>FWPV01002681.1_pt1 | contig 42738 bp, 36 predicted proteins | sample 2228371 | NCBI WGS metagenome assembly FWPV01 (sample SAMEA103939776, study PRJEB20133) | metagenome
GGCGCAGCCCTTCAACGGGTTTCACCTGCTCCGGGATAGGCTTCCTGGGACGCCGAGGGGAAATGGGCCAACGAAGGGGAAACGAATAAACAAATGCGAGCGGCGTGTCTAACTCTGAGGTAAAAATATGGGGAAACCGGGTTTCCCCAACCCCCTCCCTGCGGGGAGGCGCCCGGTTCCCTCCCCCAGCGGGGGAGGGCCAGGGAGGGGGCGGCCCTCCCAAAGACGCCCCATGTTCATCGCGGCGTTGTGCGCCATGCGCATGACCGTGTGAACATAGGGAACCCGGGGTTCCCCATACCCCTGCCGGTTCAGGGGCGGTAAGCCCTCCCCACATCTACACCAGGGCCTTCTCGGTCTCGCGATCGAAGATGTGCATCTTCTCCATATCCAGCACGATCTCGAGCGGTTCGCCGGTGCGGGCAGCAGTCCGCGGGTCGAGCCGACCGATGAACTCCCTGCCGCTGTTCTCCACATAGGCATAGACTTCCGAACCCATCGCCTCGGTCAGGTTCACATGCACGATAAGCTTCGCGCTCTCGTCTACTCCGCGGGCCACGTAGTGGGCGTCGTGAACATCCTCCGGGCGAATGCCGAAGAAAATATCCTTACCCACGTGGCTACCGACCCGCTCGAGCTTGGTCTGCGGCACAGGCACCACAAAGTCGCTGCCAACCACTACGCTCAGGCCACCGTTGAGGCGCTCGAGGCGGGCTTCGAAGAAATTCATCGAAGGGCTGCCGATGAATCCGGCGACAAACATGTTGGCGGGGTGGTCGTAGAGGTGCTGAGGCGTATCGAGCTGCTGGAGAATGCCATCGCGCATCACCGCGATCCGCGACCCCATAGTCATTGCCTCAGTCTGATCGTGGGTCACGTAGATGAACGTGGTTTTGAGGCGCTGGTGCAACTTGGAGATCTCGGCGCGCGTCTGCACGCGCAGCTTGGCATCGAGGTTCGAGAGCGGCTCGTCCATGAGGAAGACGGCAGGGTCGCGAACGATGGCCCGCCCGAGGGCGACGCGCTGCCGCTGGCCACCGGAGAGGGCCTTGGGCTTGCGGTCGAGCAGATGGCCGATGGAGAGCATCTCGGCGGCCTCTCTGACCCGACGGTCAATCTCCGGCTTGGGCACCCTGCGTAGTTTCAAGCCGAAGGCCATATTATCGTACACGCTCATATGCGGGTAGAGCGCGTAGCTCTGGAAGACCATGGCGATGTCGCGGTCCTTGGGCGGCACGTCGTTAACCACGCGGTCGCCGATCCAGATCTGGCCCTCGGTAATCTCCTCCAGGCCGGCCAGGCAACGCAACGCGGTGGATTTGCCGCAGCCCGAGGGGCCAACCAGCACGAGAAACTCGCCGTCAATGATGTCGATGTTGAGGTCTTTAAGCACCGTGACTTCGCCAAAACGTTTGTAGACGTGTTCGAACTTGATGCCGGCCATAGGGGGAGATCCTCCTCTGGATATCGGGTGCGCCAGGCTGCCTGACTTCTGAGGTGAAAATAGGCCATGTACGGGAAGGTTTGAGAGGGCGCAGCCCTCCCGGGAAACAACTCGCCAGCGGGGAGGGTTTGGGAGGGCTTCGCCCTCCCAAGAACAATAATATTTTCATTCCGGCTTTGTGCGGCGCAGCCGCATGGATGACTGATGTGAACATACGGGGGAAACCGGGTTTCCCCATCCCCCTGCCGGTGGGGGGCGCCAGCCGCTCCCAACCGCGGTTGGGAGATGGGGCAACCGGGTTTCCCCATCCCCCTCCCTGAGGGGAGGGTAGGTGAAAGCGGGCTTCTCCATACTCTTCCCTGATGGGAGGGGCATGGGAAACCGCAGGTTCACGATGTTCATATCGGTCCAGCAAGGACCACGACCCGTCCGGCGGCGGCGCGCGTTAGCCGGTCGCGGATGGCGCGGGCGAGGCCGCGCTCGCCAGGGTCGCGGGCCAGAATACAGTCGGGCCGACGGCTGTCCAGGGCGCGCAGGGCGGCATAGAGGCGCCGCGCTATGCCGTCGAGATCTTCGGCCGGGCCGAGCGGCTCGATGTCGGCGTCGAGATCGGCGAGTGCGGCGGCGTCCTCATCGGGCACGAGCAGGCCCACGCGCCGCCCGGCGGCGCGTTCGGCAGCGGCGCGCTCACGCAGCCAGGCGCGCGCGGCTGCCTCAGGGCCGATCACCAGCCACAACGGGCTGTGCGGGGCGTAGTGGCGCTCCTGCAATCCGGGGGAGCGCAACGGCTCTGCCGCCACAGCCCGACTCTCCAGCGCTACCTTGCCCAGATGGGCCTCAAGCTCCTCCACACTGACCCCGCCCGGACGCAGCACGGTCGGCGTGGGGCGCGTCAGATCGAGAACGGTAGACTCGACTCCGATCGGCGTAGGGCCGCCGTCGATCACCGCGGCGATGCGTCCCCCAAGGTCGGCCAGTACATGCGCGGCAGTGGTGGGGCTGGTGTGGCCGAAGCGGTTGGCGCTCGGCGCGGCGACCGGCGTACCCGCCGCGGCGATCAGCGCCCGCGCCACCGGGTGCGCCGGAACACGCACCGCCACGGTTGGGCCACCGGCGGTCACGGCGAGCGGCACTGCCGGCCCGCGCTCGAGCACCAGGGTGAGTGGGCCGGGCCAGAACGCCGCGGCCAGTTTCTGCGCCGTCGGCGGCACCGAGGCGGTTACGCGGGGCAGATCGGCGGCGTCGGCCAGGTGGACAATCAACGGATCGTCGGCAGGGCGACCCTTGGCGGCAAAGATCGCCGCCACGGCCGCAGGGTTGAGCGCGTCACCGCCCAGTCCGTAGACCGTCTCGGTAGGAAAGGCAACCAGTTGCCCGGCCCGCAGCAGAGCGGCGGCGGTAGCGATGCCGGTTGGGTCGGGATACAGTATCCGGGTTTCTATCCTCATATGTTCCATTGTACCCCGCGCGCCGCGCACATCATAGCAGATTCGGAATGAAAAGAAATTCTTCCGGGAAGGCCGGGCCCTGGGTATCACGCGACCATCGCGTTCACCGCATGCGAGGATCATGGCGCCCGTGCTCGCGCGGCTGCCGGGTTGGCCCCAACCGCTGGTGGGAGTGGCTGGCGCTCCCACAGACAGGGGGTTGGGGAGCCTCTGGTATCATACCGGGGCGACCTTCCGAGCCTGTCGGGAGGCTATCCGGCTCAGATCAATGCCAAGCCTGACCCGCCCCGCGCGACGCTATCTGCTCTACGCTGCCCTGCTTACCTCTGGTCTCGCCATCAGCGGCCTGTTCTACAACCTGGTGCTGGTGGAACTTGGCTACGACCGGCGCGGCATCAGGCTGCCGCTGGTCGGCGAGGCGCCGCTGCTGGGCCTGCTCAACAGCCTGCCGGTGCTGGCGGCTGCGCTGAGCAGCCTGCCGCTGTGGTGGGCGATGCAGTGGATCGGTCTGCGCCCGGCGCTGATCGCGAGCGCGCTGCTGCACGCCGTGACGCTGCTGGGGGTGGCGCTCTGGCCGGCCCCGGGGCCTCTGCTGCTCTGCGCCGCGCTGAGCGGCCCGGCCTCGGTGCTCTTTCAGGTCAGCGCCGCGCCCTTTATGATGCGTCACAGCCGCCCGGCTGAGCGCGACACGCTCTTTGCCCTCAACGGGGCGCTGATCATCGGCGCGGCGGGCCTGGGCAACCTGATCGGCGGTCCGTTGCCGGGGATCGTCGCCGGCTTCCTGGGCCTGCCGCCGGGCGCTGCGGCCTACCGGGCTACCTTCGCCGTTGCCGCGGCCCCGGTGGCGCTGGCCGCGCTGCCGCTGCTACTTCCAGCCGAACCGGCCAGCGCGCCGCAGCCCCCGGCGCCCGCGCCGGTCAGCGTCACCGGCCTGGTCCGGGCCGCGTTCGGAGCCTGGCACTTCGCCCTCTCGCCGCTGCTGATTTCGCTCGGCGCGGCGTTACTTATCCCTTTCCTCAACCTCTACTTCCGCCAGCGCTACGACGCCTCGGATATCGCTCTGGGCATCATCTTCGCGGCCATTGGCTTCGCCACCGGCGCCGCCACCCTGCTTGGCCCCCGGCTGTCACGACGCTTTGGCAAGATCGGCAGCGTGGTGCTGACCCAGGGGCTGGCGGTTCCCTGCCTGCTGCTGCTTGGCCTGGCGCCGACGCTCTGGCTCGCCGCCACGGTCGCCCTGATACGCGCAGCGCTGATGAATATGGCTATGCCCCTCTACGACGCATACGCCATGGAGCGCACCGGCGAGGCCGCGCGTCCGATGGTCATCGGCTTGATCAAGGGCGCCTTCTCCGCCGGCTACATCATCGGCCCGCCCATCAGCGCCGTCGTGCAGCAACAGCATGGATTCGGTCCCCTCTTCGTCGTCACTGCGTGTCTCTACGCTAGCGCCACCCTTGCCAATGCGCTGATCTTTCTGCGCCCGGGGAAGCAGTGAAGGGGCAGGGCATCAGCCCCGCTACATCTCTACATCTGCTACACTATAGGTCATGAACCAGATCTCGCGGCTCCTCATCCTGGTCTTGCTCCTCGCGGCCTGCGGCGGTCCTGCGCCAACGGCCACGCCGGTTTCCACGCCCGCCGAAGCGCTGCCAACGCCGGTTTCTACGCCTGCCGAAGCGCCGACAACGGCAGTTCCCACCACGCCCCCGGCGACGGCCCCTCCGACCGCGCCGGGTATGCCCGCGCCGCTCTACGTGCTTGAACGGGGCCAGATCGCCCGCATCGAGCGTGACGCCGCCACGCGCACCCTGCTCACCAGCGAACGCAGCGTGATACCCGGTTTGCCGCCCATCGCTACCTTCACCGTTGCGCCCTCGGGCGCACTGGCCTATGTTGTTGGCGACCTGGACGCCGACCGGCTCTCTCTCGCCGGTCCCGGCGGCGAGAATGTCACCGTGCGCTACAGCGTTCCGGGTCACGAGCTGAGCGACTTGCTCTTCACCCCCGATAGCTCGGCGATCCTGCTGCGCCTGCTCAACAATAACCAGACCGCTGACGTGCCCAGTGGCCTGTACCGCCTCCCGGTGAGCGGCGGCGCGCCTGAGCTGGTGCTGGCCGACGACCCGGTGGACGACCAGGCCAACCCCTCGCGGGCGGTCAGTTCCTATCTCCCGGTGACCTTCAGCCCCGACGGCGCGTACCTGCTGGTCGAGGTGCAGTCCCTGTTCTACGAAGACTGCGGCATCGGGTTCATGCCCGCCGGTGGCGGCGAGGTCCTGCGCGTGACCCTGCCGCCCGAGGTGCGCAGCTACTGCGGTGAAGAGGCCTGGACTCCTGATGGGCGTTCGGTGCTCTTCCTGGCCGGGCCGAAAGAAGGCCCGCAGGCGGGTCCGCAACTCTGGCGGGCCGATGCGGCCAGCGGCGCAGCCGAGTTGATCATCGGCGACGATCTCTACGCCCGCGCCCCGATTGCTCTCGCCAACGGCGCGATCCGCTACTTTCTGGCCCGCGTGGAGCGCGACGCCGGCGGCGTTGTGGTGGGCGGCAGTTTCGCCCCGGCAGAACTGGCCGCCTCCGGCGCCCCTCCCCGTGAACTCGGCCCGGCCTTCAGCGAGCGGCTGGAGGTGGCCCTGTGGGCGCCCGGAGGCGCGGGGGCGGTGATCGAGATCAGCGGCGAGCAGGGGGTGGAACTGCGCTGGAACCCGATTGGCGGCGTGGCGACCGTGTTGCCCAGCGCTCGCGAACGGGCCGGGGGCCTGGCCTGGGGTCCGGTGGAGCCACGCGCCGGCCAGGTCGCGCCGGTCGGGGCGATACAGCGCCGCGGCAGCGGTGCGGGCCACGGGTGGGGCGGGGGGAGGGCGTTACGTTTCCCGTAGCGCCCTCGCGCCACCAGATAATTTGTTGCCGTGAGGGCTGCGCCCTCCCAAGCATTCTCCTCAGGGAGTGGGTTGGGGAAACCCGGTTTCCCCATGTCCCAACCGCTGTTGCGAGCGGCTGGCGCCCCCACAGGCAGGGGGATGGGGAAACCCGGTTTCCCCGTATTTTCGTTAGACGGTCATGCGCATAGCGCACAACGCGAACATGGGGTATCTCTGGGAGGGCCGCCCCCTCCCTGGCCCTCCCCCGCTGGGGGAGGGAACCGGGCGCCTCCCCGCAGGGAGGGGGTTGGGGAAACCTGGTTTCCCCGTATGTTCACCTCAGACGGTCATGCGCATGGCGCGCACAATGCCAGAATGAAAATATTATTATTCTTGGGAGGGCTGCGCCCTCCCAAACCCTCCCGCGGGCGGGTTATTTCCTGGGAGGGCTGCGCCCTCCCAAACCCTCCCGCATGCAGGCTATGTTCATCTCAGAGTCAGCCACGCCGCTCGCATTCGTTATATTCGTTTCCCATTCGTTGGCCCATTTCCCCTCGGCGTCCCGCGGACGGGCTATTTTCACATCAGAATGCTCCGTAAGTATTGTAGCTTCCCAGTGTCATGAAGCACCTCTACATCCACATCCCCTTCTGCCACCGGCGTTGCAGCTACTGCGACTTCAACACCTACGCCAACATGGAGTCGCGTATCGAGGCCTACGTGACGGCGCTGTGCGCAGAGCTGGCCATGCTGGCCGCCGGGCCGCAACCGCCGCCGCCGCGCTCGGCAGAGGCCGCCGCGTTGCGCCCGACGATCTTCCTCGGCGGGGGCACGCCGACGATGCTCACCCTGGCCCAGATGGAGCGCGTTCTGGCGGCAGCGGCAACGCTGGTGCCCCTGGAAGGCGCCGAGATCACCTGTGAGGCCAACCCCGGCACCGTGCTCGAGCGCGACTACCTGCGCGGCCTGCGGCGCCTGGGCATCAACCGCCTGAGTATGGGCGTGCAGAGCCTCCACGACCCCACCCTGCGCGTCCTGGGACGCATCCACACCGCCGCAGAGGCCCGCCAGAGCTTCGAGGACGCCCGCGCCGCCGGGTTCGACAATCTCAGCCTCGACTTCATCTTCGGGCTTCCCGGCCAGACTCTGGAGCAGTGGGAACACGCCCTGGAGACCATCGTCGGCTGGGGGGCCGACCACTTCTCGCTCTACGCGCTCATCCTGGAGGAGCGCACACCCCTGTACGCTCAGGTCACCGCCGGGCGCATCAGTGTGCCCGACGACGACGCCACCGCCGCGATGTACGAAGCCGCGATGGAGCGCCTCGACGCCGCCGGCTATGACCATTACGAGATCTCCAACTGGACCCGCGACCGGCCCTGCCACCACAACCTGGCCTACTGGCTCAACAGCGACTACCTGGCCGCCGGCGCCGGCGCCCACGGCCACGTTTACCCGCTGCGGTACCACAACATTCTGGGGATTGACGACTACATCCGCGCAGTCACAGCCGGACAGCGCCCCATCGCCGGGACCATCACCCTCACCCCCGCCGACCTGCAGGCCGAGACGATGATGATGGGCCTGCGACTCGACCGGGGCGTTGGCGCGGAGCACTTCGCGGCGCGCTGCGGCAGCAGCCTCGATGAGGCCTACGGCGCCACCCTGCACGACCTGGTAGCCCGGGGGCTTATTGAGCGGCGCGAAAGACGGGTGCGGCTCACGGCCCGGGGGCGCATGCTCGGCAATCGAGTGTTTGAACAGTTCGTGTGATACCAGTGCCATATGCGGCTTCAGGCTTTGTGATACCAGGCATTCCACCCTCGGTTCGCTCAATGTTGCGGAGTGCGTCCTGAAGCCATGAAACCGCATTATTTGTCAAGTCGCGGATCGCATCAGGAAGCCATCCATCAAAAAAATGAGCGAACGGTAGGCTCCAAAATCAAAAATCTAAAATCAAAAATGGCATCACCTCGTGTCTGCGCCTGTCACCCCGCTGCGCTCGATCACCAGCAGATTGCCGGCGGTTACACAGAGGGGAATGGCGAGCAGATTGACCAGAGGGATGGAGACCAGGGTAAAGGCCAGCAAGCCGAAGCCCAGGCTGCCCGGCAGCATGCGCCGCACCAGGGCCAGCTTGGCGCGGAAGCGCCAGCGCCGCCGCTCCAGGGGGCCATCGAAGAAATCCAGACAGGCGATTGTCGCGCCAAGGGCCAGGTTGGCCAGCATCTGCAGCAGCGCGCCGATACCGGGCACCAGGAGCAAGAGCAGCGAGGGTAGCCAGATCGCCAGGGCCAGGGCCAGCTTCTTGCCCTCAAACAACAGCGCGCGCCAGACATCGTAGGCCGCCGCGGGCAGCGAAAACGGACGCTTGACGTGGGTCTGCCCCACGTAGAGGGCCTCCAATTCCTCGGAGAGCTGGCTGTACCATGGCGCGCCGAGCACCACCCCGAAGCGCACCAGCAAAAAGCCGATCCCCAGCGCCAGCGTCAGGCCCACCAGCGCCCGCGCCAGCCAGAGCAGGAGCGTGCCCAGCGCGCCTTCCCAGGCGAGGAAACGGTCGAGAGACTGCCAGGCCGCTGCGAACAGCCCGAAGTAGAGCAGCGCCGCCACAACCACATTCACCAGAATGGGGACGACCACGTAGCCCCACAGGCGCGGCGTGCGGTTGAGCAGCGCCAGGGCGCGGAAGGGATAGAGCACGCCAGTCAAGAGATCCACCATCGGTTGCCCTGATGAAGAGGGGAAAGCAGGTTGCCCCACCCTCCTCCTGCAAGCGGTTGGCGAGTGGAGAAACCGGATTGCCCCACCCCCCTCCTGCACGCGGTTGGCGAGCGGGGAAACCGGGTTGCCCCACTCCCGTGCCCGCGGAAGCGGCAGGGAATCCCAATGTACCTGTGCCGCGCCTGGCTCGGCTCAGCCGTGGGCGCCGCGACTTGCGCCGGAGATCCGGGCGACGCGGGTTTCAATGCGGGCCTTGCCCCTCCGCTCACCCCCACCGAGACAAAGTTTCAGTATGAGCATCGTAACATACGTGTTCACATGTGGGGTAAGGCGTCACCCCGGGTGCGCGGGCTTCCCGCCCGCAATGGCCTGGATGCGGACAAGATGCCCGCGCTCCGCGGAGAAGTGTGAACACGTACCATCGTAACACGTAACGTCCCTGTTGCAACCCAGGGACAGCATTTTCCCGAGGACCAGTGCCCGGGAGCGGCAGGGGAAGGCCCCCCCCAGCGGACAGGGATGTAACTCCCGGTCGTATTGTTAATAAAAACACAAAAGGCGTCTGCGCGGCTGCGCTGGACAACGCCAGGACGAAGCACGTGGAGGGTAGCGTCTCTCCCCAGCTCTCCGGCTGCGGAGGGGGTACCACGCCGACGGACAGGGGCGTGGGGCAAGCCGGTTGCCCTTTGCTCCACCTCAGAGACAGTTTCAGAAGGGCTATGCGGTGTGAGCGGGATAGCGGAGAGGAAGAGGCTACTTATATGTAATTGATCATTCAGCCATGTGAGCCAGAACACAAAAAATATGGCATTATATTGAGCTTTAGCGTTCCCGATGCGAACGGCGCGCAGGGCTTGATTGACACAAAAGAAAGAGCGGCTTATAATAGTTTTCAGGCAACGCTCCCCGCTATGCACAGGGTTCCCCTAGAAGGCAACGAGGCATGGGACAGATCTTCCCCCGCAACGCCAACCGGCTGGCCTGGCTGAGTGTTTTCGCCGGTCTGTTGCTCGTCGCAGAGCTGGTGCTGATCCTGGCGGTCTACTTCCGGTCAAACTACTTCCGGCAGATCAACGTCGCCATCGAACAGCCGGTCGCCTTCAGCCATCAGTTGCACAACGGCGTGCTCGGCATCGACTGCCGCTACTGCCACGTCTCGGTTAACCAGTCGTACTTCGCCAACATCCCCGCCACCGAAACCTGCATGACCTGCCACTCACAGATCAAGACATTCAGCCCCAAGATCGCCCCTGTCATCGAGAGCTATGCCACCGGCAAGCCGATCGAGTGGAACAAGGTGCATCGGGTGCCCGATTTTGTCTACTTCAACCATGCCATTCACGTCAACAAGGGCGTCGGGTGCTCGACGTGCCACGGGCAGGTGAATGAGATGCCGGTGGTCTGGCAGCAGCAGGCGATGTTTATGGGCTGGTGCCTCAACTGCCACCGCAACCCTGAGCAGTATGTGCGCCCGCGTGACCAGGTGTACAACATGGAGTACGTGGCGCCGGCGAACCAGGTGGCCCTGGGCCGCCAGCTCGTTGCCGAGTACGGCATTATGCCCCCCGATCAGCTCACGAACTGCTGGGTCTGCCACCGATAGGATGCGAGATGCGCACGCGTCGGGCCGCCCCGCTCCGGGGCGGTGGCGCGCGGTTCTACGGAATGCATCCTTCGCACTAGCAAAGCGATAGCGGCAATGACAAGCACTACCCCGAATCCCGATCTTGAGGCCATCCGCGCGCAGTTGCGCGCCATGCGTGGCCAGCAGTTCTGGCGCTCGCTCGACGAACTCGCCGATACGCCCGCTTTCCGCGAACTGGTTGAGCGGGAGTTTCCGCGCGGCGCCTCCGAGATGAACGATCCGGTGTCCCGGCGGACCTTTTTGAAGCTGATGGGGGCCTCGCTGGCGCTCGCCGGGGTTGCGGGCTGCACCTATATGCCGCCCGAAAAGCTCGCTCCGTTCGACCGGCAACCCCTCGACCGCGTGCCTGGCATTCCGCGCTTTTTCGCCACCACGCTTACGCTCAACGGCTATGGCACAGGGGTGCTGATCCGCTCCGATGAGGGCCGCCCGACCAAGGTCGAGGGCAATCCGCTCCACCCGGCCAGCCTCGGGAGCACCGACCTCTTCGCCCAGGCCGAGATTCTGAACCTCTACGATCCCGACCGCTCGCAGGCGGTGCTGAACCGCGGCGCCCCGAGCACGTGGGACGAGTTTGTCGCCACTCTCAATACCAGCCTGACCGCCCAGGGCGCCACCCGCGGCGCCGGCATTCGCCTGCTGACGACGACGGTTAGCTCCCCCACGCTGGCCGATCAGATCAGCCAGTTCCTGGAGCGCTTCCCCCAGGCGCGCTGGTATCAGTATGAGCCGATCAACCGCGACAATGTCTACGAGGGCGCGCGCGCGGCCTTCGGCGAGTATGTGAGCACCCGCTACGACCTGTCGAAGGCTCAGGTCATTCTGTCGCTCGACGCCGATCTGCTTGCCCCTGGTCCGGGCTTTATTCCCTACGCCCGCGCCTTTGCCGATGGCCGCCGGGTGACCAGGGCCAGCGCGGAGATGAACCGGCTCTACGTGGTCGAGGCGTCGCCTTCGACCACCGGGGCGGCCGCTGATCACCGCCTGGCGCTCAAGGCCAGCAACATCGGCGCGTTCACCTTTGCCCTGGCCGCCGAACTGGGCCTCGGCGGCGCCGGCGCTGGCCTCCCCGAAGAGGCTCTGGCCTTCCTGAAGGCGGTGGCCGAGGATCTGGAGGCTCACCGCGGGGCCTGCGTGGTGATCCCCGGCGATCAGCAGCCGCCCATCGTCCACGAACTGGCCCATCGCATCAATGCCGCGCTTGGCAATGTGGGCAGCACGGTGATCTACACCGAGCCGGTCGAGGCCCGCGCCACCAACCAGACCGCCGAGCTCGCCGGGCTGGTCAATGAGATCAACGCCGGTCAGGTCGAACTGCTGGTGATCCTCGGCGGGAACCCCGCCTACAACGCCCCCGGCGATCTGCGCTTTGCCGAGGCGCTGCAACGGGCGCCGCTCAGTGTGCACCACAGCCTCTTTGTGGATGAGACCTCGGTTCTGAGCACCTGGCACATCCCCGCTGCCCACCAGCTCGAAAGCTGGAGCGATGCCCGGGCCTACGATGGCACCGCCAGCATTGTGCAGCCCCTGATCGAGCCGCTCTACGGCGGAAAGACCGAGCACGAGGTGCTCGCTGCCCTGCTCGGCCAGCCCGATGCCAGGCCCTACGATCTGGTGCGCGCCTACTGGGAAGCCAGCGGCCTGGCTAACGGCAGCTTCGAAGCCTTCTGGCAGAGCGCCCTGGCCAGCGGGGTGATCACCGGCACCGCCGCGCCTGTGGTCACCCCCGCCCTCCAGCCGGCTCCCGGCGGCGCCGTGGCCGTTCCGGTGAATGAAGACCTGGAGATCGTCTTCCGCCCCGATCCCTCGGTGTGGGACGGCGCTTACAGCAACAATGGCTGGATGATGGAACTGCCCCGCCCGCTGACCAAACTGGTCTGGGACAATGCGGCGCTGATGAGCATTGGCACCGCCTCGCGGCTGCTCGGGCTGGGCTTCAACGTGGACGATCTGAAGAACCCCGACAGCGATCAGCGCCAGATCGCCCTTGAGCGGATGACCGCCGCCAATGGCACCATGGTGACCATCCGCTACGCCGGGGGTGTCCTGGAACTGCCCCTCTGGCTGACGCCGGGCCACGCCGAAAACTCGATTACCGTGCACCTGGGCTTTGGCCGCCGCAACGCCGGGCGCGTCGGCGATGGCGTGGGCGTGGATGTGTATCCCGTGCGCACCAGCGCCGCGCCGTGGTTCGGCACGGGGGTGGAAGTGCGCAACGCTAACCGAAAGTACCTCCTGGTCTCCACGCAGGACCACTGGACGCTGGAGGGGCGCGACATTGTGCGCGTCGGCGTCTTCGAAGAGTTCAAACGTAACCCCAAGTACATCGCCGAAGAAGTGTACATGGAGGAGTACGGCAAGAAGACGCCCGGCCCCGGCACCGACGGCTACATCTCGTTGCAGCCAGGGGTAGATTACTCCGGACGCAACGCCTGGGGCATGACGATCAACCTGAACGCCTGCATCGGCTGCAATGCCTGCGTGGTGGCCTGCCAGGCGGAGAACAACATCCCGATTGTCGGGAAGGAGCAGGTCTCCCGGGGTCGCGAAATGCACTGGATCCGCATTGATCGCTACTACGCGGGCGCGAATCTGGATAACCCTGAGACCTACATGATGCCGATGGCCTGTGTGCAGTGCGAACAGGCCCCGTGCGAAGTGGTCTGCCCCGTCATCGCCACCGTCCACGATTATGAGGGGCTGAACAACATGGTGTATAATCGCTGTGTTGGCACCAAGTACTGCTCCAATAACTGCCCCTACAAAGTGCGCCGCTTCAACTTCTTGCAGTACACCGACCTCAACACGCCGAGCCTGCAACTGGCGCGCAACCCCGAGGTGACGGTGCGCAACCGCGGCGTGATGGAGAAGTGCACCTACTGCGTCCAGCGCATCAGCGCCGCGCGTATCGCCGCCAAGAAGGCCGCGGTGCAGAACGGCCAGAGTAGCTACACCATCGAAGACGGCGCGATTGTGGTTGCCTGCGAGGGCGCCTGCCCGACCCAGGCGATCGTCTTTGGCGATATTAACGATACGGCGAGCCGGGTGGCGAAGTGGAAGGCAGAGCCGCATAACTACGGCGTGCTGAACCTGTTGAACATCTTCCCGCGCACGACCTACCTGGCGCGCGTGCGTAATCCGAATGAAGAACTGGAGGCCCACGGCGAAGCGTAGGCGTCCTCCGGCGCCAGGGTGCGTGTTCAGCGTTGGGGGAACAGGCCCGGGAGTGAGGGCGTCCCAACCCCCGTCAGCGTTCGAGGGCAAACCGCCCTCGCTCCCGGAAGACGGGTGAACACATACCCGGCAAAAGAGCGCCAGCATCCCCGAGAGCCTCGACACAGCACAGGTGGGGCGCCCGCGTGCCCTACCCCATCTCAGGGTAAGCAGGACAAAGCACTAGCAAGGATTGCCAATGGCACAGGCGCAACCACTACGCACCGGTCCGCAACCCGACACCGGGGAAATGTACCTGCTGCCGGGTGAGACGTACACCTCAATCAGCCGCAAGATCGGCGATGTGCCGCTGGTCAGCCCCTTGCAAACCTCCAGAGGGTGGTTGCTGGGGTTTACCATCGCCTTCATCTTGTTGATGGTGTACTTTGTGTCGATCGCCTGGTTGTTTATTAAAGGCGTCGGCATCTGGGGTATCAACGTCCCCGTGGCCTGGGGTATGGACATCATCAACTTCGTCTGGTGGATCGGTATCGGTCACGCCGGAACGCTGATTTCGGCCATCTTGCTGTTGCTGAATCAGGGCTGGCGCAACTCGATCAACCGTTTTGCCGAGGCGATGACCCTCTTCGCGGTGGCCTGCGCCGGCCTGTACCCCATCCTGCACCTGGGGCGACCGTGGCTGTTCTACTGGCTGATCCCCTACCCCAACACCCACGGGATGTGGCCGAACTTCCGCAGCGCCCTGGCCTGGGACGTGTTCGCCATCTCGACCTACGCGAGCGTGTCGCTGGTCTTCTGGCTCGTGGGGCTGCTCCCCGACTTTGCCACGCTGCGCGACCGGGCCACCAACATCTGGGCCAAGCGGGCCTATGGCATCGCGGCGCTGGGCTGGCGCGGCTCGGCGCGCCACTGGCACCGCTACGAGATGGCCTCGCTGCTGCTGGCCGGCCTCTCCACCCCCCTGGTGGTGTCGGTGCACTCGATCATCTCCCTCGACTTCGCCATTTCGCAGGTGCCCGGCTGGCAGGTGACGATCTTTCCGCCTTACTTCGTCGCTGGCGCCGTGTTCGCGGGCTTCGCGATGGTTATTCTGCTGATGGCCCCCGTGCGCGTCTGGTACGGCTTCCAGAACTACATCACGATGCGCCACTTCGATGTGATGGCCAAGGTGATGCTTGCCACGGGTATGGTGGTGGTCTACGGCTACTTCATGGAGGTGTGGGCCGCCCTCTACAGCGGCAGCCGCTTCGAGGAGTACCTGCTCTTTAACCGCCTCAACGGGCCGAGCGCCTGGGCCTACTACGGGTTGCTCTTCTGCAATGCGGTGGCGATCCAGCCCCTCTGGTTCCGGCGAGTGCGCCAGAGCATTCCGGCTCTGATCATCATCTCGCTGATCGTTAGCGTCGGAATGTGGCTCGAACGCTACGTGATTATCGTGATCTCGCTGGAACGCGAATTTCTGCCCTCATCGTGGGACCTGTACATCCCCACTGTCTGGGACTGGTCGCTCTACATCGGCAGCTTCGGTCTCTTCTTCACGCTGCTGTTCCTGTTCATCCGCTTCCTGCCGATGATTAACATCTTCGAGATGCGGATGTTCCAGTTCCAGGAGAATGAACGCCTGCACCGGCGCGAGCGGGCCGGGCACGGCGATACGGGCCGCGATATTGTGACCGGGAAGAGCGAGCCGGGCACCGCCGGCGCTGATTAGGAGCCCTGACCCGTTGAGTTCGACGGCTCTGGCCGGGAGAGGCGCGGGGAGGGTTCGCCCTCCCCATCAGCAAGACCACTCCTCGGAACCTGGTTGTCGCACCATCGGCGGTACGTTGCCCACTGGAATACCCGGCGGTTTCCGCTAGCCTGGAAGTACAGCTATGCAGAGACGAGCAGCAACCGATATCTATGGCTTGATGGCCGAGTTCCGCACGCCTGAGGACCTGATCGCCGCCACCCATAAGGTCAAGCAGGCAGGCTATAGCCGGCTCGATGCCTACACCCCCTTCCCGATCGAGGAGGTCATCGAAGAGGTGGCCCCCGGCGACACCGGCGTGCCCCGCCTGGTGCTGCTTGCCGGGTTGATCGGCGCCGCCAGCGGGTTCATCATTCAGTACATCGGTAACCTGGTGGATTACCCACTCAACATCGGCGGGCGCCCGCTGGATATCGCCAACTGGCCGGCGATGATCCCCATCACCTTCGAGGCGATGATCCTCTTCGCGGCGTTTACTGCGGCCATCAGTATGGTGGTGCTTAACGGCCTGCCTATGCCCTACCATCCGGTGTTCAATGCGCCACGCTTCGATCGAGCCTCCCAGGACGGCTTCTTCCTGTGCATCGAAGCCCGCGACCCGCTGTTTGACCGTGCCCAGACCGCGCAGTTCCTACGCAGCCTCGGCCCTGTTCAGGTGTCCGAAGTTGGCAACTAGGGGGCGATGATGCAAGCGCTACACTCACGCTGGAGACTTTCACCGGCCCGCCTCCTGCGCTACGGCTGGATCGGCTTCCTGGCGCTGTTGCTGGCAGCCTGCCACCAGGATATGTACAACCAGCCCAAGGTGCAGACCTACGATCCCAGCACCTTCTTCGCCGATGGGCGGGGGTCGCGGCCGAATGTGCCCGGAACGGTTGCGGTTGGCGCGGCGCAGACCGACACGTACCTCTACACCGGGCTGATCAACGGGGTCGAGGGTGAGGTGATGCCCTTCGAGGTCACCCGCGCCGTGCTCGAGCGTGGCCAGCAGCAGTACAACATCTGGTGCGCCGTCTGCCACGGTGAAGCCGGTTACGGCCTGAGCGCCGTGGCACAGCGCGGCGGCATCGTTCCGGCCAGCTTCCACCAGCAACGCCTCCGCGATGCGCCGATTGGCCACTTTTTCGTGATCATCACCAATGGCGTGTACCGCGGCGACCCGGAGAAGGACGGCTACCAGTCCATGTACTCCTACGCCTCGCGCATCAGCGCCGAGGACCGCTGGGCGATTGCGGCGTATATCCGCGCGCTGCAACTCAGCCAGAATGCGACGCTTGAGGACGTGCCCCCCGAGCAGCGGGCCAATCTGGGGCAGTAAGACCAGGCCACGGTTTATCTAGAGAGTTGCTTATGGCGACAACCACCCTTCCCCGAACCCAGGTGCCCCAACTGAACCGCGTGCAGGTGATCGGCATCGGCGCGGCGGTGATCGGGTTGGCACTGCTTGGCCTGGGCTTCGTGCTTAATCCCGAGCAGTTCGCGAAGTCCTACATTTTTGGCTTCTACTACACGATCGCCTTCTCGCTGGGCTGCCTGGGCTTCCTGATGGTGCAGCACCTCACCGGCGGCGCCTGGGGGATCACCGCGCGCCGCATCTTTGAGGCCGGGGCGATGATCCTGCCGATCTTCTTCCTCGCCAGCATCCCGGTGATCATGGTGGCCTATAATACCTTCGGGTTCGAGCACGCCATTTATCACTGGGCCGACCCGAAGGTCGTTACTCCTGGCAGCCCGGAGTTTGACCCGATTGTTGCCCACAAGGTGCCATGGATGAGTCCCCTCTGGTTCGCCGGACGGATGGTGATCTACTTCGCCATCTGGAGCATCCTGGCGTTCCTCCTGCGTACCTGGTCTCTCCAGCAGGATCGGGGGGCCGACCCCATTGTGACAGCTACGCGTATGCGGCGCCTCAGCGGTATCGGTGTGGCCCTGTTCGTGTTGAGCGTGACCTTCTTCGCCCTGGATGTGGGTATGTCCCTCGATGCCCACTGGTACTCGACGATCTATGGCGCGCACTACATCGTCAATGCCGGCCTGGGCACGCTGGCCTTCATCATTCTTGCCCTCACCCAGGTTCGCCAGACCGAGATCTTCCACGAGCATGTGCCCGTCAAGCCGATCCACGACCTGGGCAAGTTGATGCTCGCCTTTACGGTGCTGTGGACCTACATGTCCTTCGGCCAGTACGTGATCATCTGGTCGGGCGATGTGGCCGAGTTCACACCCTGGTACGCCCGGCGCCGCGAGGCGGGCTGGCTCGTCGTGGTGATCTTCTTAATGATTGCCGCCTTCTTGATGCCCTTCTTCGCCCTGCTGGGGCGCAAGCCAAAACGCAACCTGAACTACCTGGCCCTCGTGGCTATGTGGATCATCGTTGTGCGCCTGATTGATACGGCCTGGATCATTCTGCCCGAGTTCCACGCCACGCCCACCGAGGCGCTGCTCACCTTTACTAATCTGGCTGCCCCCATTGGCCTGATGGGGGTCTGGGTGGCCCTGTGGGCCTTCTTTATGCAACGGGCCTCGCTCCTGCCCCTGAATGACCCGCAAATGGAGAACTTGCACGCCGGAGGTCACCACTGATGAGTTACCGTTTTCAACCCTCATACCCACCCGAGCAGCGGCAGGTTACGTACCAGCCGGCCCGGCAAGGAGCGCCAGGGGTGGTGCAGATCATGAGCGGCCTCCTGGTGGCCTTCCTCGTGGTGAGCCTGCTGGTGATGCTCGCCGGGCGCGTGCCGTTCGTGCCCAGCGTCACACCCCTCGATGGGCCAACCTATAAGGATTATGTCCTCCCCGACCGTGAGCTGCTCGGTAGCTATGGCTATACGATGGAGGGGAAGGTCCATATTCCGATTGATCGGGCCATGGACCTGATCGTGGAGCGCGGGCTGCCCACGCGCAGCAATCCCAGTCCCACGCCGTAGTTGTGTGGAGATGTGGAGGTGTGGAGGTGCTGGGCGATCCGAAAACACCTCCACACCCCTCACTCCTCCGTCACTCGTAGCGCACGACTTCCCCCTCAACGCGCCGCACAATCCCCGCGTCCACCAGATACTCCAGATGGGCGATAGTCTCGGCCACGGCAAAGCGCATCTCGTGGGTGGTGTACTGGTCGAAGAGAAACACCCGTCGCGCCACCTCATAGGCCGTAGCGCCCCCGTCCAGCGCCGCGTGCACTGCCGCCAGCCGGTCGGCGTGGTGGCGCTGCAACTCCTCGACACGCTCGCGCCAGGTATGGATGAGTGACTTGTGCCCCGGCAGGGCCAGTCGGACCGGCAGATGGGCCAGTTCTGCCAGGGAGGAGAGGTAGCGCCCCAGGGGATTCGGCTCGCTCCCCGGCCAGACCCCGATGTGGGGCGTGATGGTGTTGAGCAGGTGATCGCCACAGAGCAGCAGGCCATCGGCTTCGTCGAAGAAGATCAGTTGCCCATCGCTGTGGCCCGGCGCGTGCAGGGCCACAAAGCGACGCCCGGCCATAGTGAGCGCGGCGCCCGGGCTTAGCGGAGTGGGCGCCGGATGGGGCAGCGTAGCCCGACGCAACAGCGCTACGTCACGAGTGATCGTTGCCACCAGATCCTCGGGCGTACCGTGGCGGCTAAAGAGACGCGCCATCGGCTCAGGCAGGTCGGGCGGCTTGCCCCAGATCCCGGCGGCCAGTTCGGCCTCGCGGGGCGCCATGAGCACCGGCGCTCCGCTGAGGGCCTGGAGCCACCCGGCCATCCCGTAGTGATCGGGGTGATGGTGGCTGACGATGATCTGCCGGATCGCTTCAGGTGTTACATCGAGGCTGGCCAGCGCGGCGCGCCAGGCCGCCTCGCCGGCATCGGTGTGCAAGCCGGCGTCGAATACCGTCCAGCCGTCGGCGTCGCGCAACAGGTAGCAATTGACACTGTTCAGGGCGAAGGGCAGGGGCAGGCGCACAAGAAACACATCACGAGCGACTTCGCTGATGGACATGGCTTCGCTCCGCGCTATTGAGGGCGTCAGTCGCTGTATCATAGCAAACTAAGGCAAGGTTCAAAAGCGGGCATTTGAACTTTGCAGTCTCGCTCCACATCTCCACAGCTCTACACCCCAACACAGCCGGCTTGCAGGGCTGTCGAGGCGTGGAGATGAAGGCCGGATGGTCAAGCGGATCTGAACCACGCCTGAGGTGAGGATGGGGAAACCCGGTTTCCCCTCGCCCCGCCCTCAGGGGAGGATGCGGGAGGGCGCAGCCATTCCGGCAGGGCCGTAACCCTCCCGCCTGCGGCCTGTGCTACAATACAACCAATGACAACACAACCCGATACCGAAGGCCGGCGCGACGCGCCGCGCTGGCTATTACCCGCAATCGTGGGCGCGATCATTCTCCTGGCGGCCCTGGTGGCCGTAGCCCTGACCGGCGGATTGGCCCCGACCCGGCCAGCGTCGGTCTCTACGGCGCTCTCGGCCGAGCAACAGGCCGCCGCCAGCACCCATGCCAGCGCCACCAGCGAGGCTGCCTCCCAGGCCCACGGGGGCCTGAATCCAGAGGGTCCGGCGGTGGAGATCATCAGCCTGGCGGAGGCGCGAGCGCTGTTTGATGCTGGCACGGCGATCTTTGTTGATGTGCGCTCGGGGAGCGCCTACAGCGCCGGCCACATCCCCGGCGCCCTTACCATCACCTCACGCGACCTGGAAGAGCGCCTGAAGGACCTGCCGGAGAGCGCGGTGATCATCGCCTACGGTGACGCCGAACGGCCCGAGTCGGGGCAGCGGGGCGCACAGATCTTCATGGAACTCGGCTACCCCCGGGTGATCGCGCTGGAGGGCGGCTTCCAGGCCTGGCGCGATGCGGGCCATCCCGTTGAGCCGTAGCGACGAGGTGGCCGTGGCTGCACCTACAGCACCTGACAGGGTGGCATTCGCCGCCCTCTGGATGAGCGGCGCTCTGTTCTCGTTCATGGCCATGGCCGTGGGCGGGCGCGAACTTGCGGCAGAGCTGAGCACCTTTCAGATCCTGTTCTTCCGCAGCCTGGCGGGCCTGATCGTCGTTACCTGGCTCGTGGCCCGCACGGGCTGGCGGCAGGTGACCAGCCCGCCACTGGGATTGCATCTGTTCCGCAACCTGGCCCACTTTGGCGGCCAGTTCGGCTGGTTCTACGGGCTGGCTTTCATCCCCCTGGCCCAGGTCTTCGCGATCGAGTTCACCGTGCCGATCTGGACGACGATCTGGGCGGCGCTGCTGCTCGGCGAGCGGGTCACCGCACCGCGCCTGGCTGCCGTCGGGCTGGGCATCGCCGGGTTGCTGATCATTCTGCGCCCCGGCGTGCAGAACATGCATCTGGCCTCCCTGGCCGTGCTGGCCGGCGCAGTGATGTTTGCCCTTACCCATACGCTGACGCGCCGGCTGGCACTCAGTGAAACACCGCTCGCAATCCTCTTCTACATGACCCTGATCCAGGTACCGCTGGGGTTGCTGCCGTCGCTGGTCAACTGGACGATCCCCTCGCCGGCGCTGTGGCCGTGGCTGCTCGTGGTGGGCCTGGGCGCCCTGAGCGCCCACTACTGTATGACCCGGGCCCTGGCCCTGGCGCCAGCCACGGTCGTCGTGCCGATGGACTTTCTGCGCCTGCCGCTGATCGCCGTGGTCGGCGCCGTAGCCTACGGCGAGCCACTGGAGTGGACCGTCTTGCTCGGTGCTCTGGTCATGCTCACCGGCATCTGGATCAACGTGAGCGCCGAACAGCAACGGCATCGCCCGACCCTCACCGGGCCTCCGCGGACAGAGAGCTAGACCTTGCCCGGCGGCAGCGCGCGTGACCATGGGCCACCAGGGCGCGCAGACCGCGACCGTTGACAACCTACCTATGTGGCTGCGCCGCACAACGACACGATGACCATGGGGTATCGTTGGGAGGGCCGCCCCCGCCCGGTTCCCTCCCCCGCTGGGGGATGGAACCGGGCGCCTGCCCCCAGGCAGGGGGGTGGGGAAACCCGGTTTCCCCATATTTTCACCTCAGGAGATCGGATGGCACAGCTATCACCAGATCATCTGGCCGAGATCAGCGCCCTGGCGACCCGCTACGGCGCGCCGGCCCGCGTCGAGGCCCATCTGCGTGACACCGTGTTCGACCCCTTGACCCGCACTGACCGCATCGGCGAGGTCTGCATGGTCATCCGGCGACCCTCTGGCCGCCTGCTAACAATGCGCAAGGAGATCTATCCACCCGGCATATTCCGTCTGCCCACCGGCGGCATTGCGCCGAATGAGTCCATCCACGCGGCTTTGCTACGCGAAGTTGCCGAAGAGACGAGCCTGCGCGTAACGATCAACCGCTTTCTCGCCACCATCGCCTACTCCTTCGCCAGTGCAGCCACCGGTGAGCCGGTCTTCTACACCTTTGCCTTTCTGCTCGATGAACAGGGCGGCACGCTGGCCGTACAGGACCCGCACGAACGGGTTGAAGCCTTCCACGAGATCGCCCCCGACGAATTGCCGGCCATTGCGGCCCGGCTCGAACACCTGGAGCCGCATCACGATCGGGCGATTGGAGGCAACTGGCGCGCCTGGGGCGCCTTCCGCGCCGTGACGCACCGGGTGGTGGCCGAGGCCCTGGCACAGGGATGAGCCGCAGGGCCAACGAACCCCGTCCTGGGCTCGGGCAACGTCCTGCGGCGGTGGGGTGTGGGGCGACCTGGCCGCCCCACGAGATGTTTCCGGGTCGTTCTGGCGACGAAGCCGCCAGAATGACCCGGAACACCGGGGTTTGGGACCTGCCCCAACGAGGTTGCATAGCCCTGTGAACCCCGCCGACCGCCCTTGACACAGCGCGACAGGTCTGCTATCCTATCAGTGACGCGGCGTGGAGCAGTGGCAGCTCGTCGGGCTCATAACCCGAAGGTCGTAGGTTCGAATCCTACCGCCGCTACCAGCATGTCGAGGCGCCAGGAATACCTGGCGCCTCTGCTATTTCTCAGTGGGGCTCGTTATCCAGTTCGCTCAGCAGCTCTTCGGGGTGCTGGCGGATTTCCAGGCTGCGTTGCTCGATTTCGCGGCGCAGTTCGCGCCGGAGCTTGGCAGCCGCCCAGCGCCGACGCTGCTCCGGCGTCTCGATCGGCACCTGGCGCACCTTGCAGGGCCGGCCGTGTTCGTCCACTGCAACCATTGTGAAGTAGCACGTCAAGACGTGACGCTGGGTGCGGCTGGTGATATTCTCGGCTACCACGCGGATGCCCACCTCCATTGAGGTGTTCCCGGTATAGTTGATCGAAGCCAGAAACGTCACCAGTTCCCCCACGTGGATGCGCTCGTGGAACACCACCTGATCCACCGAGACGGTCACAACATACGTTCCCGAAAATCGTGAGGCGCAGGCATAGGCCACCTGGTCGAGCAGGCGCAAGATGTGCCCGCCATGCACATTTCCGGCGAAATTCGCCGTGTCCGGTGTCATCAACACCGTCATCGTGAGCGTGCGATACTGCGATGGTTCCTCAATGTGCACCGTCATAGCACACCTCTCGCATCGTTGATACCGCCACTGCCGCGGGGCGCTTCGCGTGCCCGTGGTGCTCAGTATACCCGGGCTAGATACTGAGGTGAACATCGGGGAAACCGGGTTTCCCCATATTCCTGCCTGGGGGAGGGTTTGGGAGGGCTGCGCCCTCCCAGGAAAAGCTCTGTTTTCATCCTGTCAGTGTGCGGCATAGCCGCATGGACGGCTGAGGTGAACATCGGGGAAACCGGGTTTCCCCGCACCCCTGCCTCCAGGGGCGGCGGGCAACCCCAACCGCGGTCGGGGCAGGGGGAAACCAGGTTTCCCCCTGCCCCTGTAACTGCAAGCAGCGGGTAGGTAGCCGACATGGTATACTATTCCGGTAATGGCGATCGGCCTGAGGGTGCACCCATGACTGTGAGCCGCGATCCAGAGATCGCATCGGATACGCTGATCCTGTGCGCGCCTGATGACGCGCCCGCGATGCGTGCCGTGGCCCGGCGCTTGAAAGCCGATGGGGTTGCCGTTACGCTGGCAGTGGATCTGCCGCCGGAACGACGCGACTCGCCGCGCGCCCTGCGCGCCGTGTTCTCCGCCGCTGAGGCTGTGGTGGTCTGCCTCTCGCATCGCGCCTGGCCCGAAGGCCGCCCCGTTGCCTCGCTGGCAAAGTTACTCGACGCGCTGGAGATCACCCCGGCGCCCCGGCGCCGCCTCTTTGCGCTCAAGCTCTCGGCAATCGAATTACCCCCGTCCCTGCGCGAGGCGCATGTGCTGGAGCTGTTCAGCGCCAGCGACTACGAGCGCCTCTTACAAACGCTTAGCGCCGGCGTCAAACAGACGACTCCGGCGCCGGCGCCGACGGCCCCACGCAGTGTCACTACAAGTCCTGCGCTGGCACTGCGCGGGGCCTTCGAGTCACCTGCCCTTGAGCGTCAGGGCCAGATCTTTCGCTTTGGCCGGGGAGTGGCTCGCGCAGTGTTTATGCCCGACCAGGGGCACGCCCTGCTCGTTTCGGGAGGCGGGCCGGCCCTGGTGAGCCTGGAGCAGGGCATCCCTCTCTGGGCCATTGATTGCCCGACCCATTGCGCCGCGCTCGGGCCCGGCGGTCGCTTGCTGGCGCTGAGCATGGATTCGCGGGTTTTGCTGTGGGATCTTGCCCGCGGTGAACTCCTGGGCGCCTGTAACGGCCACGATGACCGTGTGACCGCCATCGCCTTCGCTCCCGATGGCCAGACCCTGGCTTCAACCAGCCTCGACGGGACTATGCGGCTCTGGCGCTGCGCGGGGCACGGTCACCCTGTGGCGCTGGCGCTGCTCCGCAATGGCGACGATCCGCTTCTGAGCGTAGCCTTCAGCCCCGAGGGAGCGCTGATCGCTACCGGTGGCGCCGACCGCACCGTTCGCGTCTGGCGCACGTTTGATCGCGCACAGGTACGCGCCCTCAAGGGGCACGGCGGCGCGGTTGAGGCCCTGGCCTTCAGCCCCGATGGGGCGCTGCTGGCTGCGGGTTCGCGTGGTCGCGTGGCCCATGTGTGGAGCACCCGCGCCTGGCAGGCGCTGCACGTCCTGGAGGGTCACGCGGGCGCCGTCGAGAGCCTGGCCTTCAGCCCCGATGGCGCGGTGCTGGCCACCGGCGCAGCCGATCACGAGGTTCGCCTGTGGCGCGCGCGCGACGGAACCCGGTTGCACGTACTGCAAGGGCATAGCGGGCCAATCGTCGGCGTGGCCTTTGGCCCGGACGGTGCGACGCTGGCTACGGTTGCCGAAGATGGATGCCTGATGAGCTGGCGCGTTGCCGACGGCGCCCGGGTGACGAACCTGCGCGCTCTCGGCGCGCGCGCGACGGCGCTGGCCGTCGGTCCCTCCGGGGAACGGCTGGCAGTCGGCGCCAGCGACGGCTCGCTGGCGGTCTACCACCTGGAAGAGAGTGGCATCCCTCGCACGCGCCTCAGCGACCATCAGGGGGCCGTCAGCGGGGTGGCCTTCAGTGGGCCGCAGCGCCTGCTCACTGTTGCCAGCGATCGGCGCATCCGCAGTTACCGGCTTGATACAGGCGATAGCAGCACGCTGTTCCAGACAAACGCCAGCCACACGCTGGCGGCATTCGCGCCCGGAGGGCGGTTGCTGGCCCTGAGCAATGGTCAGGGCACTGTGCAACTCTGGCGCGTGGACCTGCCCCTGACGCATCCGGGAGGCCACTTCTGGCGCGTGCTCCGCGGCCTGAGGGCGCGACCGCGCCAGGTAGCCTTTGGCGAAGGCGTGATGGCTATCGCCGCCGAAGATGGTTATGTCTACCTGTGGCGCCTGGCCGACCTGGAGCGGGAGACTGATCAGGTCGCGTTGAGGTTGCCCACGGGGGCCGGGCCGCCTCGTAGCCTGAGCCTGAGCGACGATGGAACGATGATAGGTATCGGCGATGAGAAGGGGATTGTACGCGTCCTGCGCGCCAGTGATGGCACCCTGCTCTGGACCCTGGCCGGCGATGCCGGCGCGCTGGTGTGTCTCGCCTTCGGCCCTGACGGGCGGAGCCTGGCTGCCGGTAACGAGCACGGCGCCATCTGCATCTGGCGGCTTGCGCCCGACACCAGGCAACGCTCCGAAGCGCGAGCGGTCATCACGGGCCACGCTGGCGCTGTCACCCATCTGGCCTACGCCAGCGGCGGGCGGGCGCTGGTGAGCGCCTCGTCGGACGGCGCCGTGCGCGTGTGGCGCGTGTGATGATACATTCCTGGGAGGGCTACGCCCTCCCAGACCCTCCCGTGCGTGGGCTATTTTCACCTCAGAAGCGGAGCGTAGTGGTAACGGCGCGGCGCGGCTTTGCGGCTATACTTAGTGATGAAGAAGTAAAGACGGCTATGGCGAGGCCAGGGGCCTCGCCAGGGCGGGCAAGCAATGCTTGAGCCTGGTACGATACTTCAAGGTCGCTATCAGATTGTCGCGCCTATTGGCAAAGGCGGTATGGGCTCCGTCTACCGGGCGCGCGATCTGCGGCTGCGCACCGACGTGGCGCTCAAAGAGACCCTGTTTTCCGATCCGGCTTATCGCCGCGCTTTCCAACAAGAGGCGCAAATCCTGGCTCGCCTGCGGCACCAGGCCCTGCCGCGAGTGCTCGACCATTTTAGCGAGGGCCAGGGCCAGTTCCTGGTGATGGAGTACATCCCTGGCGAAGATCTGGGCAACCAACTTGCCCGGCTCGGGTCGCGTTTCGCTACCCCACAGGCTATGCCAACCATCCTGCGCTGGGCCGACCAGCTCCTCGATGCGTTGCAGTACCTGCACACGCGGCCGGTGCCAGTCTACCATCGCGACATCAAGCCCAAAAACTTGAAGCTTACGGCGACCTACGAGGTTATTTTGCTCGACTTCGGGCTGGCGCGTGGCGGCGTAACGGTTTCGTTCGATCTGAATGACACGACCGCCTCAGAAGCTCAGGCGCGCAAGATCTACGGCTTTACCCCACCCTACGCCCCGGTCGAGCAGATGCGCGATGGCGAGCCCGATGCCCGCAGCGACCTCTACGCCCTGGCGGCGACGATGTACCATCTGCTGACGGCAACCATGCCCGTTGACGCGATGTCACGCCTGGCCAGACTGGCCAACGGCCAGCCCGACCCGCTCCGCCCGATCCGCGAGCTGGCTCCACATGTTCCCGAGGGTATCGCCGAACTGTTGCAGCAGGCTCTGAGTGTGACCATTGACGAGCGTCCCGGGACGGCCAGAGAGATGCGCGAAGCGTTGCAGCGGTTGCGCGGCGGCTCTCATCCCACCCGCGCCAGCGCGGGCAGCCAGCCTGCCGACCGGCCGGCCCCTGCCGCGGCAGGTGGAGCGGGTTCCGCGCCAGCACCGGCTTCGGAGCCGCAACCGCCAGTTGAGGGGTTGAGCACCAGCGCGACCAGCTACCCCGGGGCGATCACACCCAACGTGGCCGGGCCAGGCGCCGAGGTAACGGCCCGGCCCGTCGGTACCCTGTTGCGTATGCTTACCACGGGCAGCCCCATCCGCTCGCTCGACTTTAGCCCCAGCGGCACGCTGCTGGCCGCCGGCTACGATGACCACACCGCCGGTCTGTGGCGCCTGACCAATTTTACCCACCTGGCAACCCTCAAAGGGCACACCAGCGGTATCCGCTGTCTGCGCTTCGCCCCAACCGGCGGCATCCTCGCCACAGCCAGCGACGACGAGACGGTACGGCTCTGGCAGGTGGCAGATAGCACCTTCCTGCGCCTGATACGGGTGCCGGGTTGCCCGATCGAGAGTATCGCGTTCAGCCCTGACGGACGCCTCCTGGCCGTGGGCGGCTGGGGCAGCGCCATCACCCTCTGCGAGGTGGAGAAGGATCGCCTCAGTATCATCAACAGCCTGTCGGCTCCCTTCGTCCACAGCCTGGCCTTCAGCCCCGACAATCGTTTGATCGCTGCCGGGGCCTACGACGGCTCGGTGTACCTCTGGCAGCCCGAAGATGGACGCCTGGTAGGCACGCTGAGTGGATCAGCTACCTTTATCAATAGCATCGCCTTCAGCCCCGATGGAACCTGGCTCGTCGCCAGCAGCGGCAACCATGCCCGCGTCTGGCGCCTGGACGACCAGAAGCCAATCGAGACCCTGGCCGGGCACCAGGGGCCCGTCCACGCGATTGCCTTCAGCCCCGATGGGCGCTTCCTGGCCACCGCCAGCGAGGACCGGCTGATTCGTCTGTGGCGCACCGGCGACTGGACTGCGCTGCCCACCTCGCTGGAGCATCGCGCGGGTGTGGCGAGCCTCGGCTACAGTCCCGGCGGGTCGCTCATCGCCAGCGGCGCCCGCGATGGGCGCATCTATCTCTGGAAGATTTCGGAGGCGTAGTTAGACCAGTTCTGGTTGATGGAATCGCATGGCGGGTTGTTTCCTGGGAGGGCTGCGCCCTCCCCAACCCTCCCCGCTGGCGCGTTGTTTCCTGGGAGGGCACAGCCCTCCCCAACCCTCCCCGCTGGCGCGTTGTTTCCTGGGAGGGCACAGCCCTCCCCAACCCTCCCCGCTGGCGGGCTGCGCCGGCTAGCAGACGCGCGAGTGTCCGTGCACGCTGTCCACGACCTCCAGAATGCGCTCGGCGCGGCGACCGTAGGTGTGCCCGGCTGCAATGGCGCGTCGCCTGGCGGCGCCAGCCTCGTCGGGCGCGGCAGCCAGGGCCGCGGCCAGCGCCGCGGTGAAGCCATCGAGATCGCGGCGGGGAAAGGTGTGACACAGCGCCGGAGGCACGATTTCGTGCAGCGCGGGCAGAGCAGGCAGGACCAGGGGTTGGCCAAGGGCCAGATACTCGAAGAGCTTCAGCGGCGAGGCCGTTACGTCGGTCACCGTGTCGGGGATGACCAGCACATCGGCAGCGGCCAGATAGGTGACGACTTCGGCCTGCGGGCGCGGCGCGACGAGGTGCAGGGCCGCGCCGATGCCGAGGCGGGCCGCCTCGACACGCAAAGCCTCACGCTCGGCGGGTCGCCCTCCGACCAGTACCAGGGCCAGGTCGGGATAGCGGGCGCGCAGGCGGGCCGCAGCAGCGAGCAGGCCGTCGAGCCAGCGATGGGCGAAGGTCATACCGGCGTAGGCAACGATGGGCCGATCGGAGGGCAGGCCCAGTGCGCCACGCGCGGCCAGACGCGGACGGGGCGCGAACAGGCGTTCATCGTAAGCGTCGGGCACCACGAAGACCTCGGCGGGGTCGCGCCAGCCGATAGCGGCGAGCAAGCGCCGGAAGTCGGCGGTGAGTGATACGACCGCCGAACAGCGGGTCAATGCCACGCGGTCAACCAGGTGCAGCAGGCCCGCGGCCCATGGCTCGCGGGCGCGCGACGGGTTGCGGGTTTCGAGATCGTGGGCCTCGTAGATCACCGGGAGGCCCAGGCGCGGCCCCAGCACGCCCGCCCACCATGCTGCGACGATCACCTGGCGCACGTAGACGGCCTCAACCGCCCGGCGTCGGGGAGCAAGCCAGGCCGCGGTCATGAAGGCAAAGGCGCTGTGCTCCAGGTAGTAGAGCAGCGTGCTCTTGTAGAGGCGTGAGAGTTTGCCGATGGCCGGCCGCGGCAAATGGGTGGCGCCTACCTCGCCAAAGCGGCTCGGTTCGCGGCCCCAGCGCGGGATCAGCGCCAGCGTATCGGGACGCCGGGCGCGCAACTCACGCAGGGTCGTGTAGGTCTGGATTGCGTTGGCCGATTGGAGGGTGAGGCTGGTAGGGTAGGCGATGTAGACAAGCATGATGCGCCGGACGGTATCACGCCTCGTTGCTGGCGTCGAGCACAGCCTGGGCGATCTGCTCGCCACGGCCCTGGGGCAGGTACACGTAGCGGCCACCGAGCCAGGCCGCCAGTTGCTGGGCCTCGCCGCGGGAGATAAAGCTCCGCTGGGTGTCAATCACCACGGCGCCGATGCCGGCGGCGCGGATGCGGGCGCTGAGGGTCTGCACTTCGGTGCGGGCCACTTCGAGGCGCTGCTGCTTATCGTGGCTCGGATCAGGACGCAGGGGCACATTGGGCCGCCCGTCGGTGATCAGCACCAGGGTGGTGCGGTGGATGCCGCGGGCGCGCGCCTGTTCGGCCACCTGATAGGCCGCCAGGAGCGCCGCGGCCAGCGGGGTGCCGCCGCCGGTGGGCAGCACATCGAGGGCGCGCTTGGCCAGTTCCACGCTCTGGGAGGGTGGAAGGAGCAACTCGGCCGACTCGCCGCGGAAGGCCAGGAGGGCCACCTGGTCGCGATGCACATACGCCTGCTGGAGCAGAGTGTTGACGGCGCCCTTGGCCTGGCGCATGCGGTGGAGGGCCATCGAGCCACTGGCATCAACCACAAAACAGAAGAGCGTTCCGGCTTTACTCCGGTACTTCTTGATGTGCAGATCATCGGCCTTGAGGCGAATGTGGCCGCGATGGCGGGGCGTCTCGCGGCGGCGCACCGGCTGCCAGGGGGCGGCGGCGCGCAGGGTCGCCACCACGTCCAGGCGGCCCTGGGAGGGCAGGCCGGGGATGGAGCGGATGTGGCGCCCGCGGGCGCCGGAGGTGCTGCCCCGCGAGCCGCTGCGCCCGCTGCGGCGCACGGTGAAGGGCGTCTCCAGCACATCGGGGGGCACCTCGGCATCAAGGGCGGAGAGGATGAGATCCTCGACCGTCAGATCCTCAGGGGGCGCCGGAGGTTGCTCGGTCTCGTCGTCTTCATCATTGCGCTGTTGCTCGTCGGGTGGCGGCTGCTCGGGCTGCGGCGGCGGGGGCTGCTCGGGCTGCGGCGGCTGCTCGGCGGCCTGAGGGAGGCGGGTAGCGCGGGGCAGGAGCACAAAGCGCACCGCCCGCTCCAGATCCTCGTCGCCCACCTCATCGCGCCCGGCGAGGGCCGCCGAGGCCAGCGCGGCGCGCACGGCGAAAATGTCCGCCCGATGCCCCTCCACCCCCAGGGCCAGCGCCGCCTGGCTCACCTGCACTATCTGCGCCTCGCTGATGCGCACCTCCGGCAGGGCCTCGCGGGCGGCCATGATCAGCGCATGCAGCATGGCGTCCTCATCGGCCCATTCTTCAGTTGGACCTTCGCCATTCCCGGCCCCGTTCCCGGGCCTGGTCGCCGCAACCAGCCGCGCCCGGTCCATCAGCAGGTTCCGGCGCACCACCTCGGCGCGAGCGTGCCCGGGAGCCTGCGACACCGGCGCAACGATCAGGCCGATCCGGTCGAGCAGGTGGCGACGTGGCGGCCCCTCGGCGGGGTCATAGGTGGCGATCAGCGCGAAGCGGGCCGGTTCCACCAGGCTCAGGCCGTCGCGTTCCACCCGCACCACGCCACTGTCGAGGGCCGCCAGCAGATGGTTGACTGTGCTATCATCGAGCAGATTAACCCCGTCGGCGTAGAGCAGGCCACCGTGGGCGCGGGCCAGTAACCCGCTACGGTGGACACGCTCGCCCCGCGCCAGGGTCGCCTCCAGGTCGAGGCCACCGAGGAGACGGTCCTCCGTAACACCGACTGGCAGCTCGACCAGGCCGCCCTGGCCCGGCGCCGACCCCGGAGCGCTGCCGGCAAGCAAGCGGGCAAAGGCGCGCACGAGCGTACTCTTCCCCGTACCCACGCCAGCAGCGATCACCACACCCCCGAGGCCCGGGTCAACCGCGAGCAGCAAGAGCGCCTGGCGACCGGCATCCAGCCCGACCAGGGCAGAGAACGGCAACACCGCCGGAGTCACGCCAGCACCTCTTCCACCGCCCGTTCAATGCGCGTCGCGTCGTCCTGGGTCTCCAGAGGGTCCTTGCGGAGGCGATGGCGCAGGGCAAGAATGGCAATGCGGCGCACATCATCAACACGCACTTCATTGCGACCCTCGAACGCGGCCAGGGCCGTAGCGGCGCGGCTGAGGGTCAACTCGCCGCGGTGCCCGTCCACCTCCAGCTTGACGCACAACTCGGCGATCTTGTAGAGCACGGGATCGGGGAGATGCACCTCGGGAAGGCGTTTCTGAGCCTGCTTGATCTTGCGCTGGAGGCGAGCGGTCTCCTTTTCCCAGGTGGCAGCGAAGGCGAAGGGATCGGCATCGTAGGCGCGGCGACGCTTCACAATCTCCACCCGCTCGTCCACATTGGTAATCGTGGTGATGCGGGCGTGCAGGCCGAAGCGATCGAGCAACTGGGGGCGCAGATCGCCCTCTTCGGGGTTGCCGGAGCCAACGAGCACGAAGCGCGCAGGGTGGCGGATAGAGATCCCCTCGCGCTCGACAACATTCACGCCACTGGCAGCCACATCGAGGAGCACATCAACCAGGTGATCCTCGAGCAAGTTCACTTCATCAATGTAGAGAAAGCCACGATTGGCGCGCGCCAGGAGGCCGGGGGCAAACGCCTGCACACCCTGGGTCAGGGCCCGTTCGATATCGAGGGTGCCGCAGACCCGGTCCTCGGTGGCGCCGAGGGGCAGATCCACCACGGGCACAGGGATGGTAATGGCCCGCGGCTTGCGCGGCTGGCCCTTACCATTGGGCGAGTCGTGCGAACGGGTATGCTCGCAGAAGCCATCGGCCTCGGGAGCGCAGGAGTAGGGGCAACCGGCAACCGCCTTGATCGGCGGGAGCATAGCCGCCAGCGCGCGCACGGCGGTTGACTTGGCCGTGCCGCGATGCCCCATCACCATCACGCCGCCGATGGTTGGATTGACCACACAGAGGATCAAACCCAGCTTCAACTCGGCCTGGCCGACAATCGCAACAAACGGGTAGGGCGGCACGGGACCCTGAGGGGCAGGGGTAGCGCCATTCTCAGCGGAGCGAGGCGGAAGCGTCTCTGTCTCTGTTGCCATAGGGGCGCGACTTTCGGTATCAGAAAAAAGAAGGGAGGCCAACCAGGGGAGGGTGCATCCCTCCGGCGGGCCCTCCCAGCAAAGCTCGTCGCGCGGCGGCGGCGGGCCAGTATATGGGCAATCAGGCGCCAGGCAGAACACGCATCAGATGCTCGGCCAGCGGCTCAGCGAGTTGTGGACTTGCCAGGCATCGAACCAACGGTCGGCTTGCGTTGACCGTTCGGCAGGCGGCGCGCATAGGCGGTAATGTTGGTCCAGAGGAACGTCAGGCCCAGCGCGAGCACGGTAATGATCAGACAGGCCCAACATACCAACGCCGGGGAAAGCGGCCCGATCATTTGAGTAGCCTGAGCATACGTCTCGGTCATGGCGCTACTCCTGTCTAGCTTCTCGATCTTTCGCGACGAAGGACGCCATATCACTTCGCGCACTTTTTTGAACCGACGTGAACTTTTCCCTTTGCATTGTACCACACATCGGCTGCTGATGAAACAGCCAGACGGTGATAGATCGCGGCCCCGGGGCTCGAAGCGGGGGCCGGGTCAGGGCCTGCCGCCCCCTCAGGCAGGGGCGTGGGGAAACCCGGTTTCCCCATAACCTTCCCGTCAGGAAGGGCCTGCCGCCCCCTCAGGCAGGGGCGTGGGGAAACCCGGTTTCCCCATGTCCCAACCGCGGTTGGGAGCGGCTGGCGCCCCCACGGGCAGGGGTGTGGGGAAACCCGGTTTCCCCATGTTCCAACCGCTGGTGGGAGCGGCTGGCACCCCCACAGGCAGGGGTGTGGGGAAACCCGGTTTCCCCATGTCCCAACCGCTGGTGGGAGCGGCTGGCGCCCCCACGGGCAGGGGTGCGGTTCGACAGGCTCACCGCAGGTGGGGCAACCCGGTTTCCCCATATGTTCACGTCAGCGATGCCAGTAGGGGTTCACCTGTTCGGGCGTCTCGGCGCCGACCTCCTCGAAGCTCCGGCACCAGCACCAGAAGCGCGCCGCGAACCACCAGCGCAGGCGCAGGTACCAGGGAGCCAGACGGTACTCGGTCAGGGCGGTGGTGGAAGGTGTGCGCAGCTTCATTGGCGTACCTCGCTCCATTCGGGTGGATATGCGCCATCAGGGCGCGATGATGATGGGGCAGGGAAACCCCTGCCGGGCAACCCCACGCCATCACGCCCGTCGGCGCCCATAGGTTCTGTCCGCCCCTGAACCCTCCCGCGCAGGGGCTATGTTCACGTTCGATACAGGGCGCGACTCACCGATACACCGGGCTGGCGGGCCGTCGCAGGTCAACGTAGCGAAACGGCTCGCCGGACTTCTGCAGAGCGGCCAGAATGGCCACTTTGCTATCCAGCTCATCTTCATCACCGAAGCAGATTGTCGTATGGCCATCGACCGTAAGAGTCAGGCCCTTGCGGGGATCCTGGCTGGCCTCGGTGACATACATTCCCAGATCCTTCAGCAACCGTTTGACCACCCGGCGCGCTGCCGGATCCAGCTCGGGTTGATCACCCACGGCGCGGCTGATCAACTCCAGTTCGAGCACCGGCACAGTCGGCGCCACCTGGCCGCCGAACAACTCCTCGGCGCAGGCGCCCTCGGGGACGATATCGGGTTCCTCAGCGCCAAAGACGCTGAGGAACTCGCGGTACTCGAGGGGCCGCACGGCGGCCATCTCCACCGGCGGCGTGGTGCGGGTGACGATCTGGTGCGCCAGGCGCTCAAAGATCGCATCGAAGCGCGGCTCAGTGAGGGCCAGCTTGCAGGCGTCGGCCAGCTCGCGCACCGTGCGGTCGAGGGGAATACTCGCCAGGATGGGCAGATTGATGCGTTCAGCAAAGCGAGCGGCGACCCCGGAGCCATCGTCGCGATTCACCACCAGGCCGAGCAGGCGTGTGCGACCGCCCATAGCGGCGAAGTACCTGGCGGCGCTGGCGATATTATTGGCCGCGTAGAGACTCTGGCGGTCATTGCCGCAGAGGATAATCACCTCCTCGGCCAGCGAGCGCGAGAGGGGGGTCGCGAAGCCGCCGCAGACCACGTCGCCCAGAAAGTCCATCACCACATAGTCGAGGGCCCACTGGCTCAGGCCGAGCTTTTCGAGCAGATCGAAGCCAAAAGTAATCCCACGGCCGCCGCAGCCGCGCCCCACCTCCGGGCCGCCGATCTCGCAGCCATAGACCGTTGCCGCGCCGTCCATGATCCGGGTCTTGAAGATCACATGCTGGGCCTGGAGTTCCTCTTCGCGACCGGCCTCCTTAAACGCGCGCCACACATCGCCCAGGGTGGGCAGACTCACGCCGCCAAACAGCGCATTGCAGCTATCGTGTTTCGGGTCGCACCCCAGTTGCAACACGCGATTCCCGAGCAGCGCGAGCTTGCTCACCAGATTGGTCGTGAAGAACGACTTCCCCATGCCCCCTTTGCCATAGACCGCCAGCATGCGCGCGGCGCCAGGCGGGGCCGACTTGAGATTCGCGGGCATCGCAACCTCGCTTCCCACGTCCTCACGCTGAGACGACGCCATTGCCGTCGTGTGGCCACTCGATCACCAGCTTCAGGCAGGTAGGATCCTCGAGCGCGAGGCGATAGGCGGCCTGAATGCGGTCGAGGGGCACACGGTGGGTCAACAGGCCACGCACATCGAGCGCGCCCGAGGCAATCAGATCGCGCACACGGGGCAGATCGCCATCGGGGCCAAAGGACCACTCGCGGGCCACCAGCACCTGGGCCTCGCGCATAAAGACCGGAGCATAGGGGATATCAATATGATCGTAGTAGCCCAGCAGCAACACCCGGCCGTGGTTGGCCAGCAGGGGCAGGGCCCCGGCGAGAGCCGGCATCGAACCGGTGGCCTCAATCAGCACATTGATATTCGCCTCGGGAATAGCCTCATCGAGCGACTGGCGGGTCACATCAATGATCTGATCGGCCTGCGAGGCCTGGAGGCGAACGGCCACGCGGTCGGCGACGGCCACAAACTTCGCCCCCTGGATCCGGGCAAGTCGAGCGGCGAGCTGGCCAACGATCCCCTGGCCGAGCACAAGGACGCGATCTGAGCGATGGATACCGGCGAGATTAACGCCGTGGAGGGCAGTTCCAGCCAGGGCCAGGATCACGCCGGTGGCCGGATCGATACCCTCAAGGGGCACCACACGCTCGGCCTCGGCGCTGATGTACTCACTCTGGCCGCCCCAGGCTGGATTCACACCACGGAAGCAGCGAGCGCCACCGATGTAAACCCACTGGCCCAGCAGGGATTGGGGCGCCTTCGCCCCGACCTGCACCACCCGGCCCACCGTTTCGTACCCGGGCACCACAGGGAAGAGCAACGCCGGGTGCGGCATCCGACCATCGAGCAACATCCGCTCCGTGCCGGCGCTGATCGAGGTGAAGGCGGTGCGGATCAACACATCGCCGGCACGTGGTTCAAGCACCTGCACGGTGCGCAATTCGACCGTGTTGCGGCGCGGGATGACCACGGCGCGAGACTTGATCGGCATACCGGTATCACTTTCTAGGTCGCGAGCGGGCGCCGGGGAGGCGCCAGGCTCGCCGAGAGGGGTCAGCCGGCAGCACCGCGCTCACGCAGCGACGGAGCGCCCGGTGCTGCCGAGGCAGGCATCAATCCTGTCCGGGCGTTGTGCCGAGGCTCATCGCCTTTGCTGCCGCCAGCGCGCGGCGTTGCTGGGCAGAGCGGATGCCCCGCGCCAGAAACTGCCCGGCGTTGAAGAGATAGGTAACGTAGGCAAAGACCATCACCCACATCACCGTCTGGGTACTGGCGCCCATCCACTGGGCGACGAAATACAGATTGTGGGTGATAATCGCAATCAGGTTGCCGAGATCCTCCCAGAAGAACTCCCTGGCCATAAAGTAGTGGTCGAACATATCGTGTTCCCAGAGCATCCCGGTGATGGTCAATGCCCAGATGAGTGCGATTTTGATCCAGATGCTGATCGTAGTGATCCAGTACCCTTCGCCGGTGACGAGGTAGCGAATCACCAGGGCGAAGCTGATGATAAAGGCAACAAACTGGATCGGGGCGAGGATGATCTGCACGCGCGTCCAGCGTGAGGCCTCACGGCGTCGCAACTGTTCTGGTGTATACATCATCGTCATTGACTCCGGTGGGCGAGCGTGTAGCTCGCCCATGAGAACACCTTCGCGAACGATCCCGGCCCAACCGACCACGGTGATAACGCAGGCGAAGCGCGGGTCCGGCGTGGGCGCTCCAACGCCACCGCCGCAACCGGAACGACGGGCTGCTAGCCGGCCGTATCCATCGCCAGCACCGTGCCAATCTCCCGGCGCGTAAGACCCTTAAACTCCTGCACGCTGATCCCGCGTAGAATCATGATCGCCATGGCCATCATCGTCGCTTCGAAGGTAAAGATCAGTCCATAGGCGAGCGTGGGGGTCATGCCTGCGAGTTCGATGAAGACCGTATGGAAGGCGCCGCTGAGCACATTGGCGAAGCCATTGCCAAAGCCCTGCGCCATGCCCCAGATCCCCATGTACAGACCGGCCTGGCCTTCGAGGGTCATATCCATCATCAGGGAGAGCGCGCCCACATCGAACAGACCGATGCCGAGGCCCATCACGATCAGGCTAGGCACAATCAACTCGGGGCGGTGGGCAAAAGCGGAGAAGGCGATGGTCAACAGGCTGCCGACGATGCCCAGGCCGCCGATAATCGTGATCAGCTTCTTGGGAATGGAGAAAATGCTACAGATAATACCGATGGCGAGCATCCCGAGCAGCGCCCCCGCGCCCCAGGCCTGCTGGAAGCGCGCCGTCTGGGCCTGGGTCATGCCGAAGACCTCGGCGCCGAACGGTTCCAGGATCGCGTCCTGGAGGAAGATACCGAGGATGCCGAGGAGCACGAAGAAGAAGAAACCGCGCACATGGGGATTGGCAGCCATCAACTGCTTCGCCACACGGAAGGTGCCGAGGGGCGAAGCGCTCTCAGCGGGCTGCTCGGCCAGGATCGCCGCGTGCTGCTCCCTGGTGATCCGGCGCTCCATGCCGATCACGCCGAGCAGGGCCGTGCTCATCACCACGATTGGCGTCAGGTTGTAGAGTTGCTGCATCGCCTCAGGCGAGTAGACCGGCATCAGCACCCGTGACACGCCAGCGGAGACGATCCCGCTGATGATCACCGTGGCCCAGATCACCGCGACCACAAAGCCGCGCTCCTTCTCGGTGGTCACCTCGGCCATGAGAGCATTGGACGAACTGCCGTTCATTGCCATTGCCACGCCGAAGAGGCCGATAAAGAGGAAGGCCTCCAGCGTAGCCAGCAGATCGCGCTGCCCCAGGCCGATGGCGATCGAGGGAAGGAGGAGGAAGATCAGCGAGGCCACCAGCGAACTGACCAGGATGTAGGGCGTGCGGCGATACCCAAAGATGGGGTAACGATCGGCAAGGCGCCCCCAGTAGACCTGGAAGAACGAGATGAAGTGGTGCATGCCGATCAATGAGGTCACGATCACCGCGATGGCGCCCAGGTCAGCGATGGTGATCCGGTTGAAGTTGAAGGTTAGCAGGGCGAACATCCACCCGGCGCCCATCCTCATAACGGACAGCCGGATGGTCTTAACCAGGAGACGCAGGAGGGCCATACACACTTCCCCTTTCTGCAACAGGGCGCGGGGGCCAGAAGGTGTAGTACAGGCTATGAACTACAGCGATAGACTGAATGTATATTGGCAATCAGAACGAGGCCCGGGCCTCGTGGAATACTCACAAGCGCCAGCGCCCATTGCGCGACTGGAATACGGGGAAGGTGCAGGTTCAATCGTTCAGTAGCAGTAAGAACAGTACGATGGCCTGAGTATAGCATATGGTAAAAAGCGTGGCAACATTTGCAATATTTGTGCAAACCCTCGATCCATCGGCATGTTGTTTTTATGACAAGACCCGACTTTCACTCTCGAACAGCGCTGTACCGCTTTGCGATCATGCGCGGTTTCAGAAGCAATCGTTCCTTTCGAGAAACAATTAATTCGCGACGCGAGAGTTTAGAGACGCTGCTTCTCAGCCAGAATAACTTGCGTCATATGTAACAATATTGCCTCTACCGGGTCGAATCGGGCCACAGGGTTGCTTTCATATATTCAACATAATTGCCTTTTGTGCTATACTGAGAGCCACCGCGAGCACGGAGTCGGGCCATGTACGTTCGCTGGGTTGTCCGACGCCATAAAAACCTGCTGAGCGCCGATACCATTTTCTACGATGCCTATCTGGTCGAAAGCTATCGCGACGAGAAGGGCGCGCCGCGCCAGCGCACCATCTGCTACCTGGGCAATATTCGTAAAATCGGCGATCAGTTCCCAACGATCGAGCGCGAACTGTTTCTTTTGCGCGCCGAACGGATTCTCGACTCGATCGCCGAACTGAGCGATAGCGACCGTAACGAGGCTATGGAGGCGCTCCGCCAGAAGGTTCCTCCCCTGACCCGTGAGGAGGTGCTGGCAGCTTTTACCGAAAACCTGCGCTGGTATCGGCGCTGGTGGGAACAGCACGGCGGCAGCCCGTCTGATGAAGAACTGCTGGCTCTGGTGCAACTCGCCCGCGGGCGAGTCGGGCCGCTCTAGTGGTTTGTCAACCAGGTTGTGATGGATAGTTTTTTGCGGGGAGGGCTTCGCCCTCCCACGCCCCCTCCCGCCACGTTCATCACAATTATCGTGACAAACCACTGGTGCGGTTCCAGGCGGTTCGTTCGCGATCCTGCGCGCCATCGGCTGCGTCCAGATGCGCCGCATCTATCTGCGGTCGCGCCGGGCGTGCCCTGCCGCTGCGTTTCCTCCATGCTCTGAAGGGTACAGCCTTCGTGGGTTAGAAACGGTAAAAAGCTGTTCCGTGCCGGTTACAGACTCTTCACCGGCAGCGCCGGCCTCACCGGTTGCCCACCCCCGGCACGGACAGCGTCCGCGCCGTAGGGAGATGTGTGGTCTGGAGGGGGGGTGGACCCTTTCTTTCAGGTGTTCTGGCGGATGGCCTCCTGATGGGCTGCTGGTCCTCCTCCCCCTGCCCCCTTCGGCTCCGCTCAGGGCAGGCCTCTCCCTGAGCGGAAGAGGGGGGTAGGTGGTTGGCGTTGCGATGCACCAGCTCCGCTGACGTACCACAACGCCAGATTCTGACCCCCTCCCCTGGCAGGGTTTAGGGGCGGACAGAACATCCGAGCCAGCGCAGCTTGCACTGCATTGGAACGTCCCCGCGCACGGCTCTGGTCTCCCCTCTCCAGCAAAGCTGGAGAGGGGGAGGGGGTGAGGACCACCCAGCGCATCCCAACGCCATCACGCCCGTCGGCGCCCATACGTCCTGTCCGCCCCTGAACCCGGGCGCGCGGGCGTCCCGCCCGCGCTGGTCTGGATCTGGATGCGGGCAAGCTGCTCGCGCTCCCGGGAGAAGGATGAACACGTGCAGCCGGGTTGACGCTTGCCTGCCCTTCTGCTACTCTTGCATGCCGGGACCAATGCGGCGCCGCCGCAGCGGCGCCAGTCAAGCGAGGAGTAACGGACGTGCGGATCGCCATCACCGGCGCTCACGGGCAACTGGGGCGCGCCCTGTGCGTCGCCCTGGCCCCGGGCTACGAACTGGTTCCCCTTGGCCACGATCAACTTGAACTGAGTTCGCCAACCACCGTTGAACAGATTGTCGCGACCGGCGCCGATCTGGTGATCCACGCGGCCGCGTATACCAATGTGGACGGCTGCGCCCGCGACCCCGATCTGGCCTACCGTGTGAACGGGCTGGGCACTCGCTACGTTGCCCTGGCCTGTCGCCGGCTCAATGCGCCGCTTGTCTATATCAGCACCAATGAGGTGTTTCCCGGCGACGCCGGCCGCCCGTATACCGAGTATGATGCGCCTCGCCCGATCAATGCCTACGGGCGCTCCAAGTGGGCCGGCGAGCAGGCAGTGCGCGAACTGCTGGATAGTTTTTACATTGTGCGGGTGGCCTGGCTCTTCGGCGGGGAACGCAATTTCGTGCGCACCGTGCTCCGCCTGGCCGAGCATCCCCCTGCCGCCGGTCTGCGGATGGTAGACGATGAGGTGGGCAGTCCCACCTACGCTCCCGATGTAGCCGAGGCGGTGGCCACGCTCATCGCCACGGATTTTTTCGGCACGTACCATCTGGTCAACGCCGGGGCCTGTTCACGCTACGAACTGGCGCGCACGGTGCTGCGCCTCGCCGGCCTGACAACCCCGGTGACGCCGATCAAACTGGCCGATTTTCCCCGCAATAGCACGCCGCCACCTTACACGCCCCTCGCGAACCATGCCGGGGCAGCCATCGGGCTGAGCTTGCGCCCCTGGGAGGAGGCGGTCGCCGCCTACCTCACCACGCTGGCCGCGGTATGATTGATGTAATTGTTCCGAACTACAATGGGGTGGAGCTGTTGCCCACCTGCCTCGATGCGCTGCGGGCCCAGACGCGACGCGATGCGCTTGTGACCGTGGTGGACGATGGCAGCACCGATGGCTCGCGCGCTTTGCTTGCCGAGCGCTACCCTGAGGTACAGGTGGTGGCCCTGCCGCACAACCGCGGACTGGCCGCGGCGGTGAACGCGGGCCTCGCCGCCACCTGGCGGCCCTTCGTGGCCCTCCTCAACAACGACACCGAGGCCCATCCGGCCTGGCTCGAACAGTTGATCGGCGCGCTGGAACGCTACCCGGCCTATGCCTTCGCCGCCAGTAAACTGCTGCTGTTCGACCGGCGCGATTATCTACACTCGGCCGGGGATTTTTACCGACCCGACGGCGAGCCGGGCAGCCGGGGGGTGTGGGAGCGCGACCGCGGCCAGTACGATGCGGTGAGCGAGGTGTTCGGCCCTTGCGCTGGCGCTGCCGCCTATCGCCGCTCGGCCCTGGAGGCCCTGGCGGAAGACGGCAGGGTGTTCGACGAGGATCTGGGCATGTACTGCGAAGATGTGGACCTGAACCTGCGGGCGCGGCGGCGTGGAATGCGCACGATCTTCGTCCCGACGGCGGTGGTCTACCATCGCCTCAGCGCCACTGGCGGCGGAACCCTGGCCAGTTACTACTGCGGGCGCAATTTCGCCCTGGTGTGGGCCAAGAATATGCCCACGCCGCTGGCCCGACGCTACTGGCCGGCCCTGCTGGCATCACAGGTTCGCTTTGCGCTCCACAGCCTGCGCCACATCCGCGAGCCTGCGGCCCGCGCCCGGCTGCGGGGCCAGGTAGCGGCGTTGCGCGCCCTACCGCTCTTCCTGCGTAAACGCCGACGCCTCCTACCCGACGAAACGCTCTCCCTGGGGCCGTAGCCGCATTCATTCACTGAAGCTCATGGCTGAACTTTCTGACCGGCCAATCTATCTTTCGATCGTTATTCCGGCCTACAATGAGGAGCGCCGGCTCCCCGCCACGCTCCAGCAGGTGCGCGCCTATCTGGCGCAACAGCCCTTCGCCAGCGAGGTGATTGTGGTTGACGATGGGAGCGACGACGCTACCGCCAGCGTGGCCGCCGCCTGCCCCGGGGTCGAGGTCCTGCGCTGCGAGCATCGCGGTAAAGGCTTTGCCGTGCGTGCGGGCGCGCTGGTCGCCAGCGGGGCCTATGTGCTGCTGTGCGACGCCGATCTTGCCGTGCCGATTGAGGAGTGGGTGAAGTTTGAGGGCTTCTTCGCCCGCGGCTACGATGTGGTGATCGGCTCGCGTGAAGGTATTGGCGCGACGCGCGAAGGCGAACCCTGGTACCGCCACGTGATGGGTCGGGTCTTCAACTGGATCATTCGCCTGGTGGCGCTGCGGGGCATCAACGATACCCAGTGCGGCTTCAAGGCGCTGCGCCGCGACGTGGCCCGCGATCTGTTCCAGCGCGTGCGGATCTACGGCGATGATGCGCCGGTGGTGCGCGGCGCCGCGGTGACCGCCTATGATGTCGAAGTGCTGTTCCTGGCGCGCAAATGCGGCTACCGCATCGCGGAGGTGCCCGTGCGCTGGCAGTACGGTACCGAGACCAAGGTGAACCCGATGCGCGATTCGCTCCGCAATCTGCGCGATGTGTTCACCGTGCGCCTGAACGATCTCCGCGGGCGCTACCGCGAGGCCCCCGCCCTGATCGCCGACCCGGATACGGTGCGCCATCCCTGATGCTCTGCTATGGGGAAACCCGGTTTCCCCACCCCCCAACCGCCGGTGGGGCGCCTGCGCCCCTACAGGCAGGGCCGTGGGGAAACCCGGTTTCCCCACCCCCCAACCGCCGGTGGGGCGCCTGCGCCCCTACAGGCAGGGCCGTGGGGAAACCCGGTTTCCCCGTATGTTCACATCAGCGGAAACACAATGACGCAAAACATACTCAGCGGCAAATGGCTCTGGCGTGCGGTGCTGCTCGCGGGCAGCCTGTGGCTGGCAGGAACAGCCCTGCTGCCGGGGCGGGTGCGTAAGGTGCGGCTGATGGCGATCAGCGGCCCCGATCCGTTCTCCGCCACGATTGGCTGGTCGTATGGCCCGGGGGCGCGACCGATCAGTACTATCTTCGATCTCGAACTTGGGGACAGCTACGGGAGCGTTACTACCGATGGCGAGGCGCTGGAGGCCGAGATCCCATTGAGCGGCCCGCCCGGCGAACCCCGGCGCATCACTGCCAGCGCAACCTACCGGCTGCTCGGGGTTGCCTGGACGGACGTGCAACATTTTGAGGCGGACGCTCTGGCGCGCTCTGGCGCCGATGGGTATGCGGCCCGCGCAAAGCGAAGCGACCCATCTTCAGGATAGGCGCTATCCGCGGGGCGCACAACGCCAGAATGAAAATATTCTTGTTCTTGGGAGGGCTACGCCCTCCCAAACCCTCCCCGCTGGCGGGCTATTTTCACCTCAGACGGTCATGCGCATGGCGCACAACGCCAGAATGAAAATATTCTTGTTCTTGGGAGGGCTGCGCCCTCCCAAACCCTCCCGGTGGGGAGGGCTTGCCGCCCCCAC
>FWPV01000721.1_pt1 | contig 42737 bp, 34 predicted proteins | sample 2228371 | NCBI WGS metagenome assembly FWPV01 (sample SAMEA103939776, study PRJEB20133) | metagenome
GCCGTCACCACCGCCGGAACCTCCGCCGGAACCTCCGCCGGAACCTCCGCCCCCGGAGCCGCCCCCATCGCCCCCGGAGCCGCCACTGCCACCCGATCCTCCACCGGAGTCTCCACCACTACCACCACTACCACCACTACCACCACTACCACCATCGGGGCCGCCACTGCCGGCACCCGAGGTCCCCGCACCTGCGGGACCACCCGGCCCGCCGCTTGCCCCCAAATTACCTCGCTGCCCGCCATGAGAGCTCTTGCCGCCCGGTCCCCGGCCAATTTGCGACCGGCTCCCGGTTTGTCTCGGACCCAACCCTGTCATGTCCTCGTCGGTTATGCCCAGGCGTGCCCTGAACTGATTTTGCGACTCGTTGCGCTCCATCGTTTGTACGGCGGCGGCTGCGATTTTACCATCGGGAATTCCTTTCGCTCTGGCGGCCGCTACGGAACGCATAAAAGTCCCCTGTTCCACGGCGAAGTAATTCTGCTTCAGGCCCGTCATGGCGATTTGCCGGGCCATGTCGGGATCAAACTGCAACTGGTCAAGTGCGGCCATGATTTCTGCCGCCCGCGTGACTTCCGGCAAAGCAAGCTTGCCGCCCTGCTGCGACAGTGCTTCCAGGTTCTCGCGGGAAAGCCCGCAGCTCAAAGTTTCCGCCAAGCGGACCAGGTACTCGTCGGCATAGGGTGCCACCTGCTTTTCTTTCTTGAAACTCTGCGCCATAGACCTGGCAAAGCGGTAATCGTCCAACTTGTCTTGCAGAACCTGGTCAATGCGCGGAGCCGGCACATTCTTGGCCAGTCCCTCCTCGATTTTGCCGACAAACGGCTCGATGGGCAATTGTTCGCGCTTGGCCCGCGTCAACACATGCAGGTAGCCGGCTGTTTCGTCAGGATCGATCTGCTTTTCGTAGGCCTTTGTCAGGATTCGGTTCAGATCGGTTTCCGCTATCCCTGCATCCCGCGCATCGTTGACCGCACCCTGCAGGTTTCCGCCGGTGCTGCCTGCCATAGAAAGAGAAACGTTGCCTGCCACGCCCATCATACACGCTGTAATAAATAAGGCTTTAAATAGCTTGGCCATTGCTTTCTCCTAAGATCAATACGGCGTTCTGATTTCCGAAACCATCGTTTTGGTAAAAACTGGCATGAGGGTCAGGAATCATCTCCTTGCCATCCACCAGAAAAGCATATTCGTAGCGCCCTTGTGGAAGTTCCAGAGTAATGGTCCACTGGTGTTGTTCCGCTCCCTGCATTTCAAAACCTTGGGGACGCCATTGGTTGAACGACCCGACCACGGCAACCGATTGGGCATTGGGCAGAGTCAACATAAACACTACCGGTACGCGCTCCCCTTGCAGTTGAGCGAGGTGCGATTGACGCTCGGCGGGAAACCGAGTGAACAGCAAACTTGTGCCAACAAGCAACAGTACCGTAGCAAAGGCTATCCGCAGTGGGCTGAGCGTGATCGAACGGGGCGCCCTGGCCCAGTTGTAGAGTCGCCGGTACCAGGGCAGCCGCCTTTCACGCAGCGCGCTCATCACAGAAGGCAGCAGACTGGCCGGAGCTTCCAGGTCAGGCAGTTGTTTGAGCGCATGGACCACGGTCCGCAGTTCGTCATCCAACAGAAGGTCGGCTGTTTCACTGGCGCATTTTGTGCTGCCCTGCAAATTATCGTCCTGTATTTTTTGCATAACATCCCTCAACAGGATAGACTTCCTGGCCATGTGTTGGTTTCGCCGTGAGAATTTCCCGCAGCCTGTGCAGGCCTCTGTGCACACGCATTTTGGCACCGCTGATCGAAATCTCCAGGGCCGCGGCGATCTCTTCCATCGTAAGTTCTTCCCGGTACCTGAGGATGACCGCTTCCCGCTGCTCCGTGGGGAGTTGAAGCAGCGCCTGGTAAACCCCATGGGCATCCATCCGGGCGCACATGAATTCTTCCTGCTGCTGTGGGTAGTCCAGTCCCGAACATTCGGCCCATGCATCGACGTAGGAAGTTTGTGATCCCCTAGTGCTCTTTCTCAACAGATTCTTCGCCAGGTTCAAGGCAATTGTGTACAGCCAGGGGAAAAACCTCCTGTCCCTTTGAAACTTATCCAATTGTTCGTAAGCCTTAATGAATGCATCTTGAGCCAGGTCCAAAGCGTCCGCCCGAGAACCGGTCATACGGTACATCAGGTTGAAGATCGGTTTTTCGTAGCGCTTTACCAAAGCACTGTAGGCATCGACATCTCCGGTCAAAACGGCGGAAATACATCTCTGGTCGTCAAGATCATTCATTCAGACGGTCATTCTCCAATCTATTATTCTTCAATGACATATACACAGATGCCAGCCATTTGGTCACAGGACCGGCACACAAATGATCCTGCACGAACCGCGCTGTCGTACAACTACTATAGCCGTATCATTCCACAATCAAAATGCTGTTCGTCTCCCCAAATCCGTTGGATTCATTCAAAAAGGCCCCTGGGTCCGGGCGCCACAGGTGACCGTCTATTACAAACAGATACGCATAACGACCAGGAGCCAAGGTCATTACCAGGGACCAGGTGCCGTCGTATTTTTTCATACAACTGGAATCCCTGGACCAGCCGTTGAAACTACCCGCCACACAAACACTGCGTGCTCTGTCGTCCGGGTAGATGAACTGGACATCGACCCAATCCCGTGGTGCGAAGCTCGTCCGACCTGGACCGACACAGGCCACCAGGCAACAAGTGAGGATGACCGGGAAAAATGCGGGGATAAATTTACTGGCAAGAGAGTACAAAAAGGTCCAGTGACGCTGGCATGTCATGTGCTGCCCCCTGAGCCTGCAACCCGTCACCACATCATGCTGGACTGCGCCCCGTGAAATGGGTGCGGGAAGATGCAGAGAATTTATCGCTGGGTGACTTTTTCCAGCAAACGGCGGTAGTGGACATAGTCTTCAAAGGCACTCGATCCCGAGACCCGTAATCCATGGTCTGATGAAAGCGCTCACCCGCTTCCTGCAAAAAGGCTTTTGCGTATTCGCGTGGCTTCCAGGTGGGCCTGACGGAGCGGTTGAGGAATGCGAAATCGTCCCAGGCAGCGCTCGATCAGTTTCCTGGAACTGTCCAAATCCGCCAGGTGTCCCGGAGAAATATAAATGGGTTTGACTCCGTTGCGGGAACAGAAAACGTACCCCACCTGGACGTCGTTCAACAAAAGCGGCGCGTAGTTGCCGCGCCGCAGTTCCAGTGGACGATGTTCACCGCACAGCCTGCTTTTGGCGCAACCAATGGTAGGAATATCAAGGCACAAGCCCAAATGGGACGCCAAGCCCAATCTGCGCGGATGAGCAATGCCCTGCCCATCGCACAAAAAAACGTCCGGGGCCCTCTTGAGTAGCCGATATGCCATGAGCAAAGGGGGGATCTCGCGAAACGAGAGCAACCCCGGCACATATGGAAAGCCGATGGGCGAAACGGCATGCACGCTTTCGAGGGGTTCCAACGATGGCCAGTGGAATGTCAAAACCACCGCCACCAGTCGATCCACCGGCTTCATATAGCTGATGTCCGAGGCCCCAAGGACCGCGAAATCTTCCGCAATGCGGCGCAACTCCACTTGTTCCGCAAGGATCCGCTGAAGCTTCACCGCCTCCCTGGGAGGCATGTTCCACTCATGAGAGCAAGTCATCGTAAATGTTCTTTAGCTGCAGCGGGAAAATCCACACGATCGACACACGATGCAGCCGCCCTCGTGTTCTACCGAAGCACCGCAATCCGGACATGCGCCCATTTCATCCAGAACCGATGCTATGTTGGTCTGCGCTTGGTGATTCAAGACCTTGGCGATGGCATCCGAACAGGAAACTACCTGCTCGCCGTTGCGCCAAACGGGCGAAGGGCACCTGATTCCCATGAGCTGTTTGATGATGGACTCGGCTTTCACGCCGGAGCGGAGTGCCAGAGAAATCAGTCGACCGGTCGCCTCAATCTGGGAATAGGCGCAACCTCCAGCTTTACCCATCTGGGCGAACACTTCACAGAACCCATATTCGTCGCTGTTGATGGTCACGTAGAGCTTGCCGCAACCGGTGTTGATCCGTTCTGTCACGCCCACCGTCTTGTCCGGCCGTGGGCGGGGCTCCACCTGAGGATATTGGGGCTTGCGTTGAATATTGAGCACCTGAACTTCGCGACTCCCGTCGCGATAAATGGTCAGGCCTTTGCACCCCAATTTGTAGGCCAGCAAATAGGCACTGCGCACATCTTCCGGAGTTGCCTTGAAGGGGAAATTGATGGTCTTGCTAACGGCGTTGTCCGTATATTCCTGGAAGGCTGCCTGAATGCGGATGTGCCATTCGGGACTGACATCATGCGCCACCACAAACACCCGCCGCACATCTTCGGGGATTTCCATGAAACTCTTGAGGCTTCCCCGTTCGGCAATGCGCTTCATCAACTCATCGGAATAGAAGCCCCGCTCGTGGGCGATCTTCTGGAACAGGGGGTGAACTTCCAGCAACTCCTGACCATCCAGAACCTTGCGCACAAAACTGATGGCAAACACCGGCTCGATGCCGCTCGAGCAGTTGGCAATGATGCTGATGGTCCCCGTGGGAGCAATCGTTGTGGTGGTGGCATTGCGCATGTAAGGGGTTTCCGGGCGGTCATAGACAGAGCCTGGATAGTTGGGGAAATTCCCGCGCTTTTGCGCCAGAGCGGCAGAGGCGGCCTTGGATTCCTCTTGGATAAATCGCATGACCTGTTCGGCGGTTTCGATTGCCTGCTCGCAATTGTAGGGAATTCCCAAGGCGATCAGCATGTCGGCAAAACCCATGACTCCCAGACCAATCTTTCTGTTGGCCAGTGTCATTTCTTGAATCATGGGAAGAGGATACTTGTTGACATCGATCACATTGTCCAGAAAATGGACGACGTCTCGCACCACCTGAGCCAGACGGTCATAATCGATGCGGCCGTCCTTGACCATGCGGGCGAGGTTGATTGAGCCCAAATTGCAGGACTCATAAGGAAGCAGGGGTTGCTCCCCACACGGATTGGTACTTTCGATCTGTCCCACATGAGGAGTAGGGTTGCTGCGGTTGACGCTGTCCAGAAAAATGACGCCGGGCTCGCCGTTTTTCCACGCGGACTGGACAATCCGGTCAAAGACCTTGCGCGCCGAAAGGCTGGTCACCCGCTCGCCGGTGCGCGGATTGATCAAATCGTACTCGCCGTCTTTTTCCACAGCTTCCATGAAGGCGTCAGTTAAGGTCACGGAAATGTTAAAATTATTCAGTCGATCGTTGTCTGTCTTGCAGGTGATGAATTTCTCAATGTCAGGATGGTCTACCCTTAAAATTCCCATGTTCGCGCCGCGGCGCGTACCCCCCTGCTTGATGGTCTCCGTAGCCGTGTCAAAAACCGTCATGAACGACACGGGTCCGCTGGCAACGCCCTGGGTGGACAGCACTTTATCGCTTTCGGGTCGGATCCTGGAAAAGGCAAACCCCGTTCCTCCGCCGCTCTTGTGAATCATGGCGGCATGCTTGATTGCCTCAAAGATGCTGTCGATGGAATCCTCCACCGGGAGCACAAAACAGGCGGAGAGCTGACCCAGGCGGCGTCCGGCATTCATCAATGTGGGGGAATTGGGGACAAAATCCAACGATCCCATCAGATTGTAGAATTTGTGAGCGGTCTCTTCCACCCGCTCGGCTTCACCATAGTTGGCATCCGCCTGTGCAATAGCCCGAGCCACCCGCCAAAACAGTTCTTCCGGAGTTTCAATGGGTTCGCCGTGCTCGTTTTTCTTGAGATAGCGTTTGGCAAGAACCACCAAAGAATTTTCGCTCAACCGCAGGGGTGCGCGCCTCCCTGTTGCTGCGGGCCTGTTTGCAGGCGTGTTCATCTGACCACTCATATCGCTTCCCTGAGACACCGCGGATTGACCAGCATCAGTCATAATGATTATATCCTTTTTTGATGCAAAACAAATACTTAAAGAAAAATATGTGGACTCGATCATGCTCCTTCAATGAGGCCTCATGATAGGGGAAATGAAGAAGCTGTCAAAAATAAATTTCTATTGAAATAATGGAGGCTTCTAGACAAGGTTATGATAACTGGTCGAAAAATCCGGTCATGTTCTCGGAATATTATGGTCAAAAACTGTGCCAAAATCCATGAAAAAGTATGGGGGCATGATTAATTTACCCATTGAAATTTGTCAGGGGCATGATTATTCAGATTTTAAGCCTCAAGCACTCTTACAATATATTGATTTCATGACAGAATCATTCATCCATAGGAGGACAAAGGTTATGGCGAAAGCAGTAGGTATAGACTTGGGAACAACCAACTCGGTGGTGGCCATTTGGGAAAACGGAACGGCGACGGTCATTCCCAACTCGGAAGGGTCACGCACCACGCCGTCGGTGGTGGCTTACACCGAAGACGGGCAGCGGCTGGTTGGGCAAGTGGCCCGGCGTCAAGCGATCCTCAATCCGAGCGCAACGGTTTATTCCGCCAAGCGTTTTGTGGGCCGTAAGTGGGGCGAAGTGGATGAAGAGTCGAAAATTGTCTCTTACCAGGTGGTGCGCGGACCCAACGAAGCGGTGCGCTTCGATATTCGTGGCAGGCAGGTCGCCCCGGAGGAGTCTTCCGCGCTGGTATTGCGAAAACTGGTCGACGATGCCTCCAAGTATCTGGGAGAAAAAGTCACCGAGGCGGTCATTACCGTACCCGCCTATTTCAATGATGCTCAGCGCCAGGCCACCAAGGATGCCGGAGAAATCGCCGGGCTCAAAGTACTGCGCATCATAAACGAGCCCACTGCTGCAGCGCTGGCCTACGGGCTGGAAAAGAAGAAAAACGAAACCATCCTTGTGTTCGACCTGGGTGGTGGGACCTTTGACGTCTCCATCCTGGATGTCGGAGAAGGAGTCTGTGAAGTACGCTCCACATCGGGCGACACGCATCTGGGCGGCGACGATTTTGATAAGCGGGTCGTCGATTGGCTGGCGGACGAGTTCAAGAAAGACGCAGGAATTGACATCAGACAAGATCGACAGGGGCTCCAGCGACTTTACGAGGCTGCGGAAAAAGCCAAAGTGGAGCTTTCAAGCGCCACCGAAACCCAGGTCAATCTGCCTTTCATCACCGCTGATGCCACCGGTCCCAAGCACTTGGTGATGAAGTTGACGCGAGCCAAGTTCGAGGACTTGACCCATGATCTGGTGCAGCGCTGCATGAAACCGGTGGAGCAGGCCCTGGCGGACGCCAGATTGACCGCCAAGGACATTGATGAAGTCATTCTGGTGGGCGGATCCACACGCATTCCCGCGGTCCAGGAGTTGGTCAAAAAGCTGACGGGAGGAAAACAGCCCAATATGAGTGTCAATCCGGACGAGGTGGTGGCCGTCGGCGCAGCAGTCCAAGCGGCGGTACTTAAAGGAGAAGTGGAAGATGTGGTGCTGCTGGACGTGACACCACTCTCCCTTGGCGTCGAGACGTTGGGTGGGGTGATGACCAGACTCATCGAGCGCAACACAACGATCCCGGCACGGCGCGAAGAAATCTTTTCCACCGCGGAAGACAACCAGACGGCGGTCGACATTGTGGTCCTTCAGGGGGAAAGGGAAATGGCAAGGGATAACCGTGTGCTGGGACGTTTCAGGCTGGAAGGCATTCGCCCTGCCCCGCGGGGAATTCCGCAGGTCAAGGTGACCTTCGATATTGACGCCAACGGGATACTCAATGTCACGGCACGTGACCAGGAGACCGGCAAGGAACAAAGAGTCACCATTTCGGAATCGACCAACCTGCCCAAGGATGAAGTGGAGCGTATGGTTAACGATGCTCAATCCCACGCCGCGGAAGACAGGAAGCGGCGGGAAACGATCGAGGCCAGAAACCAGGCGGACGGTCTGGCATATCAGTTGGAGCGCACCATGAGCGACCTGGGCGATAAAGTCCCCGCCCATGAAAAGGCGCGCTCGGAGCAGCTCATAGAGGAAACCCGCAAGGCCGTAAAAGATGAAAGCGTAGGTAAGGAGCGTTATCAGCAGCTGGCCAGCGACCTGCAGCAGGCGTTGCAGATGATTGCTGCGGCTGCGTATCAACAGGCGGGAGCAGGCGGCCAGCAGCCGGGCCAGCAGAAGCCCAGAGAAGAGGAAGACGTTATTGACGCCGAATATACCGAAAAATAAGAATAACGTGCAGACGGCCCAATAACCGCTTGGTGCGAGGCGGCAGGCCGCCCATTGGGCTTTGGCCCTCGGCCTTGACTTTTGTACTGCAACGTTCCATAGCTAGTCTTCATCCGCACACCGCTTCAACGCATACGGGACCGGCACATGTATTCGTCAGTTCCTGCGTTATCACCCGTGCCGGCAGCAGCGTGGTGCGGATGATCATCGGTCCCTGGTTGACAGATTTGCAGCAGAACCACCAAAAGAGGTTTGAGCGGGGAAATATGGCAGTAAAATTCAGAGACTATTACGAAATACTGGGGGTGCCTCGAACCGCAACCCAGGAGGAGATCCAACGGGCTTACCGCAAGCTTGCCAGAAAGCTCCATCCGGATGTCAACAAGGCGTCGGACGCGGAAGAAAAATTCAAAGAGCTTGGGGAAGCCTACGAGGTATTGAAAGACCCTGATAAACGCCAGAAATACGACCAGCTTGGCGCCCACTGGAAGGATGGTCAGGATTTCAGGCCCCCACCGGGATGGGAGACTCATTTTGACTTCGGCACAGGCGCAGGAGCAGGCCCCGCGGGATTTGAATGGTCGGGGGCCGGAGGCTTCAGCGATTTTTTTGAAGCGCTTTTCGGCGGTGCCGGCGGCTTTCATCAGACCCGCCGCGGCGGTCCTCGACAGAGGCCGGTATGGCGCCAGGACGGGGTTGATCAGTCAGCCACCGTGAGGATATCATTGGAAGATGCTTATCATGGAGCGACCAAACCCATCACCCTGCAAACCCAAAGCCTGACTCCAGACGGAAGGGTTTCCGTTCAGGAAAAGAGTTACGAGGTCAAAATACCCGCGGGTATTCTCCCCGGCCAGAAGATCCGCCTGAGCGGACAGGGCGGTGAAGGGTCGGGAGGGGGCCGCCGAGGGGACCTGCTCTTGAAAGTCGAGATAGACCCTCATCCCATCTATCGACTGGAAGGCAGGGATTTGTACATGGATCTCCCCATAACGCCGTGGGAAGCCGTCCTTGGAACCGAAGTGCAGCTGTCGACACTTTCCGGTCCACTCACGCTGAAGGTGCCGCCCGGTACCCAAAACGGCAGGAAACTTCGTTTCCGCGGGAAGGGCATGCCCGGTTCCAGAGGGACTGCCGGGAATCTTTACGCGGTGGTGACGGTCGTCGTACCAACCAAGCCCTCCCAGCGTGAACAGGAATTGTTCGAAGAGCTCGCAAAAACTTCGCAATTCAACCCGAGGCGTTGATTTAGAGGAGGACAGGTCCCCATGGTTGAAAAACGCCAATATCTCATGGTTCGGTTGAGGAGGACCCCAGGGGTTGCTCCTTATCTGAACACGACCGAGGTGGCATCACGGTGCGGCATACATCCTGAATTGATCGAACGTTTCGTGCATCTTGGTCTCATTGACCCGAGTGGACACGCCGGAGGGGAATTCATATTCAGATTGGAAGTGGTGCCCCTGATTAGAAAAATCATCCGACTGCGCAATCATTTGGGAATCAATTATGCGGGCATTGGGCTCGTGCTGGAATTGATGACGCGCATCGAAGAGCTGGAAGAGAAGCTGCAGGAGCTGATGGGGGAATAATGCTCAGCAGCACCTCCCATCGTTGGTACACGGCGCATCGACGCGTCCGCCCGGGTTGAATTCATCGGGATGCCGTTTTCATCTACACTGCATCGCGCTTCGACCCAGGGCGACAATTAATATACCAAAGGAGGAACACCCAAGGAGATGGATCTCAATAAATTCACTGTCAAATCACAGGAAGCACTGCAACAGGCTCAGACCAAAGCCATCCGTTACGGCCACGTCGAGGTGGATGGCGAACACCTGATGCTGGCGCTGCTCGAACAACCGGAAGGACTGGTACCGGGCCTTCTTAAAAGAATGGAAATCCCCGTCGATGAGTTGCACCGGCGGGTGCAAGAGGAGCTTGAAAGGAAACCGCGCATAAGCGGACCGGGAGTGGAAGCCGGCAAAGTTTACATCACGCAGCGTCTGAATACGCTGCTCGCCAAGGCTCAGGATGAAGCCGATCACCTGAAGGACGAGTATGTGTCGGTTGAACATTTGCTGCTCGCCTTCGCGGGCGAGGGAAGTGCAACCCCGGCCGGGCGAATTCTACAGCAGTTTGGAGTCACACGCGATCTGGTGCTCAAGACCCTGACCTCGGTGCGCGGCCACCAGCGCGTCACCAGTGCGTCTCCGGAAACCACCTATGAGGCCCTGCAAAAGTACGGCAGGGACCTGGTGCAAGAATCGAGGACCAATAAGCTGGACCCCGTAATCGGCCGGGATTCGGAAATTCGCCGTGTGATCCGCATCCTCAGTCGAAAGACCAAGAATAATCCAGTGTTGATCGGTGATCCCGGCGTTGGTAAGACGGCCATTGTCGAGGGACTGGCTCATCGTATCGTGCGCGGGGATGTCCCCGAAGGACTCAAGAACAGGACCCTGTTTGCCCTCGATATGGGTTCCCTGGTTGCCGGCGCAAAGTATCGCGGCGAGTTTGAAGAACGACTCAAGGCGGTCCTTCAGGAAATCAAGGAATCTGAAGGACAGATCATCCTGTTCATCGATGAGTTGCACACCATCGTCGGGGCCGGCAAGGCGGAAGGTGCCATCGATGCGGGCAACATGCTCAAGCCCATGCTCGCTCGTGGAGAACTGCACTGCATCGGCGCAACGACTCTCAACGAATATCGCAAATACATAGAAAAAGACGCCGCTTTGGAAAGGCGATTTCAGCCGGTGCTGGTAGATCAGCCGAGCGTCGAGGATACCATTTCGATCCTGCGGGGGCTCAAGGAACGCTTCGAAGTGCATCACGGCGTAAAGATTCAGGACAGTGCACTGGTGACGGCCGCTGTCTTGTCCAACAGATACATCACCGACCGCTTTTTGCCGGATAAGGCAATCGATCTGGTCGATGAGGCCTGCGCCATGATTCGCACCGAAATCGATTCCATGCCCGCCGAACTGGATGAAGTGACGCGGCGGGTGATGCAGCTCGAAATCGAGGAGGCGGCCCTCAAAAAGGAGCGCGACAGGGCGAGTCAGGAGCGGCTCGAGGCATTGCGCAAGGAACTTGCTGAAATCCGCGCCAAAGCCGACGCCATGAAGGCCCAGTGGGAAACAGAAAAGCAAGGCATCAAAAGAGTTCAGGCCCTGCGTGAGGAAATCGAGAAGACGCGGCACCGCATCGAAGCGGCGGAGCGTGCTTACGATTTAAACCTGGTGGCCCAGTTGCGCCACGGCGAATTGCCGGAGCTGGAACGGCGCCTGAAAAGTGAAGAAGAACGCCTGGCCAGCAAGCAGAGCGGTAGTCGCCTGTTGCGGGAAGAGGTGACGGAGGAAGAGATTGCCGATATCGTTTCGCGCTGGACCGGCATCCCTGTGAGCAAACTGGTTGAGGGAGAACGCGACAAACTCCTGCGCCTGGATGAAATCCTGCACAGGCGCGTGATCGGGCAGGACGAAGCCGTGCAACTGGTGGCCGATGCTGTGCTGCGAGCCAGGTCCGGCATCAAGGATCCCAGGCGCCCCATCGGATCATTCATCTTTCTCGGCCCGACCGGCGTGGGCAAGACCGAACTGGGCAAGACCCTGGCCGAAGCACTGTTTGACTCCGAAGATAACATCGTGCGTGTGGACATGAGTGAATACCAGGAAAGACACACCGTATCGCGCCTGATTGGAGCTCCCCCGGGGTATGTCGGCTACGAGGAAGGCGGCCAGCTGACCGAAGCGGTGCGGCGCAAACCCTACAGCGTTATTCTCTTTGACGAAATCGAGAAAGCACATCAGGACGTCTTCAATGTCCTGCTGCAGATCCTCGATGACGGTCGGGCCACCGATGCACAAGGACGCACCGTTGATTTCAAGAACACGGTCATCATCATGACCAGTAATATCGGATCACACTACCTGTTGGAAGGAGTGACGGACCAAGGGGAGATTTCTCAGGAAGCGCGCGACCACGTGATGAAGGACCTGAGGCGGCATTTCAGGCCGGAATTCCTCAATCGGGTCGACGACATTGTTTTGTTTAAGCCACTCACCCTGGACGAAGTGAAACAGATCGTCGGCCTACTGGCTCAGGATTTGACCAGGCGCCTCAAGGACCGGCGCATCAAGTTGGACATAAGCGACGGTGCCCGCGAGTTCATCGCCAAAGCCGGCTACGATCCCGTCTATGGGGCCAGGCCTTTGAAGCGCTATCTCCAGCACCAACTGGAGAGCCGCATCGGCCGCGCGTTGATCGCCGGATCCGTGCCGGACGGCTCAACCATTCATGTCAATGTGCAAAACGACGAACTGGTGGTGACTCATACCGAGCCCGAACGATAGCAGCCATTAGAGCGCCGACAGCGTTGTCGGACCAGGAGAGGGGTCAGTCTTGCAGCCGCGTTCAATGGGGCAGAAACTCTTCTATTCCGAGTTCGGAGGCGCGCTTTTTGACCCCCTCGACCACTTCCTGGTCCATAACGATGTCGTCCGGCCAGGGGCGATGGTGGTCATCCTCGCGCCCTTTTTTGCTGGCGTCAATGACGACACGGCGGTTCTTTTTGACGATATCGCGCTTGGGGTCCACGTTGTTAAAGGCCTTCCAGAGCACGTGTGAACTGTTTTTCAGGTCTATGCCGTCGTCGCACAGGAGGATGATGGAAAATGCCGCCAGATCAGGGTGGGTGAGTAGTTTGCCGGCCAGCTGACGTCCGGTTGCTCTACCGTCCTTATGGAAATTCAGCAAAAGAATACGGTTGTGCGTCTGAAGTCCGGGTGCATAGGCGGCTGTGAAAAGATTCGATACTTCTTTCACCGCCCGTTCGATGTCATCCGGCGACGGCTCGCTTGCGGGATATTCCGGCGCGTGGCGGGGTCTTTCGCCGGCCACACGGCGCGTCGCGTCAATCCCCAGCTTCCCGCCAAACATGGGCTCTGGAGCGCTGTGGTCCAGAACATCCAGAACTCCTTCCGTAATATACAAATCAGTTTCCACGTCCAGTTCATTCAAAATGGTTGAAAAAACCTGATCCGGACGGCTTAAATCAACGTCTGCGTCGACCAGGACGGCAATCTTGCAGAAGCTCATTTGCCCCTGGCCCCAAATGGCGCTCATGACACGCCTGGCATGCCCCGGATATTCCTTGTTGATGGCAATGACCGTAACATTGTGAAAAACCCCTTCCCAGGGCATCCAAAAGTCTGCTATCTCCGGCATGACGGTTTTCAAAAGGGGCAGAAAGATGCGTTCCGAGGCCTTGGCAAGGTAGCAGTCTTCCATGGGAGGGCGACCGACAACAGTTGCATGATACACCGCAGAGCGTCGATGGGTTAAGGCGGTCACATGGAATACCGGATATTTGTCCACCAGCGAATAGTATCCGGTATGGTCGCCGAATGGGCCTTCAATCCTCAGTTCATTGGGCTCCACATAGCCTTCCAAAACAAACTCGGCTTCTGCAGGAACTTCCAGATCAACCGTCAGGCAACGAACCATGGGAACCGGTTTGCGGCGAATGAACCCGGCAAAGGCAATTTCATCCAGGCCTCGCGGCAGAGGAGCCGTGGCTGCATAAGTCGTGGCGGGATCGGTACCGATGGCCACGGCAACGGGCATGCGTTGGCGCGCCTTGAGATATTCCTGGTAGTAGTGTGAGCCGTCCTTATGGATGTGCCAATGCATCCCCGTCGTCTGATCATCAAAAACCTGCATTCGGTACATACCGGCGTTGCGTCTTGCCGTTGTGAGACTACGCGTGATAACAACCGGCAGCGTTATGAAAGGTCCGCCGTCCTGGGGCCAGCAGGTCAGAACCGGTAGGCGCGAGAGGTCTACCTGATTGCCGCGGTAAACAACTGCCTGGCAGGGAGCCTTCCTTTTCAGCTTGCGCGGGATGATGTTCAAAATGTCCATTCCCATGGGCAGTAGCCGAAACGTGTCGCTTAACGATTTAGGCGGCTCCATTTGCACAAACTTCTGCAGACGCCCCGCCAGTGCATCCAGACTCGGAACACCGAGAGCCAGGCAAATCCGCCTGTCGCTTCCGAATGCGTTGGTCAACACGGGAAAGCGGGAATCCTGAACATTTCGAAACAGCAGGGCCTTGCCCCCGCCTGGGCTCTTGGATGCCAAGTCGGTGATCTGGGTGATTTCAAGATGGGTGGAAACGGGCGCCTTAATTTCAAGCAGCTCTCCAGCTTGGCGGAGAGCCTGAATAAATTCGCCGAGATTTTGATACGCTGTTGTCATCTCAAAATATCCATGTGTCGGTGAAGACGGCCAGGAACAGTAATACCGATATGGCACTGTTTACATGAAAGAAAGCGATATTGATCTTATCCAGACGATGCGGCTGCACCAGCTTGTGCTCCAAAACCAGGAGAAAACTGATGACGGCCAGAAAAACCAGGTAGACCATACCCAGGTCAAAGGCAAAATAGAGTGCCAGCAGCGCCAGAAATGCCAGGGCATGCAACAGAGACGAAACCTGCAGCGCTGAGTCGATCCCCCAGCGGGCTGGGATGGAAAACAACCGGGCCTCACGGTCAAAGTCAACATCCTGACACGCATAGAGTATATCAAAACCGGCGATGTAGGTCATAAGCGCTGCGGTCAGGAGAAGTATGCGTACGTCGATGCTTCCGGTCACGGCAATCCACGCTCCAAGGGGAGCCAGACCGATGGCGAACCCCAGAAACAAATGGCAGCAGGAGGTGAATCGCTTGGTGAATGAATAGAAAAAAAGGATGAGCAGGAGTGGTACGGACAATAGCAAGCATAATTTGCCCAGCATGCCGGCGCTTATTATCAGCAGCGCGGACGAAAGCGTAATGAAGATGATGAGCGCCTGTTTGCTGATCTGCCCTGTGGCATGCGGCCGACCGGCGGTTCTCGGGTTGATCCTGTCATATTGGTAATCGGCCAGTCGGTTGAACCCCATTGCCGCTGAGCGTGCCCCGGCCATGGCCATTATGATCCAAAACAGGCTGAACCAGCTGACGGGGTGTTGGCGGTGTGCCAGCAGGACTGCGGCCAGGGCAAAAGGTAGGGCAAATATGGTATGGCTGAACTTGATCAGATGTCCGTAGATACGAATTTGATTCAACCACATGCCTGGATTTCTACCCTTCGGTTGTGTTTAATGAAATCAAGCGACTGCGAGGGGCTGAAGTGCGCCATGGGAAAACGCGGGTCGAGCGGTTTCGCCCGCAGCCGTCTGCCATACCGCCCGAATCGGCGTCGAGTCCGGTTGTCGGCGCTCTGATCTGCTCAAACCCCATGGAGCCGCCTCCGAGCTGTTTATTAGCACAGCCCACTGGCAAAGAAAAGTTGAGAAATGGCAAACTGGTGAGCCGGGTCTTTTCGAAAAAGCAAAAACAGCGTATTGGTATTCTTTCAATTTCACAGTAGACTTAACAGGATGAGCAGCGACAAGCCGATGCAGGCCATACGAAAAGGGTCCGAACTGGAATTATCCATTGAAAAACTTGCCTTTGGCGGCAAGGCGATAGGATATGTGAACGGCTATGTGGTGTTCGTGGAACATGCATTGCCGGGCCAACGCGTCAAGGTGCGAATTACGCGTAGAAAACGCCAGTACGCGGAGGCTTATGTGGTTGGCCTGGCTGCTCAATCGCCCGCTTATTGCCCACCTTTTTGTCGCCATTTCCACTACTGTGGCGGGTGCAAATGGCAGGATCTGCCCTATGCTGAGCAAATACGCTGGAAACGCCTGCATGTCCAGGAATGCCTGCGCAACCTGCCCGGAGAAGAAGCTTCTGCGATAGAGGTGCAGGAGACCTGCCCGGCTCCTGAGACTATCTATTATCGGAATAAGATGGAGTTCACTTTTTCCTCCCGCCGCTGGCTTGCACCCGAAGAAATTGCCCAGGGTGAACTGCGCTGCAACAAATCTTTTGCTTTGGGACTCCATGTACCAAGGAGCTTCAATAAGGTTTTCAATGTGGAGCAATGCTTTCTGCAGTCGCCCCAGGGCGTTGAGATTTTGCAGGAAGTTCGGGACTGGTGCCGGTCAGGCGGTCTTCCGGCATACGGCACAGACAATCATCAGGGATTCTGGCGCTTCCTGGTTATTCGTGAGGGGAAGCGCACTCACCAGACCCTCGTGCATCTCTTGACGGCACCTCATAAGGACGAAAGGCAGGTCGTAGACGCCCTGGCGGCACACCTTACTGCAAAATTTCCGCAGATAACGACCATAGTTCACTCGGTCAGCGAAAAGAAGGCGCAGGTGGCGGTTGGAGATAGAAGCCGCATACTGATGGGACCTGGATTCATAGAGGAGCGATTGGGAGATCTTCGCTTTCAGATCTCGGCGCACTCTTTTTTTCAGACCAACCCGCTGGCAGCCGAAAAGCTCTACGAGGCGGTGCTTGAGCTGGGTGCCTTTTCGGGAAAAGAGACGGTGTGGGACCTCTACTGCGGAACCGGCAGCATCGCTCTTTTCATTGCATCGCGCGTGGGCAGAGTAGTAGGATTCGAAGTGGTGGAGGAAGCTGTTCAAGACGCCTACCAAAACTGTCAACTGAATGGGGTGGAGAATTGCACCTTTCGCGTCGGCGATCTGAAAGATGTGATCAGAGAAGCTCGCAGTTCATCCCAGGGTGGTGGAGATCCTGATGTGGTGATAACGGATCCTCCCAGAGCCGGGATGCATCCCAAAGTCGTCCGGGTCCTGCAGGAACTGGCCCCGAAGCGAATCATCACCGTATCATGCAACCCCTCGACCCTGGCCAGAGACCTGGAACTGTTGGCGGACCAGTATGTCGTTGAAACGGTGCGACCCTTTGATTTGTTTCCCCATACGCCGCATATCGAGTGCGTCGTCAGGCTGGCCAGGAAATCATGATTCAGCGCGGCTTATCCGTCCATGAGTGTTTCCGTGTATAAGTCAGCGCACCTTAACGATCACTGAAGGTATTTCTGCAGGAATGGTCAGAACCAGAAAAAAGAAGAAAACAAAGAAGCTCTTTTGGTGGAAACTTCTTACTCTTGCCGCCTTCATCATGAGCGTTGTGGCGGCCGGCTACCTTTTGTACCTCTACATGGAGGTACAAAACCGCTTTGCAACGCGTAAGTGGAGCGTACCATCCAGAGTGTTTTCGGCGGCCCTCCCAATCTACCCGGGACACACCCTTGCCCTTTCCGATCTGAAGGCGATGCTGGATCTGCGCCGCTATCAGGAGGCTTACAGGGAGCCGTTACAGCCAGGCGAATACAAGGTCGGTCAGAACAATCTTGCGGTCCATTTGCGGGCATTTCGTTTTCCCGGGCGAACGCTGCCTCAACAGCGGGTCAGGTTTGTCTTTGCCAATGACAACCTGGCCCGCATCGAGGGGGAGCGCGGCAATATTGCCATCATCGAATTGGAACCAACGGAGATCGCAAGACTTTATGGACCAGAGCGGGAAAGTCGCCTGCTGATCAACATCAAGCAGGTTCCGCCGGAACTGACCGAGGCGGTGGTAGCCATCGAGGATCACCGCTTTTACGCACACCCGGGCATAGACTGGTGGGGGATATCGCGTGCCTTATGGGCTGATTTGGCGGCCGGCAGGGTCGTCCAGGGCGGCTCTACCATAACCCAGCAACTGGTGAAAAACTATTTCCTCGAACCCGAGCGAAGCATCAAACGAAAAGTTCTCGAAGCCAGCATGGCTCTCATTATAGAGGCACTCTACCAGAAGGACGAAATACTTGAGATGTATATGAATGAAATTTATCTGGGGCAGAGGGGGAGTGTCGCCATTCACGGCATGGGAGAAGCGGCACGCTATTATTTCGGCCGCGATGTGCAGGACTTGAACCTGGCCGAAGCTGCCACTCTGGCCGGATTGATTCGTGCGCCGAACCGCTATTCGCCGACAAAAAACCCGGAATCCGCCAAGGAACGCCGCAATGTGGTACTGAAGCGCATGCTGGATTTGGGTAAGATTTCCTCCGAACAATATCGATCGGCACGCAGCCAGCCTTTGCGAATTGCCAAATCTCATCTTCCCCTCAAGTTTTCCCCCTATTTTGTCGATTACGTCCGTCAGCAACTGCAGGAGCTCTACTCACCCACGGTGCTTGAAACTACCGGGCTGAACATCTACACGACGCTGGTTCCGGAAATTTCTCTGGCTGCGGAAAAAGCCGTGAGCGAGGGCCTGGCCGAGCTTGAGAAAACGCATCCCAAGCTGACATCCAATTCCCCCAAGGAAGCTCTGCAGGCGGTGCTCATCGCCGTCCAGCCCAAGACCGGCACGGTGTTGTCGTTGATCGGAGGTCGAGATTACGCGGAAAGCAGTTTCAATCGGGCACTCTATGCACATCGGCAGCCAGGCTCCGCAATTAAACCCTTTGTTTACTTGCGCGCCCTGGATGAATTCACGCCGGTGAGCTGGCTGCCCGACGAGTTGAAGACCTATTCCATCGGTGGGACCGCCTGGGCGCCCAAAAATTACAACGGCCGCTATCGTGGACGGGTCACCTTTCGCACGGCCCTTGAAGACTCGTTGAATGCAGCAACGGTCAGCCTGGCGATGGCAACAGGCCTGGATAACATCATTCAGACCCTGCGCAGCTTGGGTATCCAATCACCGTTGAAGCCCTACCCTTCTCTGGCGCTGGGTGCCTTCGAGATCACTCCCCTCGAACTGGCAGGTGCGTACGCCACCCTCGATAATGATGGGCAGAAACCGCACCTGTTGACTGTAAAAGAGGTGGTGAGCGAAGCGGGGGAGATCCAGCAGCGCAGAAACGTCGACTTGATCACCGTGACGACCCCGGCTCGATGTTTTATCATTACCAACATCCTGCAGGGAGTGGTGCAGGACGGTACTGCAACGATTCTGAAGCGTCTTGGAGTGAACTTTCCATGTGCCGGAAAAACAGGAACTACCAGCGATTACAGAGACTCCTGGTTTGCCGGGTATACCACGGACCTGCTGGTGCTGGTCTGGGTCGGTTTTGATGACAACCGTTCAACACATTTGAGCGGGGCACAAGGCGCTGCCAGAATCTGGGCCAGATTCGTGAATGAAATTCGCCCCCGGATTCGTCATCAGCAGTTCCACATTCCCCCGGGAGTTGTGGAACGATATGTCTGTACCCAGAGTGAAATGCTGGCGACCAAAGCCTGCCCCGATAGGAGGCCGGAATACTTTCTGGACAATCGCGTTCCAGAGGCTTATTGCACGCTCCACGCCCAATATTGAATCGTCGCTGCCGGGCGCACGCTGAGGAAGGAACAAGCCGGATGAGAAGAATTCATACGTTTGCAGATCATTATGGTCCCTGTCTGAAATGGCTCCTGTTGTCACTCATAGCTGGCTGGCTTGTGGCCTGTGCACCCTCACGAGCGATCTATATCCCTCCTGAAGGGCAAACCCCGCCGCCTCCCAGCACAATTCCCCAACCAACCGGACACGAAGCGCCGCGGCCGGCCCCCTCGCAACATCCCATCCTTAGAGCTCCGGCAGAAATCAGGGAAGCCGATATGCCGCGAAAATCAACTGAAGCCGCAATGGACGCCGCACGCCCCTCCGCCGCCAAGCCCGCCGGAGTGACCGATGATCCACAGTATCTGGCTTCAATGCATCTGGTGGATCAGGCCCAAAGGGCCCTCAGCCAGGGAGACCCCGACAATGCGATTGCTCCATTGGAACAGGCCATTCAAGTGGATGTCTATAACGGCGAAGCGTTTTTCGGTTTGGCCCGTGCCTGGAAGATGAAGGGCTCCCACAGTAAGGCCCTGGAATTCGCCAACAAGGCCGAAATCCTGTTCCAGGACAATCCCAGAAAATTAAGAGAAGTCTACCTGTTAAAAGCAGAACTCTTCAAAGAGCTGCAGGACGGTTCCAAGGCGGAATACTATCTGAACAAAGCCGCTCGACTCAATTGATCGTTGCGGGAAAGAGAAGTAAAATATGATCGGTTCGGACGAACCTAAAACCAAATCTGACAATACCGGACATCGTCCCTTCCTGCTGGTTCTGCTTTTCTTCTCACTATTTCTGGCCTACCTGACACTCCGTCCGTTTCTCGAGACTCTCATCTTTGCCGTGGTTTTTGCTTCCCTGCTGCATCCTCTGCACGTTCGGCTGGTGCGTCTTTATGGCGGGAGAAAAAATCTGGCGGCATTAACCGTTGTGTTCGTGCTCACCTTTTTGATTGCCCTGCCCGTCTTTTTTTTCATCTCCGCCCTGGTCAATCAGGGTCTGGAAACAATGAGCCGGTTGAACGCCTGGGTAAGCGAAGGAAATCTCAACAAGCTGTTGGAAAAAATGGACGTGTTGCAGCTTGAGCAATGGACAAAACGGCATTTGTCATTTGTGGATCTGCAAAAGATTGATCTGCAGTCCGGCTTTCTTGATTTCACCAGAGGCTTTGGTCAGTTTGCCCTAATAAACGCAGCCGGCATTCTGGAAAATGTTGCCGGCAAGATATCACACTTTTTCGTCATGATTTTTGTGGTCTTCTATGTGGTTCGAGACGGCGGAGGAATGATCGAAAAGATAAAGTATCTTTCTCCATTGAGGGAAGAGCAGGAAGACAAGATCTTTGAAGGGGTAAGGCTGGTGGCACGTTCCGTCCTGCTGGGCAGTTTTCTGACCGCACTTTGTCAGGGGCTGGCCGGTGGGATCGGACTGGCCATCGTAGGGATACCGGGTCTTTTTTGGGGAACAGTGATGGGGTTTTCATCCCTCATACCAGTGATCGGCACGGCTCTGGTCTGGGGCCCGGCCGTCATCTATCTGCTCCTGCTTGGCTCATGGAAGTCGGGAATTTTTCTGCTCGTGTGGTCAGTGGTCCTGGTTGGATCCATCGATAATTTTCTGCGGCCGTTCCTTATGCGTGGAGAAAATAATCTGTCTCCTTTCTATATCTTTCTCGCCATCATAGGCGGCGTTCAATATTTTGGGCTGTCGGGGATCCTGTACGGGCCGCTCATTTTAACCTTTGCTATGGTCATGCTCTATATCTACAGCGTCGAATATCAGGATTTTTTAAATGATATGAAACATTCGCCTCTGCCCTTCATGGCAGAGGAACTGGAAGATGAGCAGCGTTAGATGATTAATCCTCACTCGATTCACAGGGCGGAACTTCCTTGCCCGTACGAGCTGAAAAACTGCGGAGTCTATTAAATGGCTTTTGCAGTCGTGGATGGCGATTTTCAATCCAGCAGAGCAGTCTGGCAAACAGAGGAATGTCGCAAGCCAGGAGCAGTATGCCAATGACAAGAAAAAGGCCTCCCTGCAGCACAGGCAACAGCAATCCGGCCAGCCCGAGTAAAATAAATAAAAATCCCAATGATATTCGTATCAAGCTTGTCATGGCGCAAATATAGAAAAACCTCGGTACGAAGGCAAGCCCAACCGGCAATCCCAGCACATTGCATCAATTCCTGCGCACAGGTTGGTTGTGCCTAACCCTGCCGCAGGGCTTGCGTCCTTTCCTCGCCCAGCTGACAGTGACCCGCATGGCCCCGCATCACGCGCGAGACCCTCCCCCTCTCATCAAGTACAGCGCCACACCATTACGTGGCCGAATTTTGTCGGGTGCAGCGCCGCGAAACCCAATCTACACGCTCGTAAGTCCGCTGCCTTTTGGACACTCTGTTGTGTGGAACTGCACTCAAGGGGTAAGGGGGGCTTACCGGGCAGAATAAATCCCGTCGGTCGCCGCGGGAGTAAGGGCAACGCCGTGACACGAAAAACCTGGCAGGCCGGGTTTCATCACGCCAAGCCTGTGATGAAACCCGGCAGCATGGGCGCTGGATCTTGCCACGCCAAATGCACCGATCGATTCAACCTGCCCGAAGGCAATCGCCTCAGAGGATGGAGCTCAATGCGAATTGGCAAAAAAACGGTTGAAGGCGTTCAGGTAAGCCCGGGCACTTGCCTCGATAACATCCGGACTGGTCCCGATGCCCGAATACAGTACCCCTTCGATTTCCACTCTCACCATCGCTTCACCCAGAGCATCACGTCCCATGGTTACGGCTTTGAGGTCGTAATCGCGCAGCTTTCCCTGCTGTTCAACGATTCGCTCGATACAGTTGAATACCGCATCAACCGGACCGTTTCCTGCGGCAGCATCGGTCAAATCCCTGCCGTCTTTGATCAGCGTCACCGACGCAAGCGGCACCATGGTGTTTCCACTCATGATCTGCAGACTCTGGAAGGAAAAAGTTTCGGGGACCTTGGTGAGCTCTATTTCAACAATACTGGTCAGATCTTCACTGGTGATCTCTTTCTTGCGATCCGCCACGTTGATGAAACGATTGTAGACCCTTTCAAACTTGTCCTTATCCAGTTCGTACCCCAGTTCACCCAGTTTATGGCGCAGGGCAGCGCGCCCGGAGCGGGCGGTCAGCACCAATTCATGTTTGCGTATGCCAACGTCTTCGGGCCGCATGATTTCATAAGTGCTTCTGTCCTTTAGAATGCCGTCCTGGTGGACACCGGACGAGTGGGCAAAAGCATTCGAGCCGATAACGGCCTTATTGGGCTGCACCGGAATATTCATGAGCCTGCTGACCATTCTGCTGGTGCGATAGATTTCCTCCGTGTTCAGATCGGTATGCGCCTCGAAGGCAGCGTGCCTGGTCTTCAGCACCATCACAATCTCTTCCAGGGAAGCGTTGCCGGCCCTTTCTCCGACACCATTGATGGTGCATTCCACTTGATCGGCGCCGTTTCGAATGGCGGCCAGGCTGTTGGCAACCGCCAGGCCCAAATCGTTGTGACAGTGCACACTGAGGATGACTTTGTCCAATGCGGGAACGCTCTCGCGCAATTTTCTGATGGTCTCCCCATATTCCTCAGGGATGGCATAGCCGACCGTATCGGGCACGTTGATTACAGTAGCCCCTGCCTTGACGGCCGCCTCAATGACGCGACAGAGATATTCAAAGTCGGTCCTGGACGCATCCTCCGTCGAGTATTCGACATCCTCACACAACTTCTTGGCATAGCGCACCGAATCGACACACATCTGCAACCCGGCTTCCCGATCGCGCCGCAGCTTCTTCTGCAAGTGAATGTCGGAAGAACCCAAAAAAACATGAATGCGCGGACGCTCAGCAAACTGAAGCGCCTGCCAGGCGATATCAATGTCCTGTTGCACCGCTCGGGCCAGCCCGGCGATGACAGGCCCCTGGGTCTGTTCCGCCACCGCTTTGACCGCCTGCATGTCCTCGGGTGACGAACAGGGGAATCCGGCTTCAATCACATCCACGTTCAATTTTGCCAGCTGCTGGGCAATCTCTATCTTTTGCCGTTTGTTCAGCTTGGCTCCAGGGACCTGTTCTCCATCCCTCAAGGTGGTGTCAAAAATATGTATTTTGCGACTCATTGTCTGTTCCTCCCTATTGTCCTGATTCTTCCCGCCTTCATGAAAAACTCGCAAGCCGGCCAAGTCCGTTGGAGTCTCGCCGTTAGACAAATCCGCTGGACCACCCAACCCCATGTCCATCACCCCCTTTCTTTGTAAGAAGTCGCCGGGCGCACGAAACAAAAAGGCCATGGGCGGGAACCCATGGCCTTTGCAGCATCACTCTGTCGCTTTTTCTACGGCGCTCGCATACTTAAGGCATGGATTCCCCGCACCTGACCGGTCAGGCTAAGAAGTAATAATAAAAGGAGGAGATTCATCATGCCGCTGCTCAATCGGGTGAAGATGTTTCGGTTACTGATTATCAGGTTTCTTCTGGATCTACAGGAGCTTCAAAGCAACCCAGAAGCAAAGTATGATTTCAATGGTGAAAAGAGCTGCATAAAGAAGGTATTTTTGCGTGGGAAAATCTTCAATGATTCTATTGGCTTCTTCCATTACATGAGTAGCTTGACTCGGTTCCATTTCAACCCCCTCGTGACTATACTGAGAAGTGTGCTCGCTTCTTTCCGTCGAAAACTCAGGGTAAATTATAAAGATGAGAGGAAAAAGATCAAGCCTAAAGTAGATGGCAGCGCGTTTTTCGGTTGGTTCGTAAACGGGGCCAGTGAATGGATGGTGGCCATGCAGCGAAAGCAAATCTCAATTCCCTCAGATGTACGGGTACTGTTGGACAAGATCCGCCATGCGGGCTTTGACGTGTGGGTGGTCGGTGGTGCAGTGCGTGATTACTTACTGGGAGTCCCGGCTAGAGACTGGGATCTGGCAACCAATGCCTTGCCCGGGGACGTTATCTCTCTGTTCCAGCGAGTGATCCCGGTTGGGATTCGGCACGGCACGGTGCAGGTGCTTACCGAAGAACGCTCTGTGGAAGTGACGTCATACGCCGGCAGAGGCCATGAGGGCATTCTTGCCGAGCTCGGGCGGCGCGACTTTACGGTCAATGCAATCGCTCTGGCTTATCCGACCCTGGAGCTGATCGATCCGTTTGGCGGCAGGGAGGATGTGGCAGCCGGATTATTGAGAGGGGTTGGCGATGCAACGGATCGCTTCCGGGAGGACCCAATCCGCACCCTGCGAGCTGGACGTTTCGTGAGCGTGTATGGATTTTCCCTGGAGACACGTACTTTTGATGCGTTGAAAAATGCAGTGGAAGGCCTTAAAACAGTCGCCATCGAACGAATACGCGAGGAAATGTTCAAATTGCTGGTGGGCGATTCCTTCCTGGAAGCGTTTGAATGGATGAGGCGAGCGGGAGTCATCGGCATTATCCTGCCGGAAATTGCACAAGGTCCGCCACACCATGCCAAGGCGGCTGCACATCAAAGGACCTGCGAGCATCTGCTTCGCTCTGTTCAGTTCGCACCAAAGCGCGTCAGGCTGCGGCTGGCGGCCCTGTTTCACGATATCGCAGTCCTCGTGCAACCGGAGCTTCTTAACGCCGGTTCTTTGCGTGACGAGGCATCACTGAGCGCCCGGATCGCCGCACAGGTGTTGATGCGCTGGCGGGCACCCAAGAAAATGGCCCTGCAGGTGAGCAAACTGGTTGAAAGCCACATTCCAACCCACAGGCACGCGTGGAGTGACGCACAAATACGGCATTGGCTGGCCAAACTGGGAATCGGGCTTACGACCGACTTGCTCGATCTGGCCTATGCCGACCGTTTATCCAAGGGCGTGCCGTCGGACTCGCTGCAAGAAATCGAATTGTTGCGGCGCCGGGTTCATTCCCAGATGAAAGCCGATGCGGCCCTGCAAATAAGAGATCTTGTCGTCAACGGCCATGACTTGATCGGTGAGCTGAATCTCGCTCCAGGACCTGTAGTGGGAAAAATCCTGCGGGAACTTCACAAGGTTGTGTTGAACGAGCCGACCCTGAATGATCGACTCATTTTGCTCGACCACGCGCGGGAGCTGATGCGAAATGACGAGTTTCAGGGCGGTTGACCAACTCCGTCAGGAATCGTGCTGAAAGGAAAATACAGCCTGCTTGTAGTATTGATGAAACCGTTATAAACTGGTGGCGAGCTTGCTCATCAACGTGAAGATCGGGGGTTGTTGAAAAGAGTGAATCAAGGGAGGATCGAAGATGCTGGTCAAGAACTGGATGAGTAAAAAAGTTGTCACCATCGATGCGGAAGATTCCATGTCCCATGCCGTGAGGTTGTTGAAGGAACACCAGGTGCGGATGCTTCCCGTTCTGAAGAAAGGTAAGCTCGTCGGTGTTGTCTCGGATTCGGATATCAAGAGGGCCTCCGCTTCGGATGCGACGACCCTGGATGTGCATGAATTGCTCTACCTCATATCCAAAGTGAAGGTAAAAGACATCATGTCCAAGGACCCCATCACGGTTCCGCCTGACTACACCGTGGAAGAAACCGCCGAGGTGCTCATGCAGCACAAGATTTCCGGCGTTCCAGTGGTGGACAGGGGCGGCGACGTTGTCGGCATAATTACGCGCGATGATCTGTTCAACGTGCTGATTTCCCTGAGCGGTCTGGGGAAAAGGGGCATCCAGTTCGCTTTCAAATTGGAAGACAAACCGGGCTCCATCAAGGAGCTCACCGATATCATCCGCCGCCACGGCGGCCGCATCGCCAGCATCTTGGGCAGCTACGCACGCGTTCCGGCGGGATTCCGAGTTGTTTACATGCGGGCGTATGATCTCAAGCGTGAAGAAATGCCGCAGATCATAGAAGAATTGAACCGGAAGGCTTTGATCCTCTACATGGTGGATCATCGCGACGACAAGCGGCAGATCTTCCACGACCTGGGAGAATAGAGCGGCGGGAGCGCATCAAGACAGTGCAGGGATTTTGACGGGGCAGCAAAGCAGCGGCACAAGGCTCACTTTGCTGTCCCAGTGGACAAGCAGCAGCAGGCTGAATCATTAAATCCCCAGAAAAGCCTGCTTGACTTCCTCGTTTTCAAGGAGTTCCCGCCCCTTGCCTTCCATTATGACTCGTCCGTTTTCCAGTACATAGGCCCGGTCGCAGATTGCCAGGGTCTGTTTGACGTTCTGTTCAACCATTAAAATCGTCATTCCCTCCTGGTGAATCTTGCGCACCAGGCGGAAAATTTCCTGCGTGAGGAGGGGCGACAGCCCCAGGGACGGTTCATCAAACAACATCACCTTTGGTCGCAGCATGAGTCCACGGGCAATGGCGCACATTTGCTGCTCGCCGCCTGACAGGGTTCCGGCCATTTGCCTGCGGCGTTCACGGAGTCGTGGAAAGAGCTCCAACACCCACTCGAGCGTCTCCTGTCGGTGGGCCTTGGCTGCGGCAGGCAAAGACCCCATCTCCAGGTTTTCACGCACGCTCATTTCCGGGAAAAGCTGGCGCCCCTCCGGCACATGGGCGATTCCCAATTCACTGATGCGATAGGGGGCAACCCTGTCCAACCGCTGGTCTTCCAACCAAATTTCGCCGCGGGTGGGTTGGATGAGGCTCGAGATACATTTCATGATCGTGCTCTTGCCAGCGCCGTTGGCACCCACCAGGACCACAAACTCATTCCGATCGACATGAAACGAAACATCCCAGAGTACCTGAATGTCCCCGTATCCCGCGTCAACCCGTTCCAGCCGCAACATGCTCTAGTCCTTTCCAAGGTATGCTTCGATCACATCCTGATTGTTGGCGACCTCCACCGGGAGGCCACTGGCTATTTCCTGCCCGTAGTTGATGCAAAGAATTCGATCGCAGATGCTCATGATGACATGCATGATGTGTTCGACAATAATGATGGTGATGCCCGCATCGCGAATTTTGCGAATCAGCTCCACACCCTCGGTTTGCTCCTGCGGCGTAAGCCCCGCCATAGTCTCGTCCAGCAGCAGAAGAGCCGGTTCGGTAGCCAGTGCGCGGGTGATTTCGAGGCGCTTGCGATCACCGATGGTCAGTCCCTTGGCGGGATAGTCTTTTTTCTCGATAAGATCACAGAACTCCAGAGCTTGCAGCGCCTTATCCCGGGCTTCGTGGAGCGAACCGGTATGGTTGAAGGCGGAAGCGATCACATTATCCAACACCGTCATGCGCCGCAGCGGCTTAACCACCTGGAAAGTTCTGCCCACTCCCAATTTACAGATTTTCCAGGTCGCCAAGCCATTCAACCTGTGATTCTTGAACTGGATGGTGCCCGAAGTGATGGGATAAGACCCCGTGATCAGATTGAACACGGTCGTTTTGCCCGACCCGTTGGGACCGATCAGGCCAAAAATCTCCCCTTCTTCCACCCCGAAGCTCAGGTCATTGACGGCGATAAGACCGCCAAACCTCTTGGTAAGGTGTTGTGTTTCGAAAAAGTTCATGCTCAGTTCCCGCTGCTCGAGTACGAAAGTTGTTTCTTCTTGAACCAGTCTCCGGTGATTTTGGACCAGTCGCCCACAATGCCGTTGGCCAGGTAGCGAATCACAAAAATGACCAGCAGTCCAAACACCAACACGTGCGCCTCACTCACCCATTGCGGCAGCAGGCCAAAGAAGGCACTGCGAAAAATCTCCTGCAGCCAAACCATGATAAAGGCTCCCACGGCCGGCCCCCAGAGAGTCCCCACTCCGCCGATGATGGCCACCAGGATGGCCATGATGGAAATATCGTGCAGGGAAAACACCACATGCGGATCGATGAAGGCCATGTAGTTCATGTAGAACGCCCCGGCCATGCCGGTAAAATATGAACTGATCATGAGCGACAGACTCTTGTAGCGAAAAGAACTTATCCCGATTGTTTCGGCCACGTCCTGGTCTTCCCTGATGGCCACGAAATAGTAGCCCCATTTGGACCTGAGCACCAGATAGACGGCGAATACACAGGCTATCGCCAGGGCCAGGGCTAGATAATAGTAGGGCAGCTTGCTGCGAAAAGACTGAATGATCAGGATACCATCCATGCCATCGGTCATACTTCGCCAATCGATGGCGACCAGCCGAAAGATTTCCCCAATGGCGATGGTGGCAAGGGCAAAGTAGGGGCCGCGCAGGCGAAAGCAAATCCAGCCGATAATGAGGCCCACCAGCAAGGCCACAGGGCCTCCCAGCAGCATTCCCCACCAGGCGGAAATGCCCAGCTTGGTCACGCCCAGGCCGGCTGTATAGGCTCCGGTTCCGAAAAAGATGGCGTGGCCGAATGAAACCTGCCCGGTGTATCCGGCCAAAAGATTCCAGGCGGAGCCGATGACCACCCACATGAGCGATAGGATGAAAATGTGCCGATAGTAGTCGGATTGAACCACCAGGGGAAACAGCACAAGCAGTGCAATGACGACGATCGTTGGCCAGCTGATACGTTTCATAGCAGTACCTTATGTTATATTTTGGTCAATGTCTTGAGACCGCCCGGCAAGAAAATGAGAACCAACAGAAAGATGACCATGGCCACCGCATCTTTCAGTGCCATCGAGATATAAGTGGCTCCCAGGGATTCAGCCACACCCAAAACCACCCCTCCGAGAATGGCCCCAATGGTGCTCCCCATACCGCCCAGCATGGTGATGACAAACGCTTTCAGCGTGAACGGCCCGCCGATATCCGGAAACAGATAATAGATCGGCAGGAGCAACGTACCGGCGGCAGCTGCCAGGGCCGAACCCAACCCGTAGGTCAGGACGGTGATCCATTCGGCGTTGATGCCCATCAACAGTGCCGCTTCCTTGTTCTGCGCAGTGGCTCTAACAGACTTGCCAACATCGGTTTTGAGCAGGAAGAAAAAAAGCGCTACGGTAAGCAGCACGGCAATGCCAAAAGCAATGAACATGGCAATGTTGAAGGAAATGCCCCCAATATAGAAGGTTGCGGTACTGTAGCCGGTTTTGACCGATCTATAATCGGAGCGAAATATGAAGCGAATGATTTCGGTCAGTACCATCGCGATGCCGACGGTCATCAGCACCTGGTTTTCCGGCAGTATGGAATCGACCTTGAGCAACGGATTCAGTAAATATTTCTGCAGCAGCGCGCCAATGACGAAAAGACATGGCATGGCCACCAGGAGAGCAAAATACGGATCCAGGTGAAACTGTTCGAAAAGGACATAGGTGATGTACATGGCGACCATCATCAGTTGGCCGTGGGCAAGATTGATAATTTTCATCACCCCCATGATGAGCGTCATGCCAATGCCTATGAGGGCGTAAATTCCGCCGATCAGCAGACCGGCCACCAGCGTCTGGAGAAAAACGTCCATGGATCAAGATCCTGTAGGAGAGGTGATTTGGGGAAATGGGTTGTCAGCATCCGTCCCGCAAACACGACCGTCGAGGGGATGGATTACCCGCCGGATTGCGGGACGGACTCTGATCAGTGATATCCTGCTCTATTGCCAAACTTTTTCCCAATCGATTGGGTAAACGTAGGGTTTGCTTGCCACGTCCTTGGGCCAGACGAGCTCCAGTTTTCCGTCGATCCATTGGACGAGATAGGTGGGCAGTTTGTTCTGATTGATCTTCTTGTCATAGGAAACAAACTTGACCGGACCGAATACGGTTTCCATATCGGTTTCCGCCAGGGCCGTCTTCACATCTTCCGCCGAGAAGGACTTGGCGCGCTTCAGTGTATCGGCGATGACCTGGCATGCCGCATAGGCTTCTGCTCCATGATACTCGGTGGGCTTGTTGAATCGTTTGACATATTCCTCATAATATTCGGATGCACCGGGATAAGGCAGGGTCTCATACCAGAGGGTAGCCGAGTAAACCATATTGGCCGCATTGCCGGCGTTTTTGACAAATTCCGGCAGGGTAAAACCCGCGGCGCCCCCCACAAAAAGCTTGGGCATGACGCGCAATTCCATGGACTGGGTCATGAGCAAAGAGGCGTCCATAACATAGGAAATCATGTAAACAAGATCTGGATTGGCCTGCTTGACCTTAACCAGAAGCGGTTTAAAATCCACACCGCCCTTGGAGTAGCCCTCCATCATGACAACTTTGATGCCAAGCCGCTCGGCAGTCTCGGCAAAATTCTTGGACCCACTGGTGCCGAAGGCGCTGTCTTCATACAGAATGGCACAGGATTCAGGTTTCACCACTTCGGTGAGGAAGCTTTCCAGTGCCGCAGGGTAGGCGCTCACCGGGGGGTTCAAACGGAACACATAGTCCCAGCCTTGCTCTGTGATTTTGTCGGCAGAACCGGTGTTGACCAGAAACGGCATGCCGTTCTGTTGAGCCACACCTGCAATGGCGAAGGTCTCTGAACTCCCATAGCCGCCGCCGAGCATGACCACCTTGTCTTTGCTGATAAGCTTCTCGGCAGCAGATCTGGCCACCTCCGGCTTGCCGGTATCGTCCTCGAACAGCAATTCCAGCTGTTTACCATTGATGCCGCCGGCTGCGTTGACTTTTTCCGCGGCCATCACAAAAGAATTTCTTTCGATCTCCCCAAAGGCTGCCTGGGCTCCCGTGAGAGGCAGGATGATGCCGACCTTCACGGTTTCCTCAGACCATGCCGGGGTGGTCGAAAACACCACGGCAAATGCCAAGACCAATGTCAACAGTACCAAAAGTTTCCTCATGTTTGCTCCTCCTGTTCTGTAGGTTATGGTGGTTGAACTCCGGACGCCGTTTTGCTCCATGTAAACCGCTCCTGCACACATTTATGGGTTAACGCCGTCGTGACAAGGCCGGCCAACGACTGCGAGGAACGCGAGAACCACTGTCAACTACGCTCCAAGTGGGAACTTGAGCAAGCGGGAGAGCAGCATTAGAAGTGCGCACCAGACAGGCCGGATGGGGTGATTCTCCAGTGCGGCAACCCATTTGATTCGGCCCTCTTAGGGTATTATAGGGTTTGTGCAAAGTCAAGCTGGGCGAAACCCCCTGCCGGCCTGTTCTGCAACGATCCAATAATCATAGCGTCAGGTTGGGCTGATTGATCGAGAACCTTCCGATATCCATCCTGAAAGCTCATTTTGCCATACGGCTACATCATAAAGGACCAAAGAACGCCGGCTCCTATGGCAGATCCAATGACCCCCGCTATATTGGGTGCCATGGCATGCATCAGCAGATAATTGCCCGGATCTTCCCGGTTTCCAACCAGCTGGACGACCCGAGCCGAGTCCGGCACCGCGGATACCCCGGCGGCTCCCAGTATGGGATTGATCTTGTTCGTGGCAAAAACGTTCACCAGTTTGGCAAAAAGAATTCCACTGGCGGTTGCCACCATAAATGAGGCGGCTCCCAACAGGAAAATCCCCACCGACTTGGCGGTAAGAAAAACATCGGCCTGGGTTGAGGCTCCGACCGTGATGCCCAGCAAAATAGTCACGATATCGATTAGAGCCGTGCGAGCGGTTAACGCCAGCCGATCCGCAACCAGGCATTCCTTCAACAGGTTACCAAAAAACAACATGCCCAAAAGCGGCAGTGCCGCCGGTGCGAGAAAACAGCAGGAAAGAAAACCGATGACGGGGAAGATGATCTTTTCTCTCCTGCTGACTGGCCTCGGATCCGGCATCCGAATCAATCTCTCCTCCCTGGTTGTCAAAAGATACATGATGGGAGGCTGAATGACCGGTACCAGCGCCATATAGGAGTAGGCGGCGATAGCAATGGGCCCCACCAAATGAGGCGCGAGCTTTGCCGACAGAAAAATGGCGGTAGGGCCGTCCGCCCCCCCGATGATTCCAATGGAAGCAGCTTCCCTGGGCAAAAATCCCATTGCCAGAGCGGCCAAAAAAGTCAGGAAAATCCCCACTTGAGCAGCGGCACCGAGAAGCATCAGTCTGGGTTGCGCCAGCATGTAGGAAAAGTCCGTCATGGCTCCGATGCCCAGGAAGATGAGAGGCGGGTAGATCCCCTGATGCACTCCAAAGTACAGATAACTCAGCACACTTCCCGATTCGTAGATCCCCAGCCCCAGCCCTTTGAAAACCGGCACGTTGCCCATGAGAATTCCAAAACCGATGGGAACCAGTAACAGGGGCTCGTAGTGTTTGACTATTCCCAGGTAGATGAAAACGATTCCAACGGCGATCATGATGAAGTGGCGATAATCCGCCAGCCCGAATCCGGTATTTCCCCAAAAATCCAGAAGATACTCCATGAACCGGTCAACTCCGCTTGCTGTGCACTATTGCAGCTCCCTGTTCTGTCAACAATGAGAATGGACCTCGATTGCTATTCCTCTGCACTGGAACGGACAATCTCCACGTCGTTGGCCCATGTGTAAAATCCTTGCCGATCGCCTGAATCCTCAACGATGATTCCTAGCTTTAGAAATGTATCGAGATGACGGTGCGGGCTTGACAGGCCATGTTTGCTGGCCTTTTCAAGAAGTTGTGCCAGTGAAAAGGGTTCGCCGAGCCTGTTGGTGATCAGATGAAAATGGTCTGCCACTTCTATCTGATCGAGTGGCAAATGCACCCGGGTTTTATCTGTCGTTGGGGCCTCCGGGCGATCCGTGCGGGGTTCCTGAACCAGGAAAGGCTGTTTCCGCGGTGGATGCTTGAAACCTGCCAGAAGCTCGCCGCGCCGGTCCCACAGTGCCAAAAACCTCTCCATATTGGCCATGATAGCCGCCAAAACCACTAAACCGGTGAAGACGATGGCTAATCCGGTGAAGGTGATTGTCCACCCGTTAGCCGCGCTGATTGCTTTCAACCCGTACATCCCATCATCCTCCGACTAGTCCCGGCCAAAACTGACTGGTGTGCCGCGCCGATAGCGATCACGTTGTTCCATTATTTGGGCGATCTTCTGCATCAGTCTCTGCCCGAAAAGAGCATTCATCTGGATCAACCGATACAGCTCCCGACCGGAAAACTCATAAAGTCGGACGTCGGAGAGACATACCGCCGTAGCGGTATAACGAAATGGGCTCACCAGAGAAGACCAGCCGACCGCATGCCCTTCATCCCTCAACGGCATGGAACGGCCATTGGGAAAGCACAAAAGGATGGTGCCGACACGCAGTAGATAGAGCGCAGCCGCGAGCGCACCCGCGTGAAATATGGTTTCTCCTTCTTTCCAGCGCGTATGCGCAGCAATACCTGCCAGATCAGACAGCTCGGACTCGTGAAAATCTCTCAAGAACTCCGTTTCCCTGAGTTCTCTGGTCGATACCATGTGGTCTCCCGTCGTTTAGCTGTAGCAAGCCCCGCCAATCATCGCGATCACCCGTCCTGCCAGCAGCAAATTCATCATACCCATTCTGACCTGCAGCGCGCAGCCTCATCGATCAACGCGAATAACCAGTCCTTGAACCTTTTCCTTGCGGTTGAACTCGGCGGCAAACTTCAGTGCCTCCTCCCGGCTGTCGAAGGAACCGACAAGTACCCTAGTCCAGCGTCCAGTTTCCGGCATGTCGATCGTTTCCATGTTGGGGGAGTAACCTTTGGCTTGCAGTTGTTTCATAAATCGCTCTGCATTGCTGGAATCCTTGAGTGAAGCAGCCAGTAAGGTAAACTGTTCGGTTCCGCTGCCGGCACCAAGACCCTTTTTGGGATCGGCAGCAGCATCGGGCTCCTCGGGTTCCAGGGGGCTGGATTTATCTGCCGCTGTCGGCTCTGTTGAGGGTCTAACAGAGGGCCTCGATTTTTTCGGGATTGGATCTTTCGGAGGTGCCTCTTTGGTCTCTGGAGTGGAAGGCATAGGCGAATTGACCAGAGGTTTTCCCGAAATGGGATCGATCTGATTGGTCAATGACTGAAAATAGTTGAGGGACCCGAGCATCTTTTTGGAATCCTCCCAACTTTCTGCAGCGTTTGCAGGCGGTTGCGGAGCCTCCCTGCCGAGCCCCATAAAACGAAGGATTTGAGCCCTCAGCGAAGTCTCGTCTGCCGCCACCAGGGGCAGCCCCCGGCCAACCAGAACGCCGAAGACAAACATCCAGGCAAGGATGAGGACCAGGCCGAATGAATAGAGCAGAAGCTGCATCAGCCCCAATTCGAAACGAAAAGCTTTCGATTTGTTGCCTTTGGCGGATTGGGTCAAACCGCTGCTCTCTCTCGAGGATTTCATGCGTCGGCTCTATCGGCGACCTTTTCAACAGTTTCAACCACTTCAGACGGCGTCTGCTTAATCCCTTTGAAACAGTTCTGACTGGTTGTGTCAACCAATTTTATCACATCTTCTCGGGGGCATTCACACCCAACAGGGACAAAGCATTGGCCAGCACGATGCGCAATGCGGCGGCCAAATAAAGCCGTGCCTGTGTCAGATCCGGATCGTCCCCCAAGATGCGATTCTGATTGTAGTAACTGTGAAAGAGTGCAACCAGTTCGTTCAGATAGTAAGAGATTCGATGAGGTTCCAGGGTCTTGGCCGCACTTGCCAGGATCTCCGGATATTCCCCCAGCATTTTGATGATCTCCAGCTCCTGGGGCAGAACAAGGGGTGCGAGATCAGGATTTGCTCCTCCATTGAGCCACTCGCACGGCACCCCCCGTTCCCTCGCGACCTCAAAGATGCTGCACAGACGGGCGTGCGCATATTGCACGTAATAGACGGGGTTGTCATTGCTCTGCATTTTGGCAACTTCCAGATCAAAATCGAGCGGACTGTCCGAGCGGCGCGTAAGGAAAATGTAACGGGCAGCATCTTTGCCCACTTCATCGATCACCTCACGCAAGGTCACGAACTCACCGGCGCGGGTGGACATGGCAACCGGCTTTCCAGCTCTCAGCAGGTTAACCAACTGCACAAGAATGATTTGCAGATCCGACCGTTTACGACCGAGTGCTTCAATCCCGGCAAGCATCCGTTCCACATATCCATGATGATCGGCGCCCCAGATGTCGATCACCGTGTCGAAGCCTCTCTCGAACTTGTCCTTGTGGTAGGCGAGATCGGCCGCAAAGTAGGTGCTCAGACCGTTTGCCCGAACCACAACCCGGTCCTTTTCATCGCCGAACGCCGTACTTCGAAACCACAGAGCGCCCTCCTGCTCGTAGATGTAGCGGTTGGCTTTGAGGGTCTCGATGGTGCGTTGAATGGCGTTTTGACTGTGCAGGGTGGTTTCGCTGAACCACTGATCGAAACGCACCCCAAAATTGTCCAGATCTTCTCGAATGCCGGCTAAAATGCGGTCGCCCGCATAGCGTGTGAAGTCAGGCAATACCTCATCCAGCGGCACCTTGTGGTAACGGGTCCCCACCTCTTCTGTCAGGTCCCGGGCAAGCTCCATAATGTAGTCGCCCTGATAATGACCGTCGGGAAAATCAACCGGCTCTCCCAGAGCCTCTTGATAACGGTAGTAAAGGCTGCGCCCAAGGGTGTCCATCTGATTGCCGGCATCGTTGATGTAGTATTCACGCTCCACCGTGTAGCCGCAGAAGGCCAGGATGGCGGCCATAACATCGCCCGTGGCGGCGCCGCGCCCATGCCCGATATGCAACGGTCCGGTAGGATTGGCACTGACAAACTCCACCTGCACTCGTTTGCCCTTGCCAATCTCCTGATAGCCGTATTTTTCCGCTTGTGCATGGACCTCGACCAGCTCTTGATGCCACGCCCCGGGTTCAATAAAAAAATTGAGAAAGCCCGGCCCTGCGATCTCCACTTTGCTAATGAGGCCTTCGCTCATTTCCATGTGCTTCACGATTTCCTTGGCGATCTCCCTTGGATTCCGTTTCAGACAGCGGGTCAGAGAAAGGGCTATGTTACTGGCGTAATCGCCGTGTTGAGATATTTTGGGAATTTCAAGTTCAACGCAAGGTGGGGATTGGTCGGATAGTCCACCTGAGTGACAGATGGGCACAATCGCTTTATTCAGGATTTCCAGGATGCGGTTCCGCATGAGCGCCATAGAAGACAATTCTCCTTAACTTTCAGCTGACGTCCATCTGGAAGCTCCATAGTGCCTCTTACCCTGTGAGCGAGAAGTCAGCAGACACCCCGACCCTCTTCCTCCAAAGAGCTGCCGTTTCCCGACGGAGACCAGCTAAGGTTTCAATAAAGTGCAGAAATCTCGAACACGACTTATAACCAGTGCCTGGAACACGGTCAAGTGGCTTTGATCTTTATGTTTTCGCGTTGAGGAAACGAAACCGACAATGCCCATCCAGTCTCCGGCGACGTCACAGATCAGCTGCTCCATTGAGGAAATATTTGAAACGATGCCGCCCGATACTGCAATAGATTTCATAACTGATGGTGGCACACGTCTGGGCAATTTCTTCTGCGCTGATGCGGTCGTCCATCTGCTCCCCCAGCAATACCACCTCATCGTCTTCCTTTGCCTGCCGGACATGGGTGACGTCGATGGTGATCAAATTCATCGACACCCTGCCCACAACCGCCGCCCGCTGACCGCAAACCAATACCTGCCCCTGGTTGGAGAGCAACCGTGGATAGCCGTCGTCGTAACCCACGGGGATGGTGGCAATGCGGCTGGGCTTTTCAGGGAGGAAGGTCCTGCCGTATCCTATCGGTTGTCCGGCCGGCACATCCTTAAGCTGCAAAATCTTTGCTTTAAGGCTCATGACCGGCTTCAGCCGGGCGGGAAAATGAAGCTCCTGGGAGGGAGGAGAACCGTAAAGCATGATTCCCGGTCTGATCAGTTGAAAATGCGCATGCGGCAGATCAAGCAGGCCGGCGCTGTTGGCAATGTGGATAAACTGAACGGCATGACCACGCCCTGCAAGTTCGCCCAAAACCTCTCTAAACCGACTCAGCTGAAGCTCACTGTAACTCTTGTCCGATTCGTCAGCTGCAGCAAAATGGGATAGAATCCCTTCCAGCTTGATGCCCGGCAAAGCCAGCAGCTTATCAAGGAATGCCGGGGCTCTTTCATAGGGAACACCCAACCGTCCCATACCGGTATCGACTTTGAGGTGGATCTTTGCTTCCGTGTCCAATCGACAGGCTGTTCTACTCATCAGTTCGGCGTGGTCCAAACGGAACAGGGCAGGTCGCACCTGCTGCCTTATGGCCTCCTCCATGTCACACGGCTCAATGCCCGACAAGACCAGAATGGGGTGGCGTATGCCGGCGGCCAGCAGTTCCTGAGCCTCCCAGAACTTACTCACAGCCAGAAAATGAACCCCACCCGAGACCAGTTCTCGAGCGATCGGCAACATGCCATGGCCGTAGGCATCCGACTTGACCACACCGATGATCTGGGTATGCGCCGACATGCGCTTGCGCACCTGCAACAGATTGTGGCGCAGCGCCGCGAGATCAATTTCAACCCAACTTAACGGCATTGTTCCTCTCCATTCCTGCGGGCAAAACAGTGAATGCTTTGCAATGACCAAAAAATATGTTAGGCGATGCAAGACCGAATGCCAAGAAAATCCTTAGGTGGGATCTGGATGGTATGTTTGCCGGAACTATTCTGACCGTAATCGGGTTGATTTGCTTCTTTGAAGGGTTGCCTTACCTGGCTTTCCCGGATGGTTTGAAGAAGGTCATGCAGCAGATGATCCGAACTCCCAGCCGCATCCTGCGCGTGATGGGCGCGGCGCTGATGATTTTGGGTCTGCTCCTGGTGTATTGGGGTCAACACCATGTCCGGTGACAATCAAGCTGCTTCCTTTGATCTGCAGGCATACCAATACCATCTCCCCACTGGCTTGATCGCCCAGCATCCCCTCGAAAAGAGAGATGAATCGCGCTTGCTGGTGATGCAGCGCCGCAGCGGCAAACGGGCTCACCTGCAGTTTGACAGCATCTGTGACTTTTTTCAACGGGGGGATGTGCTGGTGGTGAACGACACTCGCGTTGTTCCCGCCAGGCTCTACGGGAACAAAGAAACGGGCGGATTCATCGAACTGCTCGTTCTGGATCCGCACAAGGCACCGGAGGAGGGAAGGCGGGAGGGTTACACATGCCTTCTCAAGTGTGCCAAAAGGCCTCGCCGGGATAGCCTGATCTTTCTGCCGAAGGGCCTTCGAGCAAGGATCCAGAGCGACCCCAAGGACGGTACGGCGATCGTTCGCTTCTTGACTTCGCAACCTTTGCCGCAAATCCTGGAAGAGATCGGCTCCGTACCGCTTCCCCCCTACATTGATCGCAATAGGGATGAGGTCAATGCTGCGGACAGGCACTGCTACCAGACCGTATACGCCTTGAAACCCGGCGCAGTGGCAGCCCCGACGGCGGGTCTCCACTTCACCGCCGAACTGTTGGACAAATTACAGAACCAGGGCGTAGAGATTGTTACGGTGACCCTTCATGTGGGTTACGGCACCTTTGCTCCGCTGCGTGTTGCGGATATCCGCGAGCATCGCATGCATTCCGAATATGCAGAGATTCCCGCAGATTCGGCGGAACGGATAAGGTCGGCGAGAGCGCAACGCAGACGGGTTATCGCCGTGGGCACGACAGTGGTTCGGACTCTTGAATGGGTCGCCAGCGAATTCGGTGAAGTGGTTTCTTATGCGGATTGGTGTCGGCACTACATTTATCCAGGTTATTCGTTTCGGGTAATCGACGCAATGGTCACCAACTTTCATTTGCCCGGGTCGAGCCTGTTGCTTCTGGTGTCGGCCTTTGCAGGTCGGTCGCAGATTCTCTCCGCATATCAAGAGGCGATCGGGCTGGGCTATCGGTTTTTCAGCTACGGCGATGCCATGCTGATTTTGTGAAGAGAGTTAACTAACCAGCAGCTCAAGGATCGTGTGCACAGCAAATGGAATTTGGCATTATCGCTTGTGATGGCAGCAGCCGGGCTCGTCGTGGCCGCATGACAACCGCTCACGGGGTAATCGAAACTCCGGTCTTTATGCCCGTGGGAACCCTGGGCTCGGTCAAGAGCCTGACGCCGGATGAGCTGGAAGAGCTCGGGGCCCGGATCATACTCGGCAATACGTATCATCTCTATTTGCGCCCCGGCGTCGAGAGGATTCATCGACTGGGGGGCCTGCATTCCTTCATGCATTGGAATCGCTCCATTTTGACCGACAGTGGCGGGTACCAGGTTTTCAGTCTTGCCAGAATGCGCAAGTTGCAGGAAGATGGAGTGCTCTTTCAATCGCATATCGACGGCTCGCGCCACATGATATCACCGGAAATCGCCATGCAGGCTCAGATGTGGCTGGGGGCGGACATTGCCATGTGCTTCGACGAGTGCACCCCGTATCCGGTCACCCGCCAGTATGCACAGGAATCCATGCAGTTGACGGTGCGCTGGGCGAAACGCTGCAAAGCAGCGCATCATGCGTCTCAGCAGGCGTTGTTTGGCATTGTGCAGGGCAGTGTGTTTGCGGATCTCAGATTGGCCTGTCTTGAGGAGCTCATGAAGATCGACTTTGACGGATATGCATTGGGAAGCTTGTCCGTGGGAGAACCCAAGGAGCAAATGCAGGCCGTTTTGGAAGCCCTCACGGAAACCATGCCGGTTTCCCGACCGCGCTATCTGATGGGTGTCGGCACTCCGGAAGATTTGGTCGAGGGAGTGAGCCACGGGGTGGATATGTTCGACTGTGTCATGCCAACCCGGAATGCGAGAAACGGAATGCTTTTTACATCGTGGGGGAGCATTCAAATCAAGAACAGTTGTTACGTGGACGACGACCAACCCATTGCCGCAGACTGCGGCTGCTACACCTGCAGGCGCTTCTCGCGGGCCTACCTGCGTCATCTATACATGTCGCGGGAACTTCTCGCATACCGCTTGAACACCATACACAATCTTTTCTATTATTTGAATCTTATGCAAAACATGCGCACGGCCATCGAGGAAAATCGTTTCAGCGAGTGGAGGAAAAGTTTTTACGGTCAACGACGCCTCTGAACATCTGTTAAAAATTATTAAACGTTCACCTCTTGGCTTTATGAATTCACAGATTTGTGTTAAAGTCCATGCGCTTATCGTTCAACTGTTAAATAATAAATAACATTGTTAAAGGTGCGGTGCGGATTCTGCCAAAGGAGGGATCACATCACTATGGATGGTTTATACACTTTTCTTATAGGACCGGCCCTTTGGGTGACTCTTGCTGTTTTTGCAGGAGGATTGATGTGCCGCATCTTTTATCTTTATGGGTTAAGCAGAGAAAGGGACAAGGTTTTTTACAACCACATGAACTGGAGCTGGGCGTGGCGCTCCATAGGACACTGGATCATACCCTGGGGGAGCGTTTCCATGCGCAAGCAACCGATTTTCACGTTTGCTTTCTTCCTGTTCCATGTCTGCCTGTTTGCAGTTCCCATATTTCTCTCGGCGCACAATCTATTGCTGGAAGAGTGGGTAGGATGGAGCCTGTGGACTCTGCCCGATAGAGTGGCAGACGCGCTGACCATCGCGCTGATGGTCACGGTACTTTTCTTATTCTTGAGGCGCCTGGTCCGGCCCGAAGTTCGGATCCTCACAACGGCGTGGGACTATGTTCTGCTGACGATGACATTGTTACCGTTTTTGACCGGTTTTTTGGCTTATCATCAATGGGGACCGTATCGGCTCATGCTCGTTTTGCACATATTATGCGGAGAAATTCTACTGTGGGTGATACCGTTCAGCAAACTGAGCCATGTCCTTTTGTGGTTCTTTTCCCGTTCTTTTATCGGATTTGAGATGGGAGAGCGCCGCGGCGCGCGTTCCTGGTGAGATTTCGCAGGGCGCTGATGGCGAGGTGATTGTGCAAGATTTTCTACGGCTCATGCATCAAAAGGAGCTTAATAGAATATGAGTGAATCGATCGACAAGCCTGTTGATGTGCAGCAGATCAAAACATTATTGGAAGCAAACAATGGGGCACGCATCAAAACATGGTTGAGTATTTGTTCCCGATGCGGCCTTTGCGCCGAGAGTTGTTTTTTTTACCTGGCCAATGACCGAGATCCACGCCTCAGTCCCGCCTATAAGTTCAAGAACACGCTGGGATTAATGTATCGCAAAAAAGGCAATGTCGATCGCGAATTTCTCAAGAAATGCTATGACATCATCTGGGGGGAATGCACCACCTGTAAACGCTGCTCCATGTATTGCCCGTTTGGAATCGATATTGCCACTTTAATCGCCACTGCCAGATCCATTTGTTTTTCCCAGGGGATTGTACCCGAAGGGCTGGCGAGGACTTCGGCGAACTACCGCGAGACCGGAAATCAAATGGGCATGAGCACTGAGGATTTTCTCGAGACGTGTCAATGGATGGCGGAAGAAACGGCCGAGGAGATTCGCGGCCTGACAATCCCGATCGACAAACCCGGCGCCAAGTACATGTACACCGTCAATGCCCGAGAGCCCATGTTCTATCCACAGGACTTGGCGATGGCAGCGCAAATATTCACGGTAGCGGAAGAAGATTGGACAATTCCCAGCAGCGGATGGGATTGTACGAACCTGGCGATGTTCGCCGGGGATAAGGCGCTCGCCGGGCATGTCGTCAAACTGATGTACGATAAAGCGCTGCAACTGGGTGTGGAGAAAATCCTCATAACAGAATGCGGACATGCTTATCGCTCAGCAGCTTTTGAAGGCCCCTATTTTGCCGGGTGCACCGGCGGCAAACCGCCCGTGGAAATAGTGCATTCGGTAAGACTTTTCTATGAATATTTGCGGGACGGGCGAATCAAAATCGATCCCGACAAAATTTTGACGGAGCCGGTGACCTACCAGGATCCCTGCAATGTTTCGCGCAATGGCGGCCTTTGGGAGGAAGGCCGCAAGATCATACAATTTCTGGCAGAAGATTTCAGGGACATGAGTCCCAACCGAGAGCACAACCATTGTTGCGGAGGTGGAGGAGGATACATCCCCATGGGCCCTGAATTTAAAAAGCGCAGGATGCTTTCCGGACGGGTCAAGGCCGAGCAGATACGCAATACAGGGGCCAAAATAGTGATCACCCCGTGCCATAATTGTTTCGATCAGGTCAATGACCTGAATAAAGAATATGATCTGAACGTCAGAGTGTTGAGCTTTAAGGAAATCATTACGGAAATTATGATTGTTCCGGAAAAGTTCCAGCCAGTGGACGAAGAAGAAGCGGGTGATGATGAGTAACGATCATCCCGAACCGGCCGGGGGAACTGAACTGAACGACTCTGTGCAGGGCGGCGGGCACTGATGAGAAGACACGCGATCCGCGGCGGTTGCAGAGACATTGCTGGAGGGGGACGACCCATGAGGTGTGCTAGAGGTTTTGCGTGTGCTCTGATGTTGATTTTTCTATTCGTGTCTCCTGTTGTTTCTCAAGACGAAATGATAGAGCTGAATAGTGAAGAACTGGGAATTCACCAGCGACCGTTCGTTC
>FWPV01002682.1_pt1 | contig 42731 bp, 36 predicted proteins | sample 2228371 | NCBI WGS metagenome assembly FWPV01 (sample SAMEA103939776, study PRJEB20133) | metagenome
GAGCTCTTTTCAGGAGTCTGGAACTTCCGTTTCCCGGCCGCCTTGATCCGGGAAAGAATGGACTGCTACTTTGTCCCTTTCCTGAGCCGGTTGGGAAAACAAAAGTCGAGTCAAACGTGAAGCCAAAGGTCCTGGTGACAAGAAAAATGTTCCCGGAAGTACTGAGTTATCTGAAAGAACATGCCCGCGTTGAGGGTGGAATAACGCGCCGGGGATTTTCAAGGCCGCAACTTCTCGAAAGGCTCAAGGACAAAGAAGGCTTGCTCTGCCTCCTTACCGATACCATTGACCGGGAAGTGATCGACGCCGGACCAAAGCTTAGGATTATCGCCAACTGCGCTGTAGGATATGATAATATCGATGTTTCTTACGCCCGGCAAAAGGGCATCCTGGTCACGAATACACCCGGTGTCCTGACCGAAGCCACGGCCGACTTGACCTGGGCGCTCATTCTGGCCACGGCGAGAAAAATCCCACAATCCGATAGGTTTACTCGGAATAGGCGATTTAAGGGCTGGCAGCTCGACCTCTTCCTCGGCCGAGAACTCAGCGGCAAGCAGCTTGGTCTCATCGGCTTCGGAAGAATCGGCCAGGCTGTCGCTCGTCGCGCCCAGGCCTTTGGAATGGAGGTTTTCTACTTTGACCCGAAGAGGCTTCCGGCCGAGGAAGAAGCGGCCAACCGCGTCTCATTCCTCCCTCTGGAAGAGCTCCTGGCAACTTCCGACATTGTCTCTGTCCATGCCTCGCTCAACCCTTCTTCCTACCATCTTCTCTCGGCAGAAAAGCTCGCCCTGATGAAAAAAGAAGCCATCTTGGTGAATGTCGCCCGTGGTCCGATTGTCGATGAGGCCGCGCTGGCTCAAGCCCTCGCCCGAAAAGAAATCTGGGCCGCAGGCCTAGATGTCTACGAAAACGAACCACAAATCCATCCCCAGCTCCTCCGGCTCGAAAACGTCGTCCTCCTGCCGCATATCGGGAGCGCGACTTACGAGACCAGGTTGCGCATGGCCATGACCGCTGCCCGCAACCTCGTCCAGGGAATCCTGGGCGAACGACCGGACAACCTCATCCAACAATAGGGTCAAACACTGGCCAGGCGGGCTGATTTTTTGCCGAGTGGCTCGTTCATACTCCCCGTCCTGTAGCCCTGGAGGTCGAGCGTAACGTAGGTGTACCCGAGCTTCTTGAGCCGGCGGGCGATTTTTTCTCTTTCTTCCTTGGCCAGGAGCTTCCCAAACTCTTCGGGCAGAATTTCAATCCTGGCTGTCTCCCCGTGGTGCCTCACCCGCACCTGACTGAAGCCATGCCGCCGCAGATAATCCTCCGCCTGGCTGACCCGGGCGAGGTTTTCCAGCTCGATGGGAGTGGCATAGGGAAATCGGGAGGCAAGGCAGGCCAGAGAGGGCTTGTTCCAGGTGGGAAGCCCCATGGCTTTTGAGAGAAGCCTGATTTCTTCCTTTGTCAATCGGGCTTCCCGGAGGGGCGAGCGGACGCCCAGCTCTTGGCTTGCTCTTGATCCGGGCCGATAGTCCTGGCGGTCCTCGTAGTTCGCGCCGTCCAGGACAAAGGGAATCGAACGCTGGCGGGCGACCTCTCTTAGCCGGGAAAAAAGTTCCTTCTTGCAATGGTAACAGCGGAGGGGCGTGTTTTGGACGAAGTCGGGATTCCGGAGCTCGTTGGTTTTGATAACAAGATAGCTCACCCCTAAAGCCCGAGCGAGCTTGCGGGCTGCATCAATTTCTCTGGCCGGATAGGTTTCGGAGCTGGCAATGACCGCCAGAACGCGGCCAGGCAGGACTTCCGACGCCACCTTTAAGAGAAACGTGCTGTCCACGCCACCCGAATAAGCGATAAGAACTTCTCCCATTTGGCGGAGAATTTTCTGCAGCTTATCGAGCTTGGCCAGAGTTGCGGCGGGAATGTCGAGCTTTCCTGTCATTTTGCTAAGCTCCTGTTTTTTCTTTCCCTCTCTGAAGCCATCCTTTTTACCTCTCTTACAAACTCCGGAATAATCTTTTTTTCCTCTTCCACCCGGCGAAGAAGCCGGCCATTCTTGAAAATTACCCCCACTCCCCGACCACAGGCCAGCCCAATGTCGGCTTCCTTCGCTTCTCCCGGGCCGTTGACCATGCAGCCCATGACCGCTACCGTAAGAGAAGCTTTTACTGAGGAGAGTTTCTTTTCCACTTCCCGAGCGATGCGCATCATGTCGACCTCAGCGCGGCCGCAGATGGGACAGGAAACGAGGTTGATTCCCCTCGTCCTCAAGCCCATGCTCTCGAGGATGGAGTAAGCCACCCGGACTTCTTCCTCGGGCGGAGCAGTCAAAGACACGCGGATGGTGTCGGCCAGTCCTTCGCTCAGCAGAATTCCCAGCCCGACCGAAGATTTCACCGTCCCGCCCAGGAGGCCGCCTGCTTCGGTGATTCCGGCGTGGAAGGGATAGTCGGTTTTCTCAGCCAGGAGACGGTAAGCCCGAACTGTCCTCCCGACGTCCGAAGCTTTGAGTGAAACTTTAATCAGGTCAAACCCAAGCTCCTCGAAGTAATGGATGTGGCGGAGAGCGCTTTCAACCATCGCCTCAGGTGTGGCCCCGCCAAACCGGCGGAGAAGGTCTTTTTCGAGTGACCCGGAGTTCACGCCAACCCTGATCGGGACCTTTCTCTCTTTGGCCGCTTCAACCACAAGCTTGACTTTATCCCTGGGCCCGATTGTGCCCGGGTTGAGACGGAGGCCATCAACGCCAGCTTCGAGCGAGGAGAGAGCCAGGCGGTAATCAAAATGGATGTCGGCGATAACGGGGATAGAGACGCGGCTAAGAATCTCGGGTAAAGCGCGGGCGGCGCGCTCATCGGGCACAGCAACGCGAACAATTTCACACCCGACTTTGGCCAGCCTCTGAATCTGGGCTACAGTTGCTTCGATATCGTGAGTATGGGTTTTGACCATCGATTGGACAACGACTGGAGCCCCACCGCCGACGGCGACATTTCCAACCCAAATCTGTTTCGTTTTACGGCGTGGAAAGGTCAACTTTTTATCCCACTCCTTACCACGGGATGAGGCTCTCCCAGCCCCTGGGCATGCGCTTAACTATATCGTTGAGGATGATGAAAACAACCAAAAAAATGAAGATGACGAACCCAATCTGCATCCAGATTTGCCGGACCCGGGGGCTGAAGTCACGGCGGAAGAGCCCTTCCAGAGCCAGGACAAAAATCTGGCCCCCATCGAAGACAGGGATGGGGAAGAGGTTGATGATTCCGAGCTGAAGACTGATAAACCCGATCCAGCTGAGCATGGCCAGGAAGCCCATCCGCAAGGCAGCGTAGGAAAAACTGGCAATCTCGAGTGGCCCTCCGAGCTGCTGGGCCGAGGCTTGCCCGACGACCAGGTCTCGGACGAAGCGGATGACGAGGAAAGCGTTTCGCACATTCTCTTTAACACTTTGCTGGATAGCGCTAAACAACCCGAACTTTTTCCGGGTTGTCTGGGGTTCCTGGTAGATTCCGATACGTCCGACCTTGCCCTCAGGCTGCGGAGTGATCCAGAGGGTCATTTCCTGGCCTTGGCGGTTGATGAGGAATTCAAGGTTGCGGCCAGCATTTTTCTCAATCACCCCAACAAACTGATAATAATAAACGGGTTCGCCGTTGATGGCGAGTATGATATCCCCCGGTTCAAGCCCTCCTTTCTCGGCGGGGGAGCCGGGTTTAACCATCCGGACCTGGGTCAAGAACTGGCCGCTAAAGCCGGCGTATCCGAGGGCATAGCGGGTTCGTTTTTCTGTCTTCAACCAGAGGTCGAGCACATCGCCTTCCCTTCGCACTTCGACTTTGAGGAGGCGGTCGGGCTTGGTCCCAATCGCCAGCTCCACGTCGGCCCAAGTCTTTGTCTCGCGGCCCGCAATCGTGAGGATTTCGTCGCCGAGGTTGAACCCTGCTTTCTCCGCCGGTGACCCTGGCTCTATCCAGCCGATGACGGGTTTTTGCTCCTGGTAAACCCAAACGTCCACTCCAGCCATGTTGATCACCGAAGAGATGAAAAGAGCGAGCAAGATGTTCATCACCGAACCCATGACCAGGACGAAGAACCTTTCGTACCTTTTCTTAGCCAGGTAGTGGTCGGGGGGAAGGCTCCCCTTTCCCTCAGGGCCTGTCTCTCCCTCTCCGAGGAACTTGACGTATCCGCCCATCGGGATAAGGCTGACGCGGTAATCTGTGCCTTTCCACCGGAACCCGAAAAGCCTCTTACCGTAACCAAAAGAAAACGTCTCCACGCGGATACCGACCAGTTTAGCCATCGAGAAATGGCCGAATTCATGGATGAAAACCAGGATGCCGAAGACAATGATAAAGGCGATGATCGTGCCAAAGAGGGTTGCCATTTTAAAATCCTTGCTTGATTAGATTCTCTGTCTGCTCACGGACTTCGCGGTCAACAATAAAAACTTCCTCCAGGCTGGTGATTTCCCGGACTGAATGCCTTTCCAGGACACACGTGACAACCTCAGCGATGCCCATGAAATTAATCTTCTGGTTAAGGAAAGCCTCGACTGCCACCTCATTGGCGGCGTTAAGCGCCACGGGCAGACTTTTCTCCTTTTCGAGAGCCAGACGGGCCAGCTTGACAAGTGGGTACCTTTTCTCGTCGACCTCATAGAACTCCAGCCTTTTAACCTCTTCCAGTCGAAGTCCCGGCAGGCCCGAATCTGTCCGCTCCGGATAAGTCAGAGCATAAAGGATGGGAATCTTCATGTTCGGCCAGCTCAACTGAGCCAAAGTTGACCCGTCGCACATCTCGACGAGAGAATGGACAACGCTCTGAGGATGGATGACAATAGCCAGCTGTTTTGGTTCGAGCCCGAAAAGCCAGCGGGCCTCGATGAGCTCCAAACCCTTGTTCATCAGGGTGGCCGAGTCCACACTCACCTTTTTCCCCATTTTCCAGCGGGGATGAGACAGAGCTTCCTCGACACTCTTGTCCTTCATTTCCGCAAGAGGCGTCTGGAAGAACGGACCGCCCGAGGCAGTTAAGATCACTCGGTGGACATCCTGCCGCCGCTCCTTGGCCAGGCACTGGAAAATCCCGCTGTGCTCGCTATCAACAGGAATAATTTCAGCCCCGCAATCCTCAGCTTCTTGCCGGAGGAGGCTGCCGGCCACAACCATCGATTCTTTGTTGGCCAGGGCGACCCTTACTCCAGCCCGGATGGCCGCAATCGTCGGCCTCAGCCCATCGATTCCCGTAATCGCCGAGACCACGATGTCGTTTTCTTCAAACCCGGCCACTTCTTCAGCCCCTTCCGTCCCCCAAACAACTTTGGTAGATGAATCCCCAAGCAGGGCCTTGAATTTGCGGGCTGCCTCTTCGGTTTTTAGCGAGACAATCTTCGGGCGGAATTTTTCCACCTGCCGGAAAAGGAGGGCTGCGTTCGCACCGGCCGCCAACCCGACAATATCAAATCGGTCTCTTAGGTTCTCGAGCACGGCAAGGGCGTTCGTGCCGATGGAACCGGTAGAGCCGAGGATGGTCACTTTTTTCATGGCCATAAATAGCGAATGAGATAATAAAAAAACGGCGCCGCAAGGATCAAACTGTCAATCCGGTCGAGGAAGCCGCCGTGGCCGGGAAGCATGTTCGAGGAATCCTTTACTCCAACTGCCCTCTTAAAAAGGGACTCAAACGGGTCGCTCACTTGAGCGACAGCGTGGACGAGTGCTCCGCAAACAAGCGCCCTCCAGAGCTCTATCTCCGGGAGGAGAAGTAGCCGGGCCAACCAGGCGCCAATCACGCCGAGGAGGATTCCACCTAAGCTCCCTTCCCAGGTTTTTTTGGGGCTCGCCAGAGGAACCATGCGGTGCCGTCCGAAGAGCTTGCCGACAAAATAAGCTCCTGTATCACCCAAAAAAATAACGGCACATAAGAAATAAATGATGAAAGGTCCCCTTTCGAAGCGGAGGAGAAAAAGATAATTAAGCGTGAAACTCAGGAAGATGGCGCCAAAGAAAGTGACCGCGATCGATTGGGTAAAGAAAGGCAAGTGCTCAACTCGACGGAAAGTTAGAAGATAGTAAACTCCCGCCCCAAACAGAGCGACAAAAAGCGCCAGGTCGAGTGAAATGACCGGCCGGAAAAAGAAAGACAGGCCGATTACAAGCGCTATCACCACGCCCAAAAGCCGCTGCGGCTCAAGCTTCTTTTTTCGAGCCAGGTTGTAGAACTCGATGAGCGCGGCCAGGATGACTGCCTGGAGGACGAGGAAAATGACCAACCGGGTCCCATACTGAATGAGCAGGAATAAGAGGCCCAGGAGAACAAGCGCCGTCGGCAATCGTTTTCGCAGGTTCATCGGACAGGGCGGGAAACCGAACTCCGGGGTTCAGGAACTCCGGTCAGTCCGGCAATGGATCGCGCCAAACCTCCTTTCTCTTTTCTGGTAATCGAGGAGAGCCTGGAGAAAATGCTTTCTCCGGAAATCGGGCCAGTAAACTGGAGTAATCCAGAGCTCCGCATAGGCAACCTGCCATAGAAGAAAGTTAGAGATACGGAACTCCCCGCTTGTCCGGATCAAGAGGTCCGGGTCAGGAACGTTAGCGGTGTAGAGATAGCGAGCAAATTTCTCTTCGTCGAGGCCGGAAGGGTCGCCATTCGAAGCCCTCCAAAGTTTTTTTACCGCATCGACGATTTCCGCCCGGCCGCTGTAGTTCAATGCCAAAACGACGGTCAGCTTATCGAAAGTTCTGGTTAGTTCCTCCACCCTTTCAAGCTCCCGGCGAACGGAGGGGGGAATTTCCTCCCTCTGCCCGATGACCATCAGGCGGATTTTATTTTTAACCAGTTGCCTATCCTCCTTACGAAGATAGTCCTCGAGCAACTTCCAGAGCTGGGCGACTTCTTTTTTCGGCCGCTTCCAGTTCTCTTTGGAGAAAGCGTAAAGGGTAAGGTATCGGATGCCCAACCGGCCGCATGCTTCGACCACTTCCTGAACAGCTTTCGACCCGGCACGATGGCCTTCAATCCGCGGCAGATGCCTTTTTTCCGCCCAGCGGCCGTTGCCGTCCATGATTATGGCCACATGGCGAGGAAGACGGTCGAAATCCAGCCGGCGGACCAGGTTCTCCTCTTCGCTGCCGGGTTTGATGAAGCCTTTAAGGTCGGGAATCACGCGTTCATTATAAGGGGAGGTCCCGGAATTGTCAAAAAGGTAGACGTGGAGGCAGGCATCTGGTAATCTATAAAGTCTCTATTGAGCGAGGAAAGGCATGTGCTTAGGCATACCGGCTAAAGTAACGGAAATCGACGCTTCAGGCGAGGGGAAAGTCGATTACCTGGGAACAAAAGTTCGGGTAAATTTCTCCCTCCTCGAGGAAATCAAGCTCGGAGACTGGGTCATTGTCCACGCCGGGTTTGCTATCTCCAAGCTGGATGAAGAGGAAGCGCAGGAGACGCTCTCTCTTCTCCGCGAGCTCGCTTCAAAAACGGAAGACGAGGAGACTCCGCCTCGATGAAGGAGTTCCGGGATAAAACCATCACCAGCGGGTTGCTCCGCGAGATTGAAAAAAAACGGCAGAAACTCGACTCCCCTGTCCGGATCATGGAGGTCTGCGGGACCCACACGATGACCATCTACCGCTATGGCCTGAAATCCCTGCTGGAGGAGGCCGGAGTTGAGATGCTTACCGGGCCGGGTTGTCCGGTCTGCATCACCCCCAATGAAATTCATGAGGCCTGCCTCGAGCTTCTCACCCAGCAGGAAAACCTCATCCTCGCTTCCTTTGGCGATATCACCCGGGTTCCAACGCGAAAGGGTTCGCTCCAGACAGCCGTACCGGCGCCCTCTTCGAGGCTGAGGATTGTTTACTCTCCCCAAGAGTCCCTCGACCTGGCCCGTGCCAACCCGGACAAGCAAGTCGTCTTTTTCGGGGTCGGGTTTGAAACGACCATTCCGGCTATTTCCTTGACGATTAAAAAAGCCAGCCAGGAAGGGCTGAAAAACTACTCAGTCCTAACTGCCTTCTGGCTCATTCCGCCCGCACTCCGGGCCATCCTCGAGGCCGGAGAAACGAAGATTTCTGGTTTTCTTTACCCTGGCCATGTAAGCACGATCATCGGACGGGAGCCCTATGAGTTCATTCCCCGGCAATACCGAGTGGCTGGAGCAATCACCGGCTTTGAGCCCAACGATATTTTGCTTGGCATTATCTCCATCCTCGACCAAATCAGAGACGGAAAGCCCGAGGTGGCCAACGAATACCGAAGAGTTGTCCAGCCTTCGGGAAGTCCGAAAGCACGGGCGCTCATGGACGAAATGCTCGAGGAAAGGGACGCCACCTGGCGAGGCCTGGGGAGAATACCCAGGAGCGGGCTCGAGTTGCGAAAAGCATACGCCGCCTTTGATGCCCGCCAGAAATTCAGCCTCCGGGTTGAAGAGGCAAGCCATGACCTCCCGGGATGCCGGTGCGGAGAAGTTTTGCGCGGGCTCATCTCCCCTCCCCAATGCTCTCTTTTTCTCAAGCCCTGCCGTCCCGATTCACCGCACGGGCCGTGCATGGTCTCCTTTGAGGGAGCTTGCTTCATTGCTTATAAGTTTGGCCGTGAAAAGAGAGATTCACGATTATCAATTAAGGCGAAAAAGAAAAATGAAAGAAAAAGAGATGATTACCGATGAGCCGATGAACAAAATCAGTCTCGAGCTCGGAAGCGGCGGAAGGATGATGCGGGACTTCATCCAGGAGCACATCCTCCCAGCTTTTGGCAACGCCTTCTTGGAGGAGCTTTCCGACTCTTCTCACCTCCCCCCGGGGATTGCTTTTACCACCGACAGCTATGTCGTTGAGCCCATTTTCTTCCCGGGCGGTGATATCGGCTCGCTGGCTGTCAACGGGACGGTCAATGACCTCGTCGTCTCCGGAGCAGAACCCCGTTTCATTTCTCTGGGGCTCATCTTAGAGGAAGGCCTCCCCTGGGAAGACCTCAAGAGAGTCTTACAATCCATCCGCCGTTCTGCCCGGCTGGCCAGGGTTTTCGTCGCAACCGGAGACACCAAGGTTGTGCGGCGGGGCCAGGCGGATAAGATTTTCATCAACACATCAGGGGTCGGCCGGGTGGTTGCCCGACCAAGAATCAAGGCCATTCGACCGGGCGATGAAATCCTTTTGACGGGCACGCTTGGAGAACACAGTCTGGCTGTCATGCTGGCCCGCGAAGATTTCGGTTTCGAGGCCCGAGTGCGGAGCGACTGCGCTCCCCTGAATTATCTTCTTCCCCTTTGGAAAAAGGGAGTACTATGGATGCGGGATATCACCCGGGGCGGCCTGGCCACCATCCTCTCCGAGCTCGCCGAGAAGCTCCCCTACTCTGTTCTCATCGAGGAGGAATCCGTGCCCTTGAGCCGGGCCGTTCGTGCTGCCGCCGAAATTTTGGGCATTGACCCTCTCTACCTGGCGTGCGAAGGCAGAGCAGTGCTGGTTGTCCCGGCCAGAAGTTCGCGTCGCATTCTCGCCATGCTGAAGAGGCATCCTCTCGGTCGGCGCGCTGCGGTCATCGGCCGGGTGGACGAAAAAATCGGCCGGCCGGGCGAACTTCTCCTGCGCACGGTCGCAGGCGGCCTGCGTCTTCTCGAGCCCCTGACATCCGAGCTCCTTCCCCGCATCTGCTGACAGGAGGTCAGCCATGAGAAGCCGGGCATCCTATCTTGCGGGTTCGCTCCTGGTCTTTTTAACTTTTCTGTTTTCGGCTTGCGGTCGGAAGCTCGACTACAGCGCCGCCTTCACCTCTGATTCGAGAGATTGCCAATCGTTTGAAGGAGAGGAGGCCGAGCTCACCCTCCGGCTGAAAAACAAGGGCACAATGGAGTGGCGTTCTGAAGGGAAAGCGCCTTGCTTTCTTTCTTATCATTTGCTTGATGCTGAGGGAAAAATCGTTCGCTTTGATAACTTACGGACGAGCTTGCCGGGCGTCGTTCGGCCGGGCGATTCGGTGACCCTCAGCATCAAGGTCAAAGCGCCGCTCGTCGAAGGGAAGTATTTTGTTGAATTCGACCTCGTGCGCGAGGGCGTAGCGTGGTTCAAAGATTATGGCTCGAAAACGCTGCTTCTTCCTTTTCTCGTCCAGAAAAGAGTTTGGCCCGAGGATGAGCATCCCGTCGAACTCGAGGAGGCGAAATCCACTGCCTTCAGGTCAAGCCTCCCTGAACTCGAAACTCTCCATAAGCTCATCCGCATCACTCTCAAGCATAATGAGACAGAATTTCAAGGGAAAAGCGGCCGCGTTTATGCCTTCACGGCTGGCAAGGGATATCCCCAGGTCTGGTTGCGGGATGCGGCGACCATTCTCCCTGCTTCCAGATACTATTATCCGGAATCATTCCTCTCTTCTTGGGTTGAAGAACATCTGGCCTGGCAGGAGGAAGACGGTGGCCTGTTTGATTGGCTCGACAGCCAGGGTCAGGTGGACAAGAACACCGTCGAGACTGACCAGGAAGCCAGCGCCATCCAGGCTGCCTACCAGGTCTTCCTTCTCCGCGGGGCCGATTGGCTAAATAAAAAAATTTATGGTCAGCCGGTCATTGACCGGCTGGAAAAGGCGCTTCTCTTCGTTTTCGAGAACCGGTTTGACCGGAAATTCGGACTGGTGACGGGCGACCACACGGCCGATTGGGGGGATGTCGATATCGTGGACTCTGACCGGCGCGCCATCTATGTCGATGAGAATACGCACTGGACAGTGGATATTTACGACCAGAGCATGTGCTTCCAGTCCTGTATCGAGCTAGCCAGGATGCTCGAGGCGGCGGGGAAGAAAGAAAAAGCATCGGCCTGGAGGGCCAGAGCTGAGGCCCTCAAGAAAAACACCGACCGCTGGCTCTGGCAGGAAGAGCGAGGATTCTACAGAGTTCACCTCCACCTGGATTCGCTCGCTCATGATTTTGAAGAGGAGGCGATGTTCCCGATGGGAGGGAACGCTCAGGCTATCCTTTCCGGCCTGGCAGGGAGCGAAAAGGCAGCCAAAATCATAAGGGAAGCTATAAAGAGACAACGCGAATTTAAAATCTCAACTGTCAGCGCCAGCCTTCTTCCTCCTTATCCGGCCGGGTTTTTCAAGCACCCGGCAATGGACGAGCCCTACGAATACCAGAACGGTGGTCAGTGGGATTGGTTCGGAGGCCGATTGGTTTACTCGATGTTCGAGCATGGCTTCAGCCGCCTTGGTCGGGAGAAGCTGCTCGAGATTGTCCACAAAAATATCGCCAACGGCAGTCTTTATGAATGGGACACTCCGGAGGGAGAAGGCCGGGGTAGCGATTATTACGCCGGGAGCGCCGGCAGCCTGGCTCGAGCTCTTTTCGAGGGATATTTTGGCGTTCGGCTCGAAGAGAAATCCCTCACCCTCTCGCCCCGTCTGGGAGAAGACCAGGCAACCATCCGCTTTTATTTTCCGGCCGTCGATATCTTCCTCGCTTACGACTACCGGCTTGATTTTAACCAGCGAAAAATCATTTTCCGGTGCAACAGCAATATCCCTTATTCCGGTCAGGTCAGAATCCTTGTTCCCTGGGATTTTTTTGGACTGGCCGATCGAATCCAAGACCGTTCGAAACTCCTCATTCAATCGAACGGACAGCCGGTTTTTCCAGAATGGCTGACAGTTCAGGAGGACGATTACATTATCATCCGATCAGACTTCAGAAACCACCTCCTCGAAATTTCTAAATCTAAATGAGAAACATTTTCTTCCATAATCCCGATTGAACTTTGGACAGTTGCCCTGTTCATAAGCAGGCGGAGGAAACAGGCTTAAGAAATTAAGATTTAGCGGCGGCCGATTGAATAGTATTCAAACCCGAGCGGGCGTACCTTCTCCGGGTCGAAAATGTTCCGGCCGTCAACGATGATGGGGTTGGCCATGAGGCTTTTGACCCGGCTCAAATCGAGACTGGCAAATTCCTCCCATTCGGTGAGAAGAAGGAGAGCGTTGGCGCCTTTGATGGCTTCATAAGCAGAAGCCACATAGGTCGTTCGCCCTGGCTCCTCAGGATAGAGCCCCTTCATATTGTCCATTGCTTTGGGGTCGTAAAGCCGCAGCCGGGCTCCTTCCCGCAAAAGCTCGCGGATAATGCGGATGCTCGGAGCTTCGCGGATATCATCAGTCTCTGGCTTGAAGGCCAGGCCCAGGACGGCGATATTCTTGTCCTTGAGAATCCAGAGCGCCTGCTTGACTTTGTCCAAAAAAATCCTCACCCGGTCGAAGTTGATGCGGTCAGCTTCCTTGAGCAGACTCATATCGACTCCGAGGTCTTCGCCAATCTTGACCAGCGCCTTGATGTCCTTGGGAAAACAGGAGCCGCCGTAGCCGATTCCAGCCTTGAGAAAGCGGGGCCCGATGCGGGGGTCAAGCCCCATGCCGACGGCTACCTGCTCGACATTGGCCTCAGTCCTCTCGCAGATATTGGCCATCAGGTTGATGTAGGAAATTTTAAGGGCGAGGAAGCTGTTTGAAGCGTGTTTGATCAGCTCTGCTGTGTCGATGTTGGTGACGATGATGCGGTCTCTGTACTTCTGATAGATTTCCAGGAGGATGTCTTTCGCTCGGTCCGTTTCGACCCCGATGATGATGCGGTCAGGATTGAGAAAATCCGAGACCGCCGAGCCTTCGCGGAGGAATTCCGGGTTCGAGGCGATGTCAAACTCGACTTCGCTTTTCCGGTAAAGATTCATGGTCCGCTTGATCCAATGCGAAGTCTTGACCGGCACGGTGCTTTTTTCGACAACGAGCTTGTAGCGGCTGAGGTTTTCGGCAATCTGCCGAGATACCTCCTCAATCTGGCACATATCGGCACTGCCGTCGTCCAGCTGGGGAGTGCCCACACAAACAAAAATGACGTCCACCTCCCGAATGGACGCCGCCACATCCTGGCTGAACGATAGCTTCCCTCTTTTCATGTTGGCCCGGAGAAGCTCCTCCAGGCCGGGTTCATAGATGGGAACGCCCCCGCTATTAATTTTTTGAATTTTTGCCTCATCCTTGTCCACGCCGATGACTCGGTGGCCGAGCTCAGCCAGCCCAGCAGCTGTGACCAATCCGACATACCCTGTCCCGATGACGCCTATTTTCATGCTTGCCTCCTTGGCCGCTCTTTTTTCACTTCTTGCTCAGGCCTTGATGACATTCTTTCGCTTCATTTTTACTGCATTACGGGTGTCCACGACCAGCGGGGCTGTCCGAGCTATCCAATTATAATCATAAACGCTATGGTCCGTAGCAATGATGACCGCGTCTGATGCCTTCAGCCGCCGTGCCGTGAGCGGAACAGAGCGGAGCTCGAGCCCGGGGTATTCCCGATGGCCGCCCGACCGGGGCACGTAGGGGTCGTTGTAAGAAACCCTGGCCCCTTTCTGCTTAAACAAGCTGATGATTTTGAGAGAGGGGGATTCCCGCTGGTCGTCGACATCTTTTTTGTAGGCAATGCCGAGGACCAGAATTCTCGCCCCGCGGATGGATTTCCCTTTTCTGTTCAGAGCTTCAATCGTCCTGTTGACGACATAATAGGGCATCCGAGTGTTGATTTCGCCAGCGAGCTCAATAAACTTGGTCGGGTAATCGACTTCTTTTGCCTTCCAGGTGAGATAAAAAGGGTCGACAGGAATGCAGTGGCCGCCGTATCCAGGCCCGGGGTAAAAAGGCATGTAGCCGAACGGCTTGGTCGAAGCCGCCTCAATCACCTCCCAGATGTCGATTCCCAACCGCTCGAAAATGATTTTCATCTCGTTGACCATGGCGATGTTAACTGAACGAAAGACATTCTCGAGCAGTTTGACCGCCTCAGCCACTCGGGGCGAGGAAACGGGCACGGTCTTGACGACAACCTGGCCATAAAGGGCCCGGGCCAGCTGAAGGCAATTCCTCGTCAGCCCACCAACGACCTTGGGAATTTTTTCGGTCGAATAAAGCTTATCCCCAGGGTTCTCACGTTCGGGAGAAAAAGCAAGGAAAAAATCCTGGCCCGCTCTGAGCCCGCTTTGCTCGAGCAAGGGGAGCATTTCCTCCTCGGTTGTCCCGGGATAGGTTGTGCTCTCGAGGACTACGAGCTGACCCCTGCGGAGGTAGCGGGCAATGACCTGAGATGTCGAGAGAACAAAAGAAAGGTCGGGGTTCTTGTGTGCGTCGAGGGGTGTAGGAACGCAGATGATGACCGCATCCATCTCGCGAAGCCGGGAGAAATCCGCTGTCGCCAGGAATTTCTTCTGGCCGAGGAAAGCCTTGAGCTCAGCCGTCGAGATGTGGCGGATGTAGGTCCGGCCGCGATTGAGGAGGCTGACTTTCTTGGGGTCAATATCAAACCCTGTCACCCGGAAGCCAGCTTTAAGAAAAAGCTTGACAAGCGGCAACCCGACATACCCCAGCCCGATGATTCCCACGCGCGCTTCCCTTCTTTTTATTTTATCTTCGAGCGAGCGGAACACCTCATTCATTCCATTTCCTCCTCCGGTACCAGGCCAGCGTCATTTTCAAACCCTGGGCAAAGCTGACCATCGGGTCATAGTGGAGATGCCATTTTGCCCGCGTGATATCAGCCTGGGAATGACGAATCTCCCCCGGCCTCGGGTCTGTATACTCGGGCTCAACGTCCACTTTGGCCAGACGCGCGATTTCTCGGGCCAGGGAGTTGACGCTGACCTTCTCACCGCAAGCAATGTTATAAACCCCTCCCGCGGCTTCGGGCGGTGCCTCGACTGCCTTAAGGTTCGCTTCGACCACGTTGGCCACGTAGGTAAAATCTCGCGACTGTTCGCCGTCGCCATAAATGAGCGGCCTCTGGCCGTTCAGAATTCGCCGGATGAAGAGGGGGATAACAGCGGCGTACTGGGAGAAAGGGTCCTGGCGTGGACCGAAGACGTTAAAATAACGAAGGCATATGGTTTCAAGGCCGTAAACGGCGTTAAAAATCTGGCAGTACTTTTCGCCGATGCTCTTCGTCAGGGCGTAGGGCGAAAGCGGCCGGCCTTCATTTCCCTCCTTCTGGGGAAGCCTCAAGTCATCGCCGTAAATGGATGAGGAGGAAGCATAGACAAACCTCTTCACTCGAGCCTGCCGAGAAGCCCAGAGCAAGTTCAAAGTGCCGTTGACGTTGATATCATGGGCCAGGATTGGGTCTTCAATCGAGCGAAGCACAGAAGGCAAGGCGGCTTGATGGAGCACGTAATCGACTCCGGAGACGGCCTGCTGACACGTCCTGGGGTTTCTGATGTCTCCTTCGATCAACTCGATGAGCCCTTCAAGTGGCTCGATGTTTTCCCTCTTCCCGGTGAGAAAATTATCAAGCACCCTTACCTTTTCCCCACGGCGGACAAGTTCTTCGGCAATATGAGAGCCGATGAACCCGGCCCCCCCGGTAACCAGAAATGTCTTCACCTTTTCTCCTTTTCTCTCTCTTCCGGCTGCCCGGCCAGGAAATCACAAATAGCCGAGCTCTTCCAGCCTCCGGATGACTTTTGCGGCGCTCTCTTCGAGCGTCTCCTTATCCGTCTCGAGCAAGATCTCCGGCTCAACCGGCTCCTCATACGGGTCGGAAATGCCTGTGAACTCCTTGATTTCGCCGCGCATGGCCTTCTCGTACATGCCCTTAACATCCCGCCGGATGCAGACTTCCAGAGGGCATTTGGTGTAAACTTCGATGAAACTGCCTATTTCCTGGCGAGCATGGGCGCGGATATCCCGGTATGGAGAAATAAAGGAAGTCAGGACAGCCACGCCATTCCGGGTGAGAAGCTTAGCCACAAAAGTCACCCGGCGGATGTTTTCATTCCGGTCTTCCCTGGAATAACCCAAGTCCCGAGTTAAGCTCTGGCGAACAATATCGCCGTCAAGCCTCTCGACCTTAAGACCCCGGGCCCGCAGGATTTCTGCCACTCGGTCAGCCACAGCTGATTTTCCCGAACAAGGAAGGCCCGTGAACCAGACCGTGAAACCCTTCTGGTCGCAACTCTTTTTTAAGATTTTTGTTGATTCCATGCTCGCTTCTTCCTACTCGACAAAAGGATGCTCAAACTCCATGATCACGCGGGCGACTTCGGGGCGCATGAGCTCAGCTGGCGGCACTTCCCCCTTGAGCAGGAGGTCCCTTATCCTTGTCCCGCTGAAGTCGATATGGTCGGCTAGAGGGTGAGGACATGTTTTTTCATTCACGACCGCCTGGCACTTCCGGCAGTAAGAAAAGGACCTGAAGAACAAGGGAACAATCCCGAGGTCAGGGAATTGGTCGAAAATCTCCTGGGCGGCGTAGGGAGGATAGTACGTCCCAACGCCAGCATGGTCGCGGCCGATGATGATGTGGGTGCATCCAAAGTTTTTGCGGATAATGGCGTGGAAAATGGCCTCGCGCGGCCCAGCGTAACGCATCTCCATCTGGAGGATGGCCATGACCGCCCGCTCCTTTAAATAGTAGTGCTTGATGAGCTCCTCGTATGCAGCCAGGATTACCTCATCCTTGAAATCGCCCTTTTTTTTCCGGCCGATAACCGGGTTAACAAAGATGCCATCGGTGAAAGTCAAAGCTGTTTTCTGGACATATTCGTGGCCAATATGAGGCGTGTTCCGAGTCTGAAACCCGACTACGGTCTTCCAGCCTTTCTCACGGAAAAGAATCCTCGTCTCTCGCGGAGAAAGCTTGTAACGGTCGAAAGGCGTTGGGGCCATCTCAAGGAGGTCCACAGGCCCGGCCAGAAGCACATCTTTCATCGCCATGACCCTGGCCACGCCCGGATGGGCTCTGTCGGTCGTCAGGAAGACTTTTTGAGCCAGCTCCTCTTTATCGTACTCGTATTTTTCCTCCAAATGAAAAATGGCCACCGGTCGGCCATCATCCCCGGCAAGCAGAATCTCATCGCCTTCCCGAAAAGACTCAGCCTGGTCATAGGAAACATCGAGCACGATGGGAATCGTCCACGGGGTGTCATCGGCCAGCCGCATGTGGTCAAGCACATTCCGATAGTCGCCGCGACCCATGAAACCTTCAAGCGGGCTGAACACTCCTGTAGCCAGGTTTTCGACTTCAGAAATCGTCTCCCTGGTGATGGTCAGGAGGGGAAGGAATCTGGCCCTGGCCATAGCTTCAGCTTTGTTCTCTCCCTGGAGGACCCTTGATGTTAGCTTTCCCCCGTGAGGTGGGACCATCCTTTCCTCCAAACCTGGTTATCCTCGCCGACCCAATCCCCTAACCCCAAGTTTCAATCGAGATAACCGAGCGCTTTCAATCTCTCCTTGATTTTCTCTTCGTCCTCTTTGCTGAAAACCTCCTCAGCCGGCTTTTCCTGGGCAAGCTTTTCTCGGAGGACCCGGGTCACGTAATCCGAGACAGAAGGGATCTCAGTCCCCTTTATTGCCTCTTCGATTTTCTTGTAAAGAGAGGTGGGGATGGAAACTGTCGTCAATTCCTTTTCCATTCTCTTTTCTCGCTAGGCTTCAGATTTAAGAAAAACTATATATACCAGCTCTGGCTTTTTTGCAACTGAAAAATATCTCCAATTTTTTGGATTAAAATCCAAAAATTTGGATAAAAATAGGCTCTTTGGATTTCGATTTAAAATAAGATATTTATGTAAATATATAAATTTAAATAAATTAAGCCTAAGCCATTGTTTTTAAATTATTTGGCACAATTTTTGCATTGAAAAAAGCGAATTTAAGAAAGGAGGTGAGAATGGACGGAGCCTAATAGCCAATTCACTTTATGGGTGGGGGTAAGTTTCACCCCAAGGCAAAAATACTGAGAAATAAGGAGGAAAGGTGAGAAAATTCAGCATCTTAATTCTGAGCTTATTCCTTTTTGTCCCTGCTTTTTCCCAAGTTCAAACCGGTAACATTTATGGAAGAATTGTCGATACTGACGGAAATCCCCTTCCCGGCGTGACTGTCACTTTAACCGGGTCTCTGACCGCTCCTGTTACCACGGTTACCTCATCAGAGGGGATGTTCCGTTTCCTGCGTCTTGATCCCGCCTCTGACTATACGCTTAAGGCTGAACTGACGGGTTTCAAGACTTTGACCCGGCCCAACGTTATCGTTACAGTCGGTGTCAATACTGAATTAACCCTCGTCCTCGAAGTTGGCCAATTAGAAGAAGAAGTCACGGTTGTTGCTGCCTCTCCTGTTGTCCAGACCAAAAAGACGACGGTCGGCCAGAACGTTGACCGGACCGCCCTCCAATCTCTTCCTTCAGCCCGCGACCCCTGGGTTGTCCTTCAGATGGCTCCGGGAATCATGGTTGACAGGGAAAATGTCGGGGGTTCGGAATCGGGCCAGCAATCTGCCCACTTTGCGAAAGCAGGCGGTTCTACAGTCTGGAATATGGACGGGGTCGTCATTACTGACCCGGCAGCCATTGCTTCTCCATCTTACTTTGACTTCGATGCTTTTGAGGAAATGAATATCACGACCGGTGGTGCTGATGTCACCCAGCTCACGGGAGGAATCGGGCTAAACCTTGTCACTCGAAGAGGAGGAAACAGAATCAGTATCGGCGGAAGATTCTACTACACGGATCAAAAATTCCAGGCGTTCAACTTGACCGAGGAACTCAAGAAGGAGGGTGTTCGAGATGTAAACAAGATCAGGGGGATAAAGGATTATGGATTCAACTTAGGTGCGCCACTGATAAAAGACAGAGCCTGGTGGTGGATCTCCTACGGTGTTCAGGACATCTGGACGAATAACCTCTATGGAGTAAGAGACGACACCCTGCTCCAGAACTATTCGGCCAAGGTCAATGTCCAGATCGTGCCCCAAAACAGGTTTGAAGCTTTTGCTCACATTGGAGCTAAGTATAAGTACGGCCGAGATTCAAGCTATTCCTTCCCGGGCGGCTATTATCAGTCTGGCAAGTATCACTTCGGAAGCCCCATCTACAAAATCCAGGATGAGCACATGTTCGGTGACAACCTTCTCCTTTCGCTGAAGTATTCTTTTAATGACGCCGGGTTCAACCTGACGCCCATGGACGACCTGAACATGGAAAAAATGGCAAGGTACGATGTCACCAAGGGGGTCTGGTACGACTCTTATAGCTACTACCGCGCCAGCCGTCCTTCCAACTCCCTCTATTTCCAGGCTAACTATTTCAACGATTCTCTGTTCGGGGCAAGCCATGAATTCAAGATTGGAGCAGAGTGGAGGAAGAGCAACGGCGCTCATTATTCTACCTGGCCTGGAAACACAAGACGCCGCTACAACTATAACACCCTGGAGGTTGATATAACAGGAGACAACAAACCCGACCTGGTTCCAGACCTCAACCTCGTGGAGGTCTGGCGCGGCCATCAGAGCGACAATAACTACGTCACAGGCTACACCGGCTATTTCAGCGATACCGTTTCTTTCGGCAGATTCAACCTGATCCTCGGGTTCCGGTACGACTATCAAACACCCAAGTTCGGTGCTTTCACCAAGAAAGCTGTGGACAAGGACTCCAAGGTCTGGAAAGACTACTTCTCAGCCGCAGCCATGAATGCTATTGACAAAGTTTTGCCCGGACTTGAAGTTCCCGAGGTTGACCCGGATTACGCGCACAAGATTTTCTCTCCAAGGCTCGGAATCACGTTTGATGTCTTTGGCGACGGCAAGACAATCGCCAAGCTTTCTTACTCCAACTACGGAGAATTCATGGGCACCGGCTGGGGTAGCTACTGGGCCCCGACAGGGGTCGGCGGCTGGATGAATTTCTGGTGGCTAGACGGCAACAAAAACAGCATCATCGATGTCTCCGAGCTCTACTGGAGAACGGCGGCTGAATATTCGCTCCACCGGGTCTTTGATGACGCGGGGAATTTTATCGGGAATGCGACAGGAGCCTACGGAATCATGTGGTCGGGCTACGATATCAACAACCCGATGAAATTGGGAGCGCAACGATATACAGTCGACAGAAGCGCCGGCTCGATGAGAACCCAGGAAATCCTCTTCACTCTGGAAAGAGAGGTGCTTCCAGATTTTGGTGTCGCCCTCGACCTTGGCTATCGGAAATTGTACAACTACAACTGGGCGATTGAGTGGATTCCCTCTACAGGCCAAAAAGAGTCCCAGGAAGAATACATCCCTATGGGGACAATTCCCAGCCAGGTTGGTACATTTTCGACAGAAGAGGCAGCGGGGAAGACTTACTATCTCCGTAAGGCGGGGATTCCCTACAGGTACGACCTCTACTTGGAAAGGATGCCCGATTTTTACCGGGATTGGTATGGAGCAGAACTAAGGTTTAACAAGAGGCTCTCCAATCGGTGGATGCTCAACGGTTCGGCCACTCTTCAGATGCAGAAAAATCACTACGGAGCAAAAGGCTGGCTTAACCCGACTAACCTTTGGGCGATTGACAACAAGATTTATGCTCCTTATATGGGCGGCGGTAGCGGAAAAATCTCTGTTCCGGGTTTCTCCCGAATCCTCGTCAAGGTGAGCGGGCTTTATCAACTCCCGTATGATTTCAACATCTCCTTCAATTTCAACTGCCGAGAAGGTCATCTGGTTCCTCACACCCTGACCATCAACAAAGTTGACGCTCCCAATCCCTACAACAGGTCCATCACCGTCTACACCCAGGAATGGGGCAAAGACAGGCTACCGTTCTTCTGGAACGCGGATTTAAGGCTGGAGAAGGCTCTCAGAGCTGAAGCCGGCACTATCTTCCTCATGGCTGACATATTCAACATCTTCAACAATTCCCACTTGAACAGAAGATACGAAGCGCTCATCGGCACCTATTATCCTGTTACCGGTTACCTCGCTCCAAACGCCACCTACAGGCTGGCCAACGAAATTCTCAACCCGAGAATCGCTCGTTTCGGAGTCAGGTTGCAGTTCTAAGAGCAGCTTTTCAGGAAGTCTTGAGCCCCGCCCTCGCTAAGAGGGCGGGGCTTTTTTTATCCTTCCTTCTCTATAAACCATGCTCCATCCTGATTAACTACAAATTTAATAAGAGCACTTGACGGGTCCTTTCGGAGTCAACTCCTGGCCTGGCTCGAGGTTGCGATTCGGACACCCACCGATTGCCCTCACGATCAAAGTCATTTCTTGCCAAATCAAGCAACGCCGCCTGGAGGAAATTTCCTGTCGGCAATTCTGGGAATTGTGGGGTCGCTTGACAAAGGGGAATGGTTAGTGTTTATAATGGCATAGAAACTTGATTGATGACCGAAGAACCTGATCCTACCATTTGATAATGGAAAAAATTACCCATCCTTACATCCGGCAGAGTGTCTTCTCTGGCATCCTCGACCGCAACCTGAAGAAGCTGGAGAGCAGGCTGGGTGTTACCCTCTCCATTCGGGGCGATAGCCTGTGGATTGACGGCGAGAAAAAGAAAGTTGATTTCGCCCGCTTTTATTTTGACAAGATGAACGAACTCCTGGAGAAGGGGTATTCCCTCAAAGAAGAGGATTTCCATATCGCCCTTGACCTTCTTGAAGGCGGCTGTGCCCAACCCCTTGAGAACTACTTTCCTTCTGAGGTCCTCAACCTCTCCCGCAAATCTGTCAACCCGAAAAGCCTCAACCAGCAAGAATACATCCAGGCTATCCGGAACTTCGACCTTGTCTTTGGAATCGGTCCGGCAGGAACCGGAAAGACCTACCTGGCCATGGCCATGGCCTTGATGTTCCTTCAGGAAAAACTGGTTAACCGAATCATCTTAACCAGGCCGGCTGTCGAAGCGGGGGAAAAGCTCGGCTTTCTGCCAGGCGATATGTACCAGAAAATCAACCCTTATCTCCGGCCTCTCTATGATGCCCTGTTCGACCTCAGCCAGGCTGACCAGGCCAATCGATTGATCGAAAGGGGAATCATCGAGATCGCTCCTCTGGCCTTCATGCGGGGCCGGACGCTCAATGATTCCTTCATCATCCTTGACGAAGCCCAGAACACAACCCGGGAGCAGATGAAAATGCTTCTCACCCGGTCAGGCTTCGGCTCCAAAGTGGTCGTCACCGCGGACATCACCCAGATTGACCTTCCTCAGCCAAGAAAGTCGGGCGTCCTGGAAGCCCTCCGCATCCTTGCCCCGATCAAGGAAATTGCCTTCATCTATTTCGACGAGCGCGATGTCGTCCGTCACCCCCTCGTCCAGAAAATTATCGGCGCTTACCAAAAAGCAGAGGCAAGAAGCGCTAAAGAACGCGAATAAAAAGTCATGGATTTCATCTCTTTCCGTCACATCAAGCTCTTTAAGGGGAAAGTGCCGAACTTGCCAAAAAACTCCGCCTCCCCGGTCGGCAGGAAGAAAAAGACCAATTTTGGGAAAAGTTTAGCCGAAAATCCCTTTTTCTATGTCGCCCTCTTTGTTCTTATCCTCGCCTATTTTCTGTCCTACACTCCCTCTAAGTCTTTGCCCAGGCTCGAGGAGGGCGAGATCGCTTCGAGGGATATTGTTTCCCCGCTTGACCTGACGATTGAAGATGCAGAAACAACGGCCAAACGTCGAGCCGAAGCCGAGGAAGCCGTCCTCCCCGTTTATTCTCTTGATGAGAACGCTTTCCTCAACACCGAAGAAAGAATTCGCCAGTTCTTCGAATTTGGGCAGGAGTGGCTCAAAAAGCCGGCTGCCTCAAGGAACATATCCGAGCTCCAGAAGGAAATTGCCGAAAAATTTGGGGTTGAAATCGGTGGGCGAGAGCTTGAAACCCTGATCCGGGCCAGTTTCTCTTCGGAGCTTGGGGAAACGCTTCTCAGCCTTATCGGAAAAATCTCTTCGTCGGGGATCATCCTTTCCAAAAATCTTTTTATCCGCCGTGAGCCAGAGCGGGGCTTCATGCTCTTCCGCGGACCGGGTAACGAGAAGCTAACTAGAGTCGATGAAATCTTAGAGGTCAAAGAGAGCCGGGAAAAATTTGCCGCCGAAGTCGAGAAACTCGAACTTCCGAGGGCCCAGAAGGCTGTCCTGCGGAGCCTGGCGGATTCCTTCCTCACCCCGAACATCACCTACAATAAAGTTGAAACCGAAGCGCGCAAAGAATATGCCCGGAGCCGGGTGGAGACTGTTTTCTACAAAATCAAAAAAGGCAAAGTCATCATCCGCAAGGGCGACGAGGCCACGGCTGAAACAATCAAGCTAATTGCTCTCATCAACAGGAGCCTGAAAGAAAAGCATGCCTGGTTCAAAAATTTCATCGGGACTTTCCTTCTTTTTGCTCTGCTCTTTGTTACCCTCTGGTACTATCTGAAATCTTTACTCAAATTCCAACCGGCGAGGAAAACTCTCCTCATGATGGGGACAACATTAGTCCTCGCCCTTTTAACCTACAAACTCTCGCTTTTTTTAGCCACAGTTTTCAGCCAGCAAACCCGGTGGGCTTTTCTCTCCAATATTGATTCCTACAAGTTCGCTTTCCCTTATGAGTTCGGGGTCATCGTCTTTGCCTTTCTCACGACAAATCCTCTCAGCCTGATTTTCTCTATCCTGAACAGCCTCCTGGTGGGGTATTTCCTGCTCGGAGACTTTCTGCTGATGCTCTTTAGCTTCATCAGCGGACTGGCCGCCATCTATGGCATCAAGGTTTACGGAAAGCAAAGGAGGACCTCGGCCCTCAGAGCGGGCTTTTTTCTCGTCGCCCCGGTCAATGTATTCCTCATCCTCACTTTTGCCCTTATCGGTGAAACTCCCAAAGGGCCTGGGCTTCTGGCGGTCGATACCGCCATGGGCATCATCGGCGGCACTCTCAGCGCTTCTCTGGCCTTTCTCCTTCTTCCGATTTATGAGACGGTTTTCGGTATTGTGACTCAGACCAAGCTCCTTGAGCTTTCCAATTCGGATTTGCCCATTTTCCGGCAAATGGCCATGGTCGCGCCGGGCTCCTACCATCATTCCCTCATCGTCGCTGCGCTGGCCGAGAAGGCCGCTGAGGAGATTCGCCTGGATCCGATGCTCGTCAAGACGGCTGCCCTTTACCACGACATCGGCAAGATGAAGAGACCGGAGTATTTCATCGAAAATATGGTCCGCAGTCCGGATGCCCATAAGGACCTAACCCCGAGCATGAGCACCCTCGTTATTGTCAATCACGTCAAGGACGGGGTCGAGATGGCCAGGAAGCTGAAGCTTCCTCGCCAGATCCGGGACATCGTCGAACAGCACCACGGCAACTCACTCGTCCGCTATTTTTACCAAAAGGCGAAGGAAAGATACGACCCGGAGATGCAGAAAATCGGCGAGGAAAGCTACCGCTATCCCGGTCCTCCGCCGCAGAGCAAAGAAGCAGCCCTGATCATGCTGGCTGATTCGGTCGAAGCGGCTTCCCGCAGCCTGAAGACGCCCTCCCGCGAGAACCTCAAGCGAGTCATCACTGAAATTTTTGAAAGCTACCTCCAGGATGGCCAGCTCGACAACTGCGAATTTTCCTTGCGCGAGCTTCGGGCGATCGCAGCCTCCTTCCACGCGACTCTCTACAGCATCTTTCATCCCCGTCTGGAATATCCCGGCTTTGATTTCGAGAAAAAAGAAAAGAAAAAGCCAGAGACAAAGAAAAAAGTCGATGATCGAAGTCCTAAACCTCCAGCATAGATACCGGGTTCGGCTAGCCTGGTTCAAGGCTCTGCTCGAGAGGCTGGCCCAGCAGTACCGGCTCGAAGAGCCAGAAATTACTCTTGCCTTTGTGGATACGCGGAGGATGCGCGAGCTCAACCGGAAGTTCATGAAGAAAGACCGGTCAACCGATGTCCTCAGCTTTCCGGTCGGGAAAAAAAGTGCCGACGGGAAATTCTATCTAGGGGATATCGTCGTTTGCGTTCCCCAGGCTTTCCGTCAGTGCCTCGGCCAGCCGCATGGTCTCGAGGCTGAGCTGGAAAGTCTGGTCATCCACGGGTTTCTCCATCTTCTTGGCTACGACCACGGTCGGGGAATCGAAGAAGAAGAAGAGAGAGCCAGTCAATCCTGGAAAGAGTGCAAAGGCTGAGATGGCAGGAATCTGGAAGTGGGTTGGCTTTGGGCTGGTTTTCTTTTTTTCCTTCCTTTTCTCGCTTTTCCACGCCTCCCTGAGCTCCATTTCCCGAATCTCACTCAGCCGTTTTCTCGAGGACGAGGCCAAAGAACGCCGCCAGCGCGCCCTCGAGCGCTATGACGAGACAAGAATCGCGGTCGAGAGCCTCCGCGCTTCCTTCCTCATCGGCTTGCTCATCTATTTCCTGGCGCTCTTTCAGAGGCGCCGGCTCTGGCCGTTCGGTTTTTTCGGAATCGTCCTCCTCGCCTATTTCTTTCTCTTCGATTATTTCCCTCGTCTCCTCAACTCTCTCAACCGGAAAGCGGTCGTCAGGTTCTTCCTCCCCTATTTCGGGTTAGTCCAGAGGGCAGCCGCCCCATTCATCTTTCTTTCACGCCGGCTTGAGGCCCGGCAGATTAAGGAGGAGGAGCTACGCGAGGCGAAAGAGCGCGAGGCGAGCGAGGAAGAGATTTCTACTTTCATCGATGAGGCCACTGAGGAAGGCATTATCGAGGAGGACGAAGGAACCCTCCTCCGCAGCGTGGTCGAATTTGGCGACACCCTTGTTCGGGAAATCATGACCCCTCGAGTGGAGATGGTCTGTGTGAAAAAGGAAGCGACTTTCGGCGCCTTACGAGAGCTCATCCAGAAAGAGAAATACTCCCGCCTCCCCGTGTACAAGGACCGGATTGACAACATCGAAGGAATCGTCATCGCCAAAGACCTGCTTGCCTACGCTGAAGACCGCTACCGGGACCTGAGCATTGAACCCATTATCCGTCCGGCTTATTTTGTTCCCGAATCCATGAAAGTGGTTGAGCTTCTCCGGGAATTCCAGAAGAGGAAGCAGAAAATGGCCATCGTCATCGATGAGCACGGCGGTGTTTCCGGCTTGGTTACAATGGAAGATTTGGTCGAAGAAATCGTCGGCGAGATCCAGGACGAGTACGACACCGAAGAGGAATCCGGGATTGCGGCCAGCGGGCCCGGCGAATTTGTGCTCCGGGGAGAAATCGAAGTCGAGGTCCTCGAAGACCTTTTCGACCTTGACCTGGCTGAGGACGATTACCTCACCGTCGGTGGTCTCGTCATCCATCATCTGGGGAGGTTCCCGGAGAGAGGCGAAAAGGTAGAGCTCAAGGGGCTGACTTTCGAAATTCTTGAAGTCGACCGCAAGAGGATTAAGAAACTAAAGGTCCGACGGGCAAGACAGGCCACCCGAGTGGATGGCAGGCTTGAAGAAAAAGAGAAAGACAGAGAAAAAAAGGAAAAATGAAAGTCGGCTTTGTCGCCCTCATTGGCCGTCCGAATGTCGGCAAATCGACCCTCCTCAACAGCCTTCTCGGCCAGAAGGTGGCCATCATTTCCGACAAGCCCCAGACGACCAGGATCAGCATCCTGGGCATCAAGACCACCGACAAAGGGCAGATCATTTTCGTCGATAACCCGGGCATCCACAAGCCCCTCCACACGCTCAACAAGCGGATGATGAGCTTTGTTTATTCGGCACTCGAGACGAGCGACCTCATCTGCCTGCTCATCGATGCCACCCAGTCTTTCGGCCATGGCGATGAGTTTGTCATCGAAACCCTCCGCAAAGTGACCACTCCCCTTTTTCTCCTCATCAACAAGGTGGATATCATCAAGAAAGAAAAAATTCTCCTCCTCATCGATAAGTACAAGGACCTGCTCGACTTCAAAGAAATCATCCCCATCTCCGCCCTTCGGGGAACAAACCTCGATGTCCTCGAAAAGAGCATCTACGATTACCTGCCTGAAGCCAAGAAGCTTTTCGACGACCAGACGGTAACTCAACTCCCTCTCCGGTTCCAGCTGGCCGAAATCATCCGCGAGAAGCTCCTCAAGCGAGTGGAGGAGGAACTGCCTTTCGTGACCGCCGTCCTGGTTGAAAAGATGGAAGAGAGGAATCGGGTTTCAACCGCTTCTCGCCAACCTTCAGCCCGCCGAAAGTCGGGTAAAAAGAGAAGCAAAACCGTCTACATCAGCGCTACTATCTTCGTCGAAAAGGAAAACCACCGGAAAATCGTCATCGGCCACCGCGGCCAGGTGATCAAGATGATAGGCATCGAGGCGCGCCGGGAGATCGAGGACATCCTGGACGCCCGGGTATTCCTCGACCTCAAGGTAAAGGTCAAAGAAAAATGGAGAGACTCGCCCGAGGTCCTCGACCTCATCGAGGGCCAGCGCTGAGTTCTTATCTCCGCTTCCAAGGGCCCTCCCCGTCTTGATTTTGGCCGCTGTCTATGTCAAAATTTGGTTTCCCCTGAAGTGTGGTGAGTGTAGCTCAACTGGTTAGAGCAGCGGACTGTGGATCCGCAGGTTGGGGGTTCGAGACCCCTCACTCACCCCACCCTTTGCTCACCAGAAGAGGTCGGTCTCCTCGAGCTCGCCCTCGTTATTTTTGAAGATAAATTTGACGCCTTCCTTTGTTCCTTCGGCGTCCAATGTATAAATCACCATCAGGCCCAAATTCTGTTCTTTCTCAAAATATTCTTTTGCTTTAGCCGTCGCTTCTTCGACCGTCGGGAAAGCCTCCTCGCTTTCAATGAGGAGGGTGTTTTCATCCTCGAAGCTCTGCTTGGGCTTGTGGCCTTCGATGAAAAACTTGTTCGTCATTCTCTTTTTCCTTTCTTTCTCGTAGAGGTCCCAAATCATGGAGCTTATCGTTTCCATGACTCTATTTTACTGAAAAAAAGCCAAAAAAGACAAGGGGATTTGACTTGGGGTCCGTCCGTGGGTATCCTGAGCGTAAGGAATCCGGCAGGGGTAATGGCTGTCGGATGAATAGGAAAATGCGGCGAGAAAAATCGGCTAAGCTGAGCGTCTTTTATATGGATCACCGTTTGATCAGAAAATTCCCTTAAGGGAGGAGTAAATGAGCTTAAAACTGTCCCCCGAAGAGTTTGTCAGAAAGGCCATCCTGAGCTTGAGGACAGAACCCTTCAAGGGCATCCATTCGGTTTACAGCGGATTTAATGAAGCCTTCAAGAAATATTTTGACGGCGAAGACCCCGTCAAGTTCACAACAAGGATGGCCGCCGAGGGGAAAATTGCGATCCGTCCGGTCAGGGGCGGCGTCATCCTCTATCTGCCCGAGGATGCACCCACGACCAGCCGGGCGGACGAAGCCCTCAAGAAAATGGGTCTCGCTTGAGGCTCAAAGAAGTTTCTCTATCCTCTGGCTGACGTCGGCGGCAAACCGCCGGATGCGGTCGCAGACGAACTCCTTGATGTCGAGCGTCGCGTCGCGGATGAGGGGTGTGAGGTTCATGGCGAAAATCAACGAGGTGGCGACATCGACATCGTGAGTGGCATAATAAGTGGCGTGGGCGCGGCGTCGACCGATGGTAGCCATATCGTAGCCTTTGCCACCGGCAACCTGGGAATCAAAGACGCTCACCAGCGAGGTGGCAAGATTCTGGTGCTCGGAAACATCGAGCCCGATCTTGTCCTCATCGACCAGCCAGTCGAGGTCACGCCAGACCTCGCAGCCGTAGATTTTCTCCGGCCTGAGCTCGGCCGGCAACTTGCGGACAGCCAGGATCGTCTTCAGCCCGACGGCCACATGGGTATCGTGCTTATCGGCCAGGTTATGGGTGTAAACGATTTTTGGTCGGGCCAGGGATAATAACTGGCGAATATCCTCAATCGGGAGAACGTTGGTCTTATCTTTTACCTCAGCGCTCGTGTAGTTGAGAAAAGCAACACCCGCATACTCACCGACAATGGCCGCCTTTTTCTGCTCCTTCTTCCGCACCGCCTTCATCTCCTCGTCGGTAAACCTCTTGTAGAAGCCGTCGCGAGGGCTTCCTGCGCCGTCCGTGGCCACGATACCGAAAAACCATTCAGTCTCGCTCCCGAAGCACTTGAGGATCCCGTGGTAAGCCATGATTTCGAGGTCATCCGGATGAGCTGCCACCCCCAGATGGGTGGTGCGCTCGATCGCGCTGGGAAGAGTTTGTCCGTCCGGGATAAAAATTTCGTAACCTTCTCTGTTGAGTTTGATGTCCATAGTCAGCCCTCTTTTCTTATTTTTTTCTTTTTATTTATTCTTATATTTTTATTTACTCACCTGCCACGGGAGAGAGTGTGGACGCTCATTAACGGCCGTCGCCTCTTTTTCCTCTCCTTCTTCCTGGCGAGGAGACTATTTTTTTACCTTTTCGCGAATCGAGCCGGTCGACCGGGATAACGGGCAGGCTGGCCGCAGCCACTGCCTGACCGACGCGCCGGCTCTTTTCATCGGGAAGGTGAAGCTCGAGACGAGCCGCTAGCTCCGGGAACTCGGCTTTTAGGACCTCTTTTGCTTTGCCGACGAGGATTGGCCCCGCTTCCCCGGAAGTCACCCGGCCGAGAATGAGCACATGGTCCATTTCGTAGAAATCGGCATAGTGGGCGATTCCATAACCCAGGTAAATGCCGATCGTCTCAAAGATTTGCCGGGCCCGGCTGTCGCCCTTGGCCAGGAGTTCCTGCATGACTTTGAGCTTGTCAACAGGGCTTAACCGTTCCTCGAGCCTAATTCCCGCCGCCTCGGCCAGCCTGAATACCGCTTGTTGCGAAAAATACTGGACACCACAGCCAGCATCACCCGACCATTCATCAACCGGCGCGGCAGGGTCGTAATCAACGGGCGCAAAAGCGAGCTCATTCAGCCAGCCTGTGATGTGGCCCTCGGCGTTCACATAGCCTCCAGCCTGGCTCGAGCCCAGGGCGATACCCAGAATACGGTTTGCGTCAAGGGACATCGAACCGGCGAGGGCTGTGACCTCACCGTCATTAACAACCTCGAGAGGCACCCCCCATTCCCGGCCGATGCGGAGGAACATCTTCTTGATACTTTTCCGGAAAAGCTCTGGCGGAATGCCACGGAAAAGCGAAGCCACCATGGCCTGGTTGTCGATGTAGATGCCGGCCGCACTCCCGCCGATGGCGTCGACACGGGGCAAGAAAGAGGCAGCGTGGTGGAGAGCGGACATAATCTGGTGGTAATGGTAGCCAGGGTTAGATTGGTTTCGAGGGTCCCAGGGGACCTCCTCGGAAAACACGGTTTGGCCGTCGACCAGGGCGCAGACCTTGCGGTCGCTGGCGCCAAGGTCAAAGCCGATGCGGCAGCCCTCCATATGCCGTCCAAGCGGTCGGGTTCTTTCCAGGGGCTCCGGCACTTCGCTAGCCGATGTCACCTGGACAACAAATTTCCTTCCATAGGCCGTTGACATCAAATCGACGTCGAAAGCGCGCTCCCCGTACCGGCTGTAGATTTTCTGGATTGCCCGGCCAATCTGGCGAGGCCCGCCGACGATAATTTTATACCCTCCTCGCATCCAGAGCAGGCACTTGATTAGGCGCTCGACGTAGCGGAGGGTAGCGACTAATTTCTCATTTTCCGATATAAACGATGGGAATACTTGAGTTTGATAGCAGGAGATCGAACCATCCGCCCGCTTCAGCCCGATGACAAGAGGCTCGCTCTTCCCAGCCTCTTCAACCAAGCTCTCGAAAGTTCTGTTCCAGAGGACGGCCGGACAAAACTCCGGGTGGAGAGCAGGCTTGACTCTGGGTTTGACCATGGAAGCGATGTCCATCTTCATGCTTTCTTCTATCTCCTAAAATAGAATTTCCGTAGGGATACCGATTCGGGCTGCATGCGTGGCCAGTCTCTGAGCCTGGCTGCGGAAAAATTCGTCGGTCATGGCTTGCTCGAGCCTGTGCTGACGGTAAAAGGAGGCCACAGCCGGTAGATAATTCATCCGATCAACGAGGATTCTCTCAACTTTACCCTCGAGCTTCCCGATGAGCCGGGCCGGGTCGCCGGGAAGGAGCGGACCAATGAAGGCAAAGGTCCGAATGCGGCGCGAACGGAGAAAGCCCAGGGCTTCGACGCGAGCTGAAACGGGCGAAGCGCCGGGCTCGAACAGGCGAGCCAGATGCTCATCGTCGGTCGTGATAGTTATGCCCACTTCAACATCTTTGAATTTTTCGAGCAAATCGATGTCGCGGAGGACGAGGGCGGATTTTGTCTGGATAGAAACGGGAAATTGACAAGCCGCCAGCTCAGCTAAGCATTGCCGGGTCAACTGGAATGAGGCCTCGAGGGGCTGGTAAGGGTCGCAGACTGAAGAAACCCAGACGGTTCCGCGTTTGGCCCGGACAAGTTGACGCCGAAGAAGCTCGACAGCGTTGATTTTGACATCAACAAAAGTCCCCCAGGGTTCGCTGTGGCCAGAATAGCGCGGCATGAACAGCCTCGCGTAGCAATAACGGCAGTTCACCTGGCAGCCGATGTAGGCATTCAGGCAGTAATCGAAAATCTTGGACTTGTTGAGGATGCTTTTCGCTCGAACCTCGGTCACGCGAACCATGAGCTTCTCTCCCGGCCATTTTATCACATTTTTCGTCGACCTTAGCTCCACAGCCCGCTCGACTCAAAGCTTGATTTGGCCGGGGCGCGACGGTTATTCTTAAGAAAGCTAATAATAGCCCGCTTCTTCGATGACCTCGCTCAGCACCTGGACATTTTCCCTGGGAGTGTGAGGGGCGATGGAGCAGGCAGTGCTCAGGATGAAGCGGCCTCCCGGCTTTCCCACTTCCAGCGTCCGCAGGGCCTCACGCCGAACCTCTTCCTTTGTTTTGCGGAGAAGGAGGTTAACCGGGTCGAGGTTGCCCTTGATGAAAACAGATTTGCCGACGCGCCTCTTTGCATCGGCGAGCTCGACATTGCCCAGGGGCGGCGGGTCAAGACATTCGATGCCTGAAAACCCCGCTTCCACCATGAGCTCCAGGCGGTCGCTGATGGCACCGCAGGTGTGGATATAAACGGGTAACCCGCGCTGCCGGACAGCCCGGGCAATCATGCTCTCGAACGGGAGGACGAATTTCCGGTAAAAAGCGAGCGAAATAAAGCCCGAGCCGGCAAAAGGCGAGGAAACCTTGATCGCATCCACTCGGTGGTCGGCCATGGCCAGGGCGAGCTTGGAGACTCCCCGGGCATAGTGTTCGAGGATCCTCTCTGACTTCTCCGGTGCCTCGATAAGAGCAATGAGAGCTTCCTCGAACCCTAAAAGATGGAGGAAATAATCAAAGGGAGACGCGACTTCCCCGTGGATGGAGAATTTGCCTCCGGTGCGGCGAGCTAACAGGTCAAAAATTTCAAACGGCGAATCCGGGTCAATCAAAAACTCGAGGCCTTGGGAGACGGGGATGAAAGAAATCTCCTCAGGAAGAGAATCCGGGTCAACCTGAGAAATTTCAAGAGGCTTTCTCGGCTCGGCCGGATAATGACGCGGCAGGTCATCGGGTGGAAAAACCGTTGTCTCGCCGTTTGTCCACTCGACGATGGTCTCCCCATTGCTCTCGCTAAGCCTTTTGATGCGCTTTTCCCATTCGCGAGAATGTCCATGGAGGCTCACCAGAATGCCGTCGAATTGGTAGAGCTTCCTTAATTCAAGGAGGCATTCAGCATATACCTCAACAGAGTGCCAGAGCTCAAGCGGAGAAACCCGGGTCTGGAGGAGCATGTGGCCAATGCTCATCTGGCACATTAGTGGAACTCTATTCATTGGGGTCGGACCACACTATATTATGATATATCAATGAATTAAAAGCAAAATAAGGCCTAAAATAGGCCTTAAAGTTCTATTTTTGGCCTCAAAAATATTCATTTAGGGCCAAAAATTTCCTGAAAATTTTCCGCATTTTTTATTTCCAGTTTATTAGCGTCGCCCGACCCCGTCATAGGGGAACGAATTTCATCCTCAAAATCACCCCAAAGGGTGATTGACCGGCTCTTTCCCCCATAGTCTACAATGAAGAGCGGCTGACGCCAACCCTTGCGATTATAAGGATTCAGCCGCAAGGAAGAAAGATTAGGGCGCTGAGAAAATCGATGAAAGAAAGAAAAATTCTCATTGTCGACTTTGACGAGGAATCCCTGGTCGCTCTTTCCGACCTGGTCAATGAAGAGGGGTTCAAGGCCGTTATCGCCACTGATGGCCTGGCAGGATACGAGAAGTTCATGTCGGATGAGTTTGACCTTGTCATCCTCGAGCCCATGCTTCCCCGGCTCCACGGTTTTGAGCTATGCAAAAAGATAATCCAGGACCCGCTCAAAAAAGTTCCAATCATAGTCGTTACCGGTATCTACCGGGAGGCCGCCTGCAGGACAGAAGCAATCCATGTTTACGGAGCTTCAGCTTTCTTCACCAAACCCTGGAATAAGGAAGAGCTTCGGGCAAAAATCCTTGAGCTTCTGGCCAGGCACGTAGAAGCGCAGCCCCGAGAGGAAGAAATCCCCATCCAAGAAACAGCTCCTGTTGCCCCGCCCCCATCAAATTCTCCACCCCTCCGCGCCAGTTCCCGAGAATCAAAATTCAGCTCAGACCTGGATGAGATTGAAAGAGAACTTCGGGAAGCCGTAGCTGGTTTGGGGAAGCCAGCTCCCAAAAAAGAGATAAAAGAGATAAAGGAAAAGAAGGCACCGAAAAAAGACCTTGACCACGAGGTCGAGGCCATCCTTAAGGGAGCAATCAGCGAGCTCGGGCTGGAAGAAGTCAAAAAGAAACCCGCTCCTTCTCGTCCCGGGCCTGTTTCTCAATCCCCACCTTCTGTCAAAACCGCTCCGCCTGTTCGGCCAGTCCAAGCTCCAGAGTCTGATGTCTGGAAAGAGCCAAAGCGCCCGGTCGCTCGAGAAATCCAAGAAGACCTTGCTTCCTGGCGAGATTCGACAAACAACATTCCTTCGGCTACCCCCCGAGAATTCGACACCGAGAAAACTCCTTTCGGTCTGGAAAGAACACTCCGCGAAATCGACAGGATGTCGGTTGAAGTCGAAAAGCCTATTCCGATCTTGGCAAAAGAACTAGAAAAAGAAAAAGAAGAGGAAGCACAGGAAGACAAGAAAAGGTACTACTTCGAAGAATACGCCGAGCCGAAAAAGAAAAAAACGGTCCTCTTTGCCGCCAGCGCCATAGCCGCTATTCTCGTCCTCGCGACCAGCCTGATTTTTGTCGTCTTCAAACCCAAGAAATCATCCCCACCCCCCAAGGAGATGGTCTCATCGCTTACTCCGTCCCTACCAACTGAATTTTCTACCCGTCAGCAAGAGGTTACGCCCAGCATTACCGAAGTTACCTCCGAGCCTGTGACAGCCAAAAAACCCGAAGCAAAAAAGGTCAGCCCCGGTCTGATTGAAGGCGAGACCGAGCAGGCCGAAGAAATCGTCACCCCGATTGTCCCAGAGGAGCCCCCTCATGTCGAGCTTCATGTGGAAGCCGAACTGCCGCCTGAAACCCCGCCCGCGAACAAAGAGGAATCCACCGTGCCGCCCGCCGCTGTCACTGAGCAAAGTCCTCCATCGATCTCCATCGAGAGGCCAGAAAATAAAGAACCTCCGGCATCAAAGCCGCAGCCCGGTGCCCTTATCCCTCTCGCCGATGTGAGCATCCCTCCTATTCTTCTAAAAAGAGTGAACCCAAAATACCCGACGGCCGCCCTCAACTTTGGGATGGAGGGGACCGTTACCGTCAACGCTCTGATTTCGGAAACAGGCGAGGTCATCAGGACTGAAATCCTTAAGGGAGTCAAAGGTGGTTATGGCTTCGAAAAGGCAGCCGAGAATGCCGTCAAGCAGTGGCTTTTTAGACCCGCCCAGAAAAACGGTGTCAACGTCAAGGTCTGGAAACCGATCGAAATCACCTTCAAGTTAAATCAAAATCCGTCAAAGGAGTAAGAGAATGCCGCTGAGCAAGGAGCAAGAGGAACTTTACAAAAAGACGATGCAGGAAGCGAAAAGACAGCTCGAAAGCGTGGATGCCTTGATTGAAAAGGAACTCCAGAAAGTCCGAGAAAAGCTGGCCGAGCTCCAGGAATCCAAGAAATCCTTTCGAATGATTTACGAAGGAACGGCCAAATTATTGGGCGTTGAAAGCGAGCTTGAAGAGGAAGAGGAATCGGACATCGCTTCTGCACCCTCGACCAAGATGTAAGGTTTTCCCCACTGCGATTCTTCTTTTCGTGACCGAAAAAATCGGCCTTCCCTTTTAATCCTCTTTTCCATTATGAAAAACCCTAGCTGACTTAAAGTCCATCTCTTTCTCCCCGATAATGAAACTAATTGAAGCTTATTTAAGTGAAGCATTATAATGGTTAGCCCAGGAGGAGGCAAGCATGCGCCGTCTGAAAATCCATCTCGTTGCCAACGCCCACCTCGACCCGGTCTGGCTGTGGGACTGGGAAGAGGGAGCCGCCGAAGCCCTGGCGACGTTCAGGACTGCATCCCGACTGATCGAAGAATTTCCGGAGTTTGTTTTCAACCACAACGAGGCTGTTCTCTACCAGTGGGTGGAAGAGCACGAGCCGGCACTCTTCCGGAAAATCCAGCGCCAGGTGAAGTCCGGCCAGTGGCACATCATGGGAGGCTGGTATCTCCAGCCCGACTGCAACATGCCGAGCGGCGAATCCTTGGTCCGTCAAATTCTCCTGGGCAAAAGATACTTCAGGGAAAAATTCGGCGTCGATGTGAAGACCGCTTCGAACCTTGACCCTTTTGGCCATACCCGGGGTCTTGTGCAAATTCTCGCCAAGGCGGGGTTTGACTCGTATATCTTTTGCCGGCCAGGTCAGGCTGACCGACCTCTTCCGGCCGACGATTTCCTCTGGGTGGGGTTCGACGGCTCTGAAGTCATAGCCAACCGCGTTTCAGCCCATTACAACTCGGCCTCCGGCGGTGCGGCCAGAAAAGTTATCGATTGGGCAGCCTCCCATCCAGAGCGGCCGGTGAGCCTTCTCCTCTGGGGAGTTGGGAATCACGGCGGAGGAGCCACTCGTGAGGACCTCACCGCTCTTCGCCGCCTGAAAAGCGAAAGAAAGGACATCCATTTTCTTCACTCGACCCCCGAGGCCTACTTCAAGGACATCCAGCGCTTGAAGCACAAGAAAGCTCTCCTTCCCCGCTTCGAACAAGACCTCAACCCGTGGGCTGTCGGATGCTACACCACCATGGCCAGAATCAAGCAGGGGCACCGCCGCCTTGAAAACGAACTCTGGCTCACCGAAAAAATGGCCAGCGCGGCGCACTTCCAGGGCCTGATGCCCTATCCGCAAGCCGAGCTGGAAGAAGCCAGTCGCGACCTTGCCTTCACTCAATTCCACGACATCCTGCCCGGTTCTTCCATTCCTGCGGGCGAGGAGTCCTCGCTGAGACGCATCAACCACGGCCTCGAAATTCTCTCCCGCTTGAAAGTAAGAGCCTTCTTTGCCCTCGCCCGCGGCGAGCCTGAAGCCGGCGAAGGGGAGTTTCCTATTCTGGTTTATAATCCTCACCCGTTTCCGGCCAATTGCCTCATCGAAACAGAGTTTCAACCTTATGAATTCAACGCCGCAGGAGGCTATCTTGCGCCCCTCCTGACCGATGGAAAAGGGAAACCAATCGCCGTTCAGCCTGAAAAAGAAGCCAGTAACCTCAACCTCGAATGGAGGAAAAAGGTGGTTTTTTGGGCCAGGCTCGAGCCCGGCCAGATGAATCGCTTCTCCTGCCGGCTCCAAAAAGTTTCCTCCCGGCCCACACCCGAGCTCAGAGCAAGCAATGGCCAAATCCGCTTTCAGACCGAAGAGCTCGAGGTCATTGTGAACAGCCAGACCGGACTTATCGACCGCTATCGAGCCAAAGGGACGGACTTTCTGGCTGAAAAAGCTTTCCAGCCTCTGGTGATGTTCGATAATGCCGACCCGTGGGGAATGACCCTGCGGCGCTTCCGCGACATTGAAGGAGTCTTTGAGTTGGCCTCGCCCGAGGAGGCCAGCCGGGCATCCGGCGTCGCCAGTCCCTCTCTCCCGCCAGTCCGGGTTGTCGAAGATGGCCCGGTAAGGACCGTCGTCGAAGCTATCTTCCGATACGGCAATTCTTTTATCTTCCAGAGATATAAGCTGCCTAAGCAAGGGACAGAGGTTGAAATCGAAGTGCGCGTCCATTGGCTAGAAAAAGACAGGATGCTGAAGCTCTCCCTGCCCACGCTCCTTCGAGGCGGCCGCTATCTCGGACAGACAGCCTTTGGCGTTGCGGAGCTCCGGGCTGACGGGGATGAAGTCGTAGCCCAGAAATGGGTCGCGGTCGTGTCCGATGAAGAGGGTATAGCGCTGACATGCATTAATGAAGGAACATACGGTTCCGACTTCAAGGACGGCGAGGTCCGGCTTTCGCTCCTCCGCTCGCCCGCCTACTCCGCTGATCCCGTGCCTGCAGGTCCAATGGTCGCCCAGGACCGTTACATCCCGCGCATTGACCAGGGAGAAAGGATGTTTCGCTTCTGGATTAACGGGGGACCAAAGGAAGCTCGCCTGGAGGCCATTGACCGGGAAGCACTTCTCCACCATGAAAGGCCTTTCGTCCTTGTTTTTTCCCCACCTGGCCAAGGCCAGAAGCCAAAGCCTTTTGTTTATTTAACAGATGATGTCATCCAGCTTGTCGCCCTCAAAAAAGCCGAAAAAGGCTCTTCTCTCATCCTCCGTCTTTTTGAGCCAACAGGAAAAAGGCGCTCGACTACCCTTTTCCTTCCCTGGGCTGGAGCGAAGACCAAGCTCACTTTTTCTCCCTTCGAGGTTAAAACCTTGAAATTCAAGCCACAGTCGAAAAAATTCATCGCCATGGACCTCCTGGAAAGGCCTCTCCGGAAGGGACGATGACTTCTAAGGAACGCGTCCTTAAAACCCTGGAGGGGAAAATACCCGACCGGGTTCCGTGGGGTGAGTTTGCCGTCGATTTCGACACCGTCGAAAAAATCCTCGGCCACAAGACCTACTTCCGGGCAAAAGCGAGGTCCAGGATTGCTTTCTGGGAGGGCAAACACGACGAAGTCGCCCAGAGCTACCTTGAAGACCACATCGAGCTCCAGCGTCGCCTTGAGCTCGATATAGTCACTTTTCCTATGGCCACGTGGGAAATTCCACCGCCCACAGACCAACCTCCGCCGCGCCAAATCGACGAGACAACATGGGAGGACAAATACGGCCGAATCTATAAATATTCCCCGATCACGGAAGATATTACCTGTGTCAAAGACCCGGTCGAGGAAAAGCGGTGTTTATCTCTTGAAGAATTCCTGAAAGACCCCAGCCGGCCGCAGCTTGACCCCCGCTCTTTCCAAATCCTCAACGCCGTCATCCAGGAATTCAAAGCCGAAAAATTCATCTGCAGTCCCTGCGGCGGCATTCCGGGAATCGTTTTTCCCGGAGGGCTGGAAAAGGGCTCCCTGGCTCTCCTCGAGAACCCGGAGGTCGTCCGAGCGGCCACCGAGTATCTTGTCCGCGAGCAGGAGTTGGCGGACGAAGCCGTTCTCCACCCGGAGGCGGATGCGGTGCTCGTGGCTCACGATTTTGGCCACAAAACCGGCCCCTTTCTCAACCCGGCGAAGTTTGTCGATTTCTTTCTCGAAGCTAACCAGAGAAGGGTCAAAAGCCTCAAAGAAAAGTACGGCCAAAAAGTTCTCCTCCACAGCTGCGGCAACGTGGAATCTTACCTCGGATTTTTCGTCGCCATCGGGTTCGATGCTTACCAGTCGATCCAGGCTTCGGCAGGGATGGATATTTGCGCCATCAAGAAAAAGTGGGGCGAAAAGATAACGCTTTGGGGAGGTGTTTCGCTCGAGAACCTGGTTTCTGGGACGCCAGAAGATGTGCGGCAAGATGTGCGGCGGGCCATGGCCTGTGCCAAACCGGGTGGCCGGTTCATCCTCGGCACAAGCCACAGCGTGGCCGTCGGAACCCGCTACGAGAATTTCATGGCCATGCTCGATGAATACCATAAGCTCGCCGCTTATGGATGACGGACGGTGAAAAGAAGCATGGAAGCGCCGGTAAGGGTCGTGCTCGTGGGGATAGGCGGCATGGGCGCCGTCTACCTGGAAGCGTTGCTCAATCAGATGGAAAGTGGCGCTGTTCGAATCGTCGGGGCCGTCGACCCGATGCCCGAAAGATGCCCGCATCTTTCCCGTCTCCTTTCGATGCGGGTCCCGCTCTTTGAAAAGCTTGAGGATTTCTACAGCCTGGAGAACGCCGAGCTGGCTATCATTGCCTCGCCCATCCATTTCCATTCTTCACAAACCTGCCTCGCCCTCGCCCGCGGAAGTCATGTCCTCTGCGAAAAGCCCGCGGCCGCGACCATCCAGGAAGAAAGGCGCATGCTTGAAACAGAGAAAAAAGCGCGGCGGTGGGTGGCCATTGGTTATCAATGGTCATTCAGCACAGCAATCCAGCGCTTGAAAAAGGACATCCAGCAAGGCGTGTTCGGCCGGCCCCGGCGGCTAAAATGCCTTTATCTTTGGCCTCGAGACGAGGCCTACTATCGCCGCAACGATTGGGCGGGAAAGGTGCGCGACGCAGAAGGCCGCTGGATCCTCGACAGCCCGGCCAATAACGCGATGGCCCACGACCTTCACAACATGTTCTATGTCCTCGGCCCGACAACAGAGACAAGCGCCCGGCCGGTACGCGTGGAGGCCGAGCTTTACCGGGCTTATGAGATTGAAAATTTCGATACCGCCGCTATCCGCTGTCTTACCGCCGAAGGGACGGAAATTCTCTTCTATGTGTCCCATGCTTGCAGGAAGGACAAAGGACCGGTTCTCCGGTATGAATTCGAAAAAGGAAAAATCGAGGCTAAAGGTCGAAACACGGACATTATGGTCGTGCTCGCCACAGGCGAGGTCAGGAATTATGGCTGTCCCGATAGCGAGCCGCTCCGAAAACTATCGGAAGCCTTAGCCCTGGTGAGGAACAGCGGCCGGCCCGTCTGTGGCATCGAGGCGGCCATGAGCCAGACCTTGTGTCTGAACGGTGCTCAAGATTCCATGCCCGAAACCATCCGCTTCCCTTCTTCCATTTTAAGGCGCCAGGGCCAGCCGGGCCAAATGTCCATTACGGTTGAAGGGCTCGAAGATGTCCTCGAGGAGTGCTTCGAGAGAAACCTTCTCCCCTCTGAGCTCGCCGTCTCCTGGAGTAAAAGAGGGAAAATTGTTAACCTTATCCGCTACAGGAATTTCCCCTCTTCCCGGCTAACTGGCCGCAGGCGGCCTGAATCTCAGCGCCCTTAGAGCGCCGGAGCGTCGCGTTCACTCCCCTTTCCGTTAGCCACCGTAAGAAGAGTTTATTCTTCTCCGCGGAGGGAGGCTCGAAAGGCAGTCCGGGCACAGGGCTGCAGGGAATCAAATTGACCTTGGCTTTAAGCTTTTTGGCGAGAGAAGCTAAGCGCGAACAATCATCCGCGGAATCGTTAAGGCCGCGGAGCAGGATATACTCGAGAGTGACCATCCGGCCAGTCGCCCTGACATACTCCTGGCAGGCCTTGAGGACTTCAGCCAGAGTGTACTTCCGGCTTACGGGCAGGAGCTTGGCGCGAAGCTCGTCTCTCACGGCATGAAGAGAGAGGGAAAGATTCACCTGAAGCCCGAGCTTCCCCAGGCGCTCAATCCCCGGTACAATGCCGACAGTCGAGACAGTCATCCGGCGCGCCGCAATTCCCATCCCCCGAGAGTCATTCATGATTTGAATCGTCCGGATGACATTGTCGAAGTTGTCAAGCGGCTCGCCCATGCCCATGAAGACAAAGTTTGTTAACTGGAAACTGAGCTTATCCCGGAGGAAAAGGACCTGACCCAGGATTTCAGAAGGGCGGAGGTTGCGCTTGAACCCTCTTTTTCCGCTGGCACAAAAAGCACAGCCAAATTTACACCCCACCTGGGTGGAAAGGCAAAGGGTGGCCCTTTTCTCCGCCGGAATGAGGACGGACTCGATAAAATTCCCGTCACAGAGCCGAAAGAGAAATTTCTCGGTTCCGTCCGCAGCGACAAGCCTTTCGGCAAGCTCGAGCGACCGAAGGGAAAAGCTCTCATCGAGCTTGAGGCGAAGAGCTTTCGGGATGTCGGTGAAAGTGTTAAAGGAACCAACTCCTCTTTTATAAAGCCAGTCGAAAACCTGTTCGGCCCGATAAGAGGGTTCGCCCCAGGCCTTGAGTATACCAGTTAGCTCCTCAAAGGAGAGGTCATGGATATCAGGCTTGATTCTCATTAGGTTATCACACTAAACCTGAAGAAAACATCCCGACCGCTTCTCACCAAGCCAATTATTCCCATTAATTAATTCCTTTTTTTCTGACTTTATTAAACACAGATAAGGAAAACCGAGTCAAGCAACTCTTTTGGTCGGTTCAACGCGGGATCTACCCCTATATTTTTTGTGAATTTTTATCAAGTTAAAAAACCCTGGCTAAAAAGGGTAGAAATCCAGATTTCTTGACATTTAATGAAAAAAATGTGCATAATAACTCCAAAATGAGTCTCAAAATGGAAATAATAAATCGATTTTTAAAGAAAACAGAAACCAGTTTCTTTCTTTTCGGTCCGCGGGGAACCGGCAAATCAACCTGGATATCCTTTATTTTCCCGGAGGCGCTAGTAATTAATTTACTTGAACCTGATGTCTTCCGGCGCTTTGCCTCCCGGCCGGAAACCCTGCTTCACTTAGTGAGAGGTCTGTCTTCTCCCAAGACAGTTTTCATCGACGAAATCCAGAAAATACCCGTGCTTCTTGATGCCGTCCATCAGCTCATGGAAGAAAAGCGGGGTCATCAATTTGTTCTAACCGGATCAAGTGCACGCAGATTGAAGCGGACCGGAGTCGACCTTCTGGCTGGACGGGCGGTGCTAAAAACCATGCACCCATTCAAGAAGGTTTCCTTGGCTATCGAAGTGGGGAGTGATCTGTTTGCCGTGCGAGGATTTTCTAATGCGTCTTCAACCGGACCAGCCGCTCCCAGAATAGTCGTGGTCATCGGTTGACTGAGGGGATTTTAGTTTTTTTCATTAAAATTTATTTTCGTCTTCCTGACCTGTCTTCATCAATGTGATTGCTCAAATTGACATTTGGTCTTACATTGTGTTAAATAATTTTGCCCGTTTCGATCAGACTCAGGAGAGGGGGCAATTGCCATGGGCCCAGAAATCGTCGGCAAAAGCAAGGCCTCCATGGAAATCCGGGCTTTCATCCGGAGTGCAGCCAGGAACGATTATCCAGTTCTTCTGTGTGGAGAGACAGGTGTGGGCAAAGAGGTTGTCGCCCGCAACATCCACCATCTGAGCAGGAGGAAATCGGGACCGTTCGTCCCCGTTAATTGCGCAGGAATCCCACAATATCTCATATAGTCCGAGCTATTCGGTCACCGGGAAGGCTCGTTTACCGATGCTAAGGAGGATAGAACAGGATTGATTGAAGAAGCCAATGGCGGAACGCTCTTTTTGGATGAAATCGCCGAATCCTCACTCGACCTCCAGGCAAAACTCCTGAGAGCTATCGAGCAGCAAGAGATAAGGAGAGTGGGCGAAAGCGTCGCAAGAAAAGTCGATGTTCGTTTCGTTTTTGCCACTAACAGGAAGCTTGAAAAAGAAATAAAAAAAGGAAATTTCCGCGCGGATTTTTATTTCCGGATAAATGTTTTGAAACTCTATATTCCGCCGCTGCGAGAGAGAAGAGAAGATATCCCCTTGTTCATAGAAAATCTCGTCCGTGAAACGAATATTGAACTTAAAGAAAACAAAAGAATGAGCCGGGCAGCAATGGAAAAACTTCTGGATTATCCTTTTCCCGGGAATGTTCGTGAACTGGAGAACATTCTCAGAAGAGCCTTTGTCGTCTCGAAGAAAAAAGAAATCCGGCCAGAGGATATCGTTTTTGAAGACTTCCAAGAAGAAGAAGAAGAAGAAGTGA
>FWPV01002683.1_pt1 | contig 42731 bp, 42 predicted proteins | sample 2228371 | NCBI WGS metagenome assembly FWPV01 (sample SAMEA103939776, study PRJEB20133) | metagenome
TGTCTCACCCACTTTGCACTTCAAAATTGTCCAAAATGCAATTCTTTTCAAATTAAGGTCGAAAAAGGAAGAGAATGTCTGCTTAAAAGAGTTCAGGTGGTCAGATAGAATTCATCACTTTTTTCCCATAGGGGAAGAGCGTTTAGCAAATCCTTGGGTACTGACTCCCGGTAAGCATGTCAAGGATTCTATGACCCCCGATCAGGGTTCGAAGCACCACTTTTTTAGGATGTTCCTCAACGACCTTTCCGATGATCTCAGTATTTTTCCCCAGAGAATGTTTTTTCATCACCTCCAATAACCTTTCCGATTCTTCCACAGGGCAGATGGCAATCAACTTCCCCTCATTGGCGAGATAAAGGGGATCGAGTCCCAATAATTCACAGATTCCCCTCACCGACTCACGAATAGGAATTCTTTCTTCTTCAATGACCACTCCCACATTGGATGCAATGGCGATTTCATTGAGGGCTGTGGCTAACCCTCCACGGGTGGGATCCCTCATACATCGAATTGTGGGAGAGACCTTTAGCATCCTCTGGACCAAATCATTCAGTGGAGCGCAGTCACTGACCAGATCTTCCTGAAACTGAAATCCCTCCCTCTGGGAGAGAATGGCTATTTCATGATCACCGATATATCCACTAAGAAGAATGGTATCTCCAGGCCTTGCATTTTTGCCGGAGAGATGAAGGCCTTCTTTGATCCATCCTATTCCTGCAGTATTAATAAATAACTGATCTACTGCTCCGTGTTCCACCACCTTCGTATCTCCGGTCACAATCTTTACCCCTGCCTCTTCTGCCGTGAGGTGAATGGAAGAGATGATTTTCCTGAGGGTTTCAATGGGAACCCCTTCCTCAATGATGAGCGATAGACTGAGGTAGGAAGGATCAGCCCCTTTCATCGATAGGTCATTGATTGTTCCGCAAACCGCAAGCCTTCCAATATCCCCGCCTGGAAAGAAGAGGGGGTTGACGACATAGGAATCGGTCGTAAAGGCCAGCCTTTCTTTCTCAATGGGTATTTCTGCACTATCGTCCAGAGGTTCGAGAAATGGGTTTAAAAAGATTGGGAGAAATAATTTAAGAATCAGATCGTGGGATAACTTTCCACCGCTCCCATGAGCTAAGAGAATTTTATCTTCGGACATTAATCCGCCTCCAGTCAGGGCTAAAGCCCTGAGTTACGTAACTCAACCCTTCAGGGTTGATAGAATTTGAAATAGGTATGGCAGGTTCCCTCAATGGAGACCATGCAGGGGCCAACCGGATTTTCGGGATGGCAGACCTTTTTAAACAGGCGGCATTCCAGAGGGGTCTTGATTCCCTGAAGCACTTCGCCACAGACGCACTCAGGATGTTCTCTCGGAGGCTCCACCTCCACTTTTAAAAGGCGTGCATCCAGTAGCTGAAAGGATTTTTTAAAGCGATAGCCACTTTGGGGAATCACGCCGAGTCCTCGCCAAAACCCGTCATCCTCTTCAAACACCTCATCAATCTTTGACCGTGCAATAGGATTTCCTTCTTCTGTAACAATTCTCTGATACTGAATCTCTATCTCCGATCGGTTTTCCTCAATCTGATTGACCAGCATCCAGATTCCTTGAAGGATGTCCACTGGCTCAAACCCCACAATCACAGCAGGGATGGAGAACTCCTTTGAGATGAATTGATACGGAGCTTTCCCGAGAATGGCGCTGACATGGCCTGGAAGGATGAACCCATCAATTTTTGTCCGTCTCGATTGTATCAAGGCAAGAAGGGCAGGGGGAATCCGTTTCTGACTATTTAAGAAAAAAAGGTTAGAAATCCCCATCTCTTTTGTTCTAAGAATAGCCACGGCAATGGTCGGTGATGTGGTTTCAAACCCGATGGCAAAAAAGACAACCTTCTTATCCGGATTCTCTCTGGCTATCGTTATTGTCTCAAGGGGTGAGTAAATGAGTCGAATATCTCTTCCCTCAGCCTTCTCTTTCTGAAGGCTTGAAGTGGAGCCAGGGACTTTCAACATATCGCCAAAAGTGGTCAGAATCACATCCTTTTGACGACTGAGGGCAATAGCAAAGTCGATATCTCCATTGGGGGTGACGCAGACAGGACAACCAGGACCTGAGATCAATTTAATATGCTGGGGGAGGAGCCCCCTGATTCCATAACGAAAGATTGAAACGGTATGGGTTCCGCAAACCTCCATCAATTGAATCGGCTTTGTGGATGTTTTTTTAATTCTTTCGATCAAGCCTTTGGCAATTTCTTGATTTCTAAATTCATCCACGAATTTCATGTTTCTTGGGCCATCTTTTGAAGAAAAGCAAGGGTTTCCTTTGCATCCTCCTCATCTACCTTTTCAATGGCAAATCCAGCATGAATGAGAACGTATTCGCCTACAGAAACATCAGGGCAAAGGTCGAGAGAGATTTCCCTTAAGAAACCTCCTACCTCCACCCTGGCCATATTTCCCGAAATCTCCAGAACCTTTCCTGGAACGGCTAAGCACATTGGAATAACCTCATATGGGCAATCACAGCCTGGCCAAGACAAATCCCGCCATCATTCGTTGGAAGAAGATGGTGAGTATAGACTTCAAATCCCGATTCTTTTAATCCTTCAATCACTCGAGAAAGGAGAAACATATTCTGGAAGACCCCTCCACTCAGAACCACACGATTAAGGCCCTCCCTATCTCGGATAAGATTACACATCTCAATGATAAGACGGGAGATGGTCTGGTGAAATTTTCCTGAAATCTCTGGGGCGGAGATTCCTTCTCTTAAGTCATAGATAATTTCTCTTATCATTTGGGAAAGGTCAATCTCAATGGGTCCTTCTTTTTGGACGAAATGAAATGAATAAGAGGCCTTCACATCTTTATCTGCAATCATCTCCAGTTCAATGGCAGCCTGTCCCTCATAGTTTACATAGTCTCTTATAGATAAGAGGGATGAGACTGCATCAAAGAGTCTTCCCATGCTTGTGCTAAAAGGAGTATTTAGGCCTCTTTTAATCATCATCTTTAAGACTTCCGTTTTTTTGGTATCAATTCTTTTTACGAAATCAATCTCAAGCTCCGGCCACTCTTCTCCAAAGGCTTCCTCCAAATAAACCATGGCCATTCGCCATGGCTCCTTGATGGCCATGGCTCCACCTGGCATTGGAACTTGCTTTAAGTGAGCGAGGCGGATGAAATCTTTTAAACTCACTTTTAAGAATTCCCCTCCCCAGAGGGTTCCATCTGTTCCATACCCTGTCCCATCGAGGGCAACTCCAATCACCTCCCCTTCGAGTCCATTTTCAGCCATACAGCTTACGATATGAGCATGATGGTGTTGAACCCCGACCTTTGGAAGATCTGGAATAGAGAGAGCATATTTTGTGGAGAGGTAATCTGGATGAAGATCATAAGCCAAAGCCTTTGGTTCAATGGAAAAGAGTCTTTTAAAGTGTTCAATTCCTTCCTCAAAAGAGGTCAGGGTCTCGAGATTTTCAAGGTCTCCAATATGGTGGCTCACAAAGGCATACTGATCTCGGGTCAGGCAAAATGTATTTTTCAACTCACCCCCACAGGCTAAAATCATCTCAATAGGGAAAGAAAGTTTGATAGGATAGGGAACATAACCTCTGGATCTACGGAGGATGTAGGGTTTCCCTTCAAAAACCCTTGTCACCGAGTCGTCACATCTCATGTGAATCTCCCGATTGTGGAAGAGGAAATAGTCTGCAATTCTTGAGAGACGCTGGAAGGCTTCCTCGTTTTTATAGCAAATCGGTTCGTCGGTGATATTACCGCTTGTCATCACCAGGGTTTTTAGAGAACCCTGAAACAGAAGATAATGGAGAGGGGAATAAGGAAGCATAACGCCAAGGGTATTCTGATAGGGAGCAACTGCAGGGGCAATTCCACAGCCCTTTTTTCTTCTAAGGATAACAATGGGTCTTGCCGTACTCAGCAAAAGGTTTTCTTCCTCCAGGCTTAACTCACAGTGGTTCTGAACTTCCTCGATATCCTGGCACATTACTGCAAAGGGCTTATCCTCTCTATACTTCCTGGATCTTAAGGTGGAGACCACTTCCTGATTTTTTGCATCACAGGCAAGATGAAAACCTCCCAGCCCTTTGATGGCCACAATTCTTCCCTTTTCAAAAAGGGTTAGGGTTTCCTCTATGGGATCACCAGGGATTTCTTTTCCTTCTCTATCCACTAAACGTAAAGAAGGGCCACAGGCTGGGCAGGCATTGGGTTGGGCATGAAACCTCCGATCGGACGGATTCTCATACTCGGATTGGCAGAGATTACACATTTTGAAGGAGGCCATGGTCGTCTTATGACGGTCATAGGGAATATCCTTAATGATGGTGAATCTTGGACCACAGAGGGTGCAGTTGATAAAGGGATACCGGTAACGAAAGTTTTGAGGTGAGAGGAGTTCTGAAAGACATTGATCACAGGTTGACACATCTGGAGAGATCAGAACAAATTTCTCTTGAGTCTCTTTACTCTTTCGTATTTCGAAAGAGGGGTAGCCCAGAGGTTTAAGGAATTTCACCCTCAAAGATTCAATTCGTGCCAGCGAAGGGGCAAGTTTGGGTATGTCCTGGATGAACTTCTGAAGATTCCCATCCTCCCCCTCTGCATCGATGAAGACTCCGTTTCCGTTGTTAAGCACCCATCCCCGGATGGTGTGTTTTTGTGCAAGATTGTAGATATATGGTCTAAAGCCTATTCCCTGAACGATTCCTGTAATCGCAATCTCCGCCCTTTTCATTATATAAAATCTTAACTCTATTTTTTGGCCTCTTCAATCTTGACAGGAAAGGAGACTAAACCCTTTAACTCATTTAGGATGATTTCGATGAGCCGAGGAATTTTTGCCCTGATTTCCGGAGAGAGTTCCATCCCCATTTCTAAGGATTTAGGTTCGATACCGATTATAGTGGTCAGAGGGGTTTTACCGATTAATTCCGAAAGATGTAATACTTCTAAGATTCCGATTTGATGGATTGAAGATTTAAACCCTTTGGGGCAGTTTTTTAGATCATGGATATTGAAACGATAAATCGCTCCTGGAGGTGCTCCCCCTCTAATGGCGTCGATTACAATTAACCGATCCGCTTCCGTGATAATATTGAGAAGGCCGAAACCATCTGTTCCTCCTTCAATGACAGAAACTTCAGGGGGCAATTTCATTTTCATGAGTTCATGAGCCACGTGAACTCCAACTCCTTCATCTGAGAGGAGGAGGTTTCCAACCCCTAAGATGACAATCTTAGGGGGGAGATTTTCTTCTCCCCCCTTTTGAATGATCGAAGGATTCATCATTCGATGAGGAATTTACGGACTTCGTTCGTTTGAGGGTCAATCAGATGGATGGCGCATGCCAAACAAGGATCAAAAGATCGAATCACACGCACGACATTGATAGGGTTTTCGGGATCGGGCACTGGAACACCGATGAGTGATTCTTCATACTGACCCCTTACCCCTTTCTCATCTCGGGGGGAGGCATTCCAGGTCGAGGGAACGACCGCCTGGTAATTTTTAATCTTTTTGTCTTTAATTTCAATCCAATGTCCCAAAGCCCCCCTGGGAGCATCATAGAATCCAGCCCCCATTCCTGTTTCTGGCGGCTCCCAATGATCCTTATCATGGATCTTGAATCCTGGTTTGGTCATTTCGGTTAGAAGTTGATCACACCACTGATAACAGGCATCGACAACCAGTTTTGTTTCAATGGCGCGGGCTGCGTGCCGGGCCACTGCCCCTGGTTTTGCACCCTTGGTAACTAAGCCAAGAAGGGTTGGGTTTTTAGCCACGAGCATTCTTGCCAATGGCCCAACCTCCATTGGTTTTCCGTCATAACGAGGGGCTTTGACAAAAGAATAGGCCTCCTTTTTGTTAAGATCAAATACCTGTTCACCTTGATAAGGATGAACTGGTTTATTCTCCTTATACCAGGCATATTTCACTGATTCAGTGATTTTGTTGGGATCAAAAGGCTCGACCTTAATATTGGCTGGGTTTAATCCCATAATGACGCCTGCTGGGAACACGAAGGATTTTCCTTCAGGGTCCTTCTCAAAGGCCCCATAGGAAAGATAATTATAATGTCCCCCTCCCAGACCAATCTTTGCAAGTTCCCATAGTGGACCGGTTCCAAAAGCCAATACATCAGGAATATAGACTTCATTTATAAACTTTGCCTGTTCATCCAGCATCGTTCGGAATCGAACCACCTGATTGATGTCGGGATAGGAAGTCACTCCTCCCACTACAATATTCTGGTAATGAGGAGTCCGGCCGCCCCAGATTGCCCCCATATTTCTTGCCTGGGCATGCATCTTCATCGCATCGATATAATGCTTTACAGCAGTGATCACCACTTCTGGTTCTTTTACACAGTATTGATCGGGTTTATATCTTGGGGTAAGAGGATAGGTATCTTTCGATTTCACCAAATGGACAATCTTATCTTTTACAGCCAATAGGTCCTTATCTTTCCCTTTGTAGTTCGCCACTGCCATAATATCAATGTAGTCAAGGGCGCTGAGTTGATAGAAATGGAGCGGATGATCATAGATATACTGTGCTCCCATGACCAGGTTTCTAATCAGGGTCCCTCCCCAGGGAACCTTTGCCCCAAAGGCCGCATCCAAGGCACGAGAAGAAGTTAATTGATGGACACTATAACAAACCCCACAGAATCGGGAAGTGACATAGGGGGCGTCCCGTGGGTCTTTATCAATCAGTAAGGCCTCAAATCCCCGGGCCATGGTGCCACTGCTCCATGCGTTCTTAACCTTCCCACCTTCAATCTCTACTTCAATTTTTAAGTGACCTTCAATTCGTGTTATGGGATCAATCGTTATCTTTTTAGCCATTTCAATCTCCACCTCCTTTAACTATTCTCTCTGTTGAACAAGCCCGCCTCTTTCATGGCAAAGATCCTTTTTGACATTTCACTCTCCGCTGTATAGAGAGGAGACATCTCTGCATAGAATTCAGGCTCTGAACATCCCATGCAAGGGGCTCCACAATCAATACAGAAATTGATTCCATCATTCCATCTTCGAATTGAGCAATCCGAGTTTGCCAGGGGGCCTTTACACCCCTTTTTGGCTAAACACCACTCTCGCTGTTCCGGATTGTTCCAATCTTCGAGGAATCGGTTGGCATCGAAGTGAGCCCGCCTTCTACAATTGTCATGAATCGATTCTGAAAAATAGACCAAGGGGCGGCCAATCTTATCCAAGGGAGGAACTTTCCCTGTTGTCAAGAAGTAAAGGACCGTCCCTGCTAAATGATCAGGATGAACAGGACAGGTTGGAAGGTTGATCACAGCCTTCCCCGGAAGGGCCTTATCGAGGCCAATTCCTTTGGATGGGGTTGCAGCAGGAATCCCTCCATAGGAAGCGCATGCTCCAACTGCAATAATGGCTCCTGCCTTTTGAGCAGCCTCTTCTACCATCGCTTTAAAGGGGCGACCCCCGACCATACAGAACCGATCATCTGCTGAGGGGATCGACCCCTCCACCACCAGGACATAACCTCCCTCTTTGAGGGTATCGTGATAGACCTTTTCGGCAAGATGTCCAGCAGAAGCCATGGCTGTCTCATGATATCTCAGTGAAATTTTGTCCAATAGGATGGTAGTGGCAGGTGGGTTTAGGATTTGAGTAAAGGAGATGGTGCATCCGGCACAATCCTGTCCTTCCAGCCAGACCACTGGAGGCTTTTTTGATGCCCTTTCTAAGGCCTGAGCCACCTTTGTGGCAAACTCAAATTCTGAAAGACCAAGGATGGTGGCTGTCGTAGCACAGTACTTTAGAAAGTCCCTTCGATTGATTCCGTTAGATTCCACAACTTCAGTGAGTTCTTTGCTTAATAACTCCTCTTTCATAATTCACCCCCTTAGAATTGAGAAATTTAAATCCTGATATGAGAGACAAAACTATAAAAGGTTGAGTCGGAGAAACCTAATCTCTATCCCCCCTTTCAATTTTTTAATTTTATTATAGTAAGGTTTTAATGGGTAAAAGAGAATAAAATTAGGGGATATTATAATTGAGCAAAAATCATTTTGTCAAATAATTTTTTGGCTCTGAAAAGTATCAACATAGACTTTTTAATATTGGTTCTTCAAATCCCTCTCCCCTCCCTTTTCGAAAGGGAGGCGGTTTAGGGTGGCCCGTTCTGTTTTAAGTCCCCAATGGGTGCGGGCAATGACATCCAAAAATCGCTTAGTTCAGGTTCGAGTCAATCGGAAAGAGAGTTTAAGGAAAAAGATTGATATTCAATGGGTTATGTGGTATTTAAGTCTTTATCCTAACTGGAGGGAATTTTAATGAACCAAGAGATAAAAGATTTTTTGGAAAAAAGATTGGTCAGCCTTGCCTTAAAAGAGGATGTTGAAAAAATGAGGCAGGAGGCCAAGGCAAACTTTCGAAAATTAACCGAGGAGAATAAAGCTCTTATTCTTAGAGGATTGGAGGAGATAAAAGAGGAAATCGAAAGATTTAGAAGAGAGGTCAAGATGGATATCGAACCCTTAAAGAGAGAGTTTCAAGAGGAATTTATGAGGATCGAGAAGGGAATCCAACCCTCCCTCAATCAAATGGACCTCAAATTGGAACCCTTTTTTCAAAAGGTGGTTGATGAGGCCAGGGCAAACTCTGATCGATTGAAGGAGGAGATTGGTTTAAAATTCGAATCTCTAAGAGGGGAAATTGATTCTGCTTTTTATAGGTCGAAAGAGGAGACAGGTTTAAAGATAGAGAAGATGAGAGAAGAAAGTTTCCGAGAAATTGTCTCCGCGAAAGAGGAGGGAAGGGCGGACCTCAATTATTTAAAGGAGGGGATGGAGACGCTAAGCGAACAAGTGAGAAAGACCGTTGAGGGATTGTCTCAATTTAACCAAAAGATTAAAGAAGGGTTTGAAGGGGTGAAGGAAGAGTTAGGTTCCATGATCAAAATCTCCTATTCCGATTTGGAGAAGAGGTTAAGCGGCTTGGAGGCTCGCATCAAGGCGCTTGAAAAAATCGTTCTTCCTTAGAATCGCCTTATTCCTACTCTACATATCCACCCGCAAGGGTGATGACACAGAGGGTCCTATAGTGGGTTTGCTCATAGCAGGCTACCCCAACGGCGTGGAAGAGAGGGTTGAAGATATTTTTCCGGTGCCCCCTTCCTGAAACCCCATCATCAATAATGAGTCCCATTACAATAGACTGAGCCTGAGAAGGTCCAAAGGATATATTTTCCCCAACGGGTTTCTTGAAGGTGCCATAGCGGTTTATTCGGTCCCAGGGTTGACTTCCATCCGTTCCTGTATGCCCCATTCTCCCTGATGAGATAAGATCTCTTACGTGGTCCCTCGCTCCTAAGGACATCCCTTTATAGAGGATGAGAGAGGCCACAGGTTTGGTAAAGCGAAGAAATTGGATCGCTTCGGCCACCGCTTTCCATCCCTCTTTTGTTTCAATGGCAATTTCACCTGGAAATTTAAGAAGGTTATCATGGAAGTAGGGCTTCCATTTTTCAAGGAGAGATGCGCATCCCCTTGGGTCTGTTCGAGCCCGGTTGATCTCATAAAAAACAGCCCTTTCCAAAGGGGAAAGAACCCCAAAACCCTCACCGACGTGAGATTGGGTGAATCCAGCAGGAGGAATGAACAAGAGAAACAGAAGGATGACCCACAAGGGTTTGAAAGACATTTTTAGATCCCCAAATCTTCTTCGTTTCACTCTTTGGACGAAAAAAACTTCTTAATCTTTGAAATTTTTACCCACTCGTTTCCACGAAGACCCTAAATTATGTAAAAACAAAACTTGAGAATTATTATTAGGTCTATAGAAACCTGTTTTAGAATAAGGCCTGAACAAATTCAGTGGCGTTAAATTCCCTTAGATCATCCAGGTCTTCTCCAACCCCTACATAACGGATTGGAATCTTGAGTTCCTCAGTAATTCCAACAATGATTCCTCCTTTGGCAGTCCCGTCCAGTTTGGTCAGGACAATTCCGGTCACCCCAATGGCTTCGTTAAATAATTTGGCCTGAGAGATTGCATTCTGGCCAGTGGTCGCATCGAGAACGAGAAGAACCTCATGGGGAGCACCTGGACACTCCCTCCCCACAATCCTTTTTATCTTCTTGAGCTCTTCCATCAGATTCACTTTCGTATGGAGCCTTCCGGCGGTGTCAATAAAGACGAGGTCAACCTCTCTGGCTTTCGCCGCATGGATGGAGTCAAAGGCCACAGCCGAGGGATCCGAGCCCTTGGATTGTTTGATCAGGTCTGCCTTGGCTCGCTTTGCCCAAATCTCAATCTGCTCGACCGCAGCCGGCCTAAAAGTATCTGCTGCCCCAATCAAAACTTTCTTTCCCTGTGAGGAGTATTGATAAGCGATCTTTCCAATAGTCGTTGTTTTCCCTCCTCCGTTTACCCCCACGACCATTACGACAAAAGGCTTAACCTGTGAGAAATCAATGGTAAGGGGTTTTTCACCCTTTTTGAGAATGGTGAGGATTTCCTGTTTAAGGAACTCTTTTATCTTTTCCGGATTTTGAAGGTCGCCCCTCTTCAGGCTTTGTTGGACCCCTTCGATCAATTGATGAGTGGTCTTGACTCCCAGATCGGCTTCAAAGAGAATCGCTTCAAACGCTTCTAAGAGGTCTTGATCGATCGTCTTCTTTCCAAGTAGGAGACGGTCAATCTTCTCTACAAAACCTTGGTGGGTTTTGGCTAACCCCTTTTTTAATTTTTCAAAAAATCCCAATGCTCCCCTCTCCTTTCAAAGGCTATTTTTTCATCCTTACCCACCCAGCCTTGAAGGAATGATAACCCTTTAAATAGAAAAACCATTAGGACTAAATCACTTCAATAAACTGAATATCAAAAGTCAGATCTTTCCCTGCCAATGGATGATTTGCATCAATTGTAATACTCAACTCTGAAGTATCGATGACTAAGGCAGTAATGATTTGCCCATCCCATTGGCGAAAATGGACCTGTTCACCCACTTGGGGGTTAAAATTATCTGGCAGTTGGCTTCGATCTAACTTTACCACCATTTCATCCAGGTGGGGGCCAAAAGCCTGATCGGCTGGAATCTCGATGGTTTTCGATTCTCCTGGATTCATTCCTACCACGGCTTGTTCAAAACTCGGGAGGATCTGGCCATCTCCGATGGTGAATTGAAGGGGATCATGGTTAGTCGTGGAACCAACGACTGTGCCATCTCCCAACTTTACTGTGTAATGCACTCTCACCGTATCACCCTCTTTTGCCTGTACCATCTTTCTCTCCTTTCTTCATCCGTTTGGATAAAAATTGATTCCACGACACCCTTTCCTTGTCCATTCATTATATCAAATTCACTATAACAAAATTATTTTCTCCCTGCCACCTATGGGTCAAAGATTTTCCCAGGATTAAGAATATGATGAGGATCGAACACCTTTTTCAAACCCTTCAATAATTCAATCTGGTGCAAATCAAGATTCATGGAAAGAAAGGGTTTTCTCAAAAGACCGATCCCATGTTCAGCCGTGATTTTTCCTCCAAGATCAATGGTGGATTGGTAGAGTTCTCTTTGGGTCCGATTGACCTGTTCCTCCCATTCCCCCTCGGGAAGATCGCCTTTGAAGAGAAGGATGTGGACATTTCCGTCGCCTGCATGGCCAAAAGACATCGCTTTCAACCTTAATTTTTCTGAAGTTTCTTTGACCTTTTTAATCAAGGTGGGAATGAGACTTCTGGGGACGACCACGTCGAGACTCTTATAGAGGCTTCCGAAATGATTGGCGGCCTCAAATAGGCATTTTCGTCCCTCCCACATCCTATCCCTCATGGTGGGAGAATTGGCGATCAAGACATCCAAGGCGCCATTCCTTTCGCAAATCTCCCCAATCTTATTCTGATCCTCTTCTAATGCCTCCTGCTGGTTCCCATCGAGGGTAACCAGGAGGTGTGCCTCTGCCTCTCTGAATGGCAGAGAACGTTTGATAAAACTTTCAGCCAGTTCAAAACTACTCCTCTCCATAAATTCAATGGCTGTAGGGACAATCTTTGAGCGAATAACTTCGGAAACGGTTCGTGCAGCCTGATCGATAGTGGGGAAAGGGATGAGTAAGTCTCTCCTCACCTGAGGAAGAGGGATTAATCTCAGGATGATCTGGGTGACAATGCCCAAAGTCCCTTCGGACCCTACAACCAACTGGGTAAGGTTGTAACCCGTGACATCCTTGACCACCTTCCCTCCAGTTGAGATTATATCACCCGAAGGAAGAACAACCTGCAAACCATTCACATAATCTTTGGTGGTTCCATATTTAACGGCCCGGCTTCCTCCTGCACCTTCTGCCACATTGCCCCCAATGCTACAACTGGCCAGACTTGCCGGATCAGGGGGATAAAAGAGATTTTCTGCTTCGATGGCAGATTGGAGTTCCCCGGTAATGATCCCGGGTTCAGTGACCACCATTAGATTTTCATGATCGAGCTCAAGAATTCTCTCCATCCTTTCGCAGGAGAGCACAATCCCACCGTAAATAGGAATAGCCCCGCCACTGAGCCCTGTCCCTTTTCCACGAGGGGTAACGGGAATTTTTTCAAGATGGGCAAGTCTCATGATCTCTTGGATCTCTTGAGGGGTGGTGGGTTTGACCACGACTTCAGGCCTGTGAGAGATCCCAATGGTTTCATCCTTTGAATAGATAGTGAGGGTTTCCTCATCCGAGAAAACAGCCTGAGGGCCTGAGATCTCTATCAATTGTTTAAGGATCAGTCCATCCACCAATCGGTACATATTCTTCCATACTTGGATAAGTTCATTGAAGTTTATCACAAAATTCAATCCAATAACAAGATTTAGAAAATAGGAGAGTTGAAAATGGGTACGCATTGGTTAAAACTTGGATCCCCCTAATTCCTTAAAAATCAAGTAATGAAATAAAAAAGGGCGAGAGGAAATCTCGCCCTTTTTCAAAACCCAACTCAAGGTTTACTATTTTTTACTCACATCCTCGTAGTCCGCATCGACCACGTCCTCCTGGGCCCTCTGTCGGGGACCCTCCTGGGCCCCGGTTTGGGCTCCACCTGGTCTTGCCCCCTGAGAGGCCTTGGCATACATGGCCTCTGCCAATTTATGGGAGGAGCGGGTAAGTTCATCTTGGGCACTCTTGAGGGTATCGAGATCGTTTGACTCCATTGCCTTCTTGGCCCTGGCAATCGCCTCTTCAATCGACTGTTTGTCCGTTGAATCAATCTTATCCCCAAATTCCTTCAAAGATTTCTCTGTGGTGTAGATCAGGCTATCGAGTTGGTTCCTTGCCTCCGCCAGTTGCCGTCTCTTCTTATCTTCTGCGGCATGGGCTTCGGCATCCTTGATCATCTTCTTAATCTCCTCTTCTGAGAGGCCGCTTGAAGCGGTGATCCGAATCGATTGTTCTTTACCTGTTCCAAGGTCTTTGGCGGAGACATGGACAATCCCATTGGCATCGATATCAAAGGTGACTTCAATCTGAGGAACCCCCCTTGGAGCAGGTGGGATTCCCACCAGTTCAAATTGACCAAGGGTCTTGTTATCCGCAGCCATCTCCCTTTCCCCTTGGAGGACATGGATCGTCACCGCAGGTTGATTGTCCGTTGCAGTGGAGAAGATCTGACTCTTTCTCGTGGGGATGGTGGTGTTCCTTTCAATCAGTTTTGTGAACACCCCTCCCAGCGTCTCGATCCCCAGGGAGAGAGGAGTGACGTCAAGGAGAAGGACATCCTTCACTTCTCCTTTCAGGACCCCTGCCTGAATGGCTGCACCAATGGCCACTGCCTCATCAGGATTGACGCTTTTGTTGGGTTCCTTTCCAAAGATCTCTTTGACCTTCTCTTGAACCTTTGGCATTCGGGTCATTCCGCCTACCAGGATGACCTCATCAATATCCCTGGGTGAGAGTCCAGCATCTGCAAGGGCTTGTCGACATGGACCTTCTACCATTTCGATCAAGTCTTCGGTTAACTTCTCCAACTTTGCACGGGTCAGTTTCATGTTCAGATGTTTTGGCCCCGAGGCATCCGCAGTGATAAAAGGCAGGTTGATATCCGTTTCCATCATGGTGGAAAGTTCAATCTTTGCCTTTTCCGCAGCTTCTTTGAGCCTCTGGAGGGCCATCCGGTCTTTCCTCAAGTCGATCCCCTGATCCTTTAAAAATTCTGCAACCAGGTAGTCGATGACCCGTTGGTCAAAGTCATCACCACCCAGATGGGTGTTTCCATTGGTGGATTTGACTTCGAAAACTCCATCCCCGATCTCAAGGATGGAGATATCAAATGTTCCACCCCCCAGATCAAAGACCGCAATCTTTTCATCCTTCTTTTTATCCAGACCATAAGCGAGCGATGCAGCCGTAGGTTCATTGATGATTCGAATCACATTGAGCCCTGCGATCCTTCCGGCGTCCTTGGTGGCCTGGCGCTGGCTGTCATTGAAATAGGCTGGGACGGTAATGACCGCATCCGTCACCTTCTCTCCAAGATAGGCCTCCGCGGTCTCCTTCATCTTCTGGAGGATGAAGGCAGAGATCTCGGGTGGACTGTATTCCTTCTCCCTCACCTTAACCCATGCATCTCCATTTTTGGCCTCGATAATCTTATAGGGAAGGATCTTTAAATCCCTCTGGACCTCCTTATCCATGTACTTCCTCCCCATCAATCTTTTAATGGAGAAGATGGTGTTCTCGGAGTTGGTGATTGCTTGACGTTTTGCAATCTGACCGACCACCCGTTCTCCTTTATCTGTAAAGGCAACCACGGAAGGAGTAGTTCTGCTCCCCTCAGGATTGGCAATCACCACAGGGTCTCCTCCCTCCATTACTGCCACGACTGAGTTGGTTGTCCCTAAATCAATTCCAATTGTCTTTGCCATAATCATTCCCTCTCTTTCTTTAAAATGGATTTAAAAGAATCCCGCTCTTTAGACCTCCTTTTTGGGAAGTTTCGCTACAGAAACCGTTGCGGGTCTTAAAAGACGGTCGTTCAAAAAATATCCCTTCTGAAACTCTTCCAGCACTTGATTAGGTTCGTGTTGATCGGTTTCCACTACCAACATGGCCTCATGAATGGTCGGATCAAAGGGTTTCCCAACAGATTCTACCGGAGAAACTCCAAATCGATTAAGGGTTTGATGGAGTTGCTGGAGGGTCAATCGAACCCCTTCGATCAAGACATTGGCATCCTCCACCTTTTCAGCATGATTGACTGCCCGCTCTAAGTTATCCACAAAAGGCAATATGGCTCTGATCAGATCTTCATTGGCAAATTTCCTCCATTCCTCCTTCTCCCTTAAGGACCTCTTCTTGTAATTCTCCAGGTCTGCAGCCACCCTTAACATCCGTTCATAATTCTCCTTGGCCTCCTTTTCCTTTTCCTCCAATTTAATTTTTAATTCCTCTATTTCTTTCTCTATCTCCTCTTTCTTTTTTTTATGTTTTTGATTTTTCACCTCAGGCGTGGTCTCTTCTTGCTGTTTTGCTGTTCCCTCCACGTCTAAGGTCAGATCGCTTTGAGTTCTATCCATTTCATTCATGTCTTTTACTCCAAACTTTTTATTGAGACTCCAAGATTTCGGATAAGAGTTTTGCAGAATAATCGACCAAAGGGATGACTTTTGAATAATTCATCCTCCTGGGTCCGATGACCCCCACTGCCCCCCATACTTCTCCCCCACAACCGTAAGTGGCAGTGACCAGGCTACAGGGTTCTATTTCTTGGATCTGGCTTTCGGATCCGATAATGATTTGGACCCCCTTGGGCTCCATAAATTTGTCCAGGAGTTTCACCATGGTGGCTTTTTCCTCAAAGGTCCGAAAGAGGTCCATCATTCTCTTCCCATCTCCAAATTCAGGTTCGCTGAGGATATTGGATCTCCCTTCAATAAAAACATCGGTTTCATCGATCAGGGAAATCGCCTTTTCCCCGAGTTTAAAAGCCTGTTCAAAAAGGTGATCATAGGCGGTTTTTACTACTTTCATCTGTTCCAAAAGCCTCTCTTTCACCTGGTAGAGGGGAAGGCCGGTGAGAAAACCATTTAAATAGTCTGAGAGGTGATCCAACTCGGATTGTGAAAAATCCTCTTCGACCTCGATCACCCGATTGTGGACCAACCCATTTGTCCCCACGAGAATTGCCAAAACAAGATATCGCCTTAATTTCACAAATTCAATGTGTTGAAGCACAATCATTCCCATTTTGGGTGCCCAAACCACCCCCAAATAATGGGTGGAGGATGAAAGAATTCGGCATGTCTCACGAAAGAGATCCGTTCCTTCAATCCGGTAATTTAAACATTTGGCTCGAATCTCCTTCTGTTCTTGATCGCTGAGTTCGTGGACATCAAGAATCGAATCCACATAGAACCGGAATCCCTTCTCCGTTGGAACCCTTCCTGCGGAGGTGTAGGGTTGGAAGAGAAGTCCCATCTCTTCCAGATCGGCCATGATGTTTCGGATTGTGGCCGGGCTGAGATGAAGCCCTGATTTTTTTGAGATGGTCCTTGACCCCACAGGTTCCGCCGTAAGAATATAGTCCTCCACCACCATTTTAAAAATCTCTTTCATTCTTTCCGGGAGGAAAAAAGTCATTTGGACATCCCTCTGTCTTTCTTTAATCTCTACTAAGATAATTATGGAGGGGATATTTGTCAAGAAATTGTGTGGGTTGATTAAATCTTTTCTATCTCATTTTTTATAATATTATCAAGGAGTTCCATCTCTTCAGTTGATTTTTGAAGATAGAAGGATTGCTCAAACATCCTATGGTAATTACTCCATTTCGATCCCTCCGGAACTTGGGTTTTTAAAAATTGCTGGACCCCATTGATTTTGGCATCCATATCGTCAAGAAAGTGGAGCATGATGGCTTCCAAGGTCATAGGCTTTTTGGGTGATCCCCATGCGTATTGACCATGGTGACTGAGGATGAGGTGCTTAAGAAGAATGGACAGGTCTTTGGGAAAATCGGGAAGTTGACGAATCTTGTCTTCCAACCTTTCAACTCCAAGGATGATGTGACCAAGAAGCCGGCCTTCATCCGAATAATCCAGGGAACGATGGTAAGAGAGTTCGTCGATCTTTCCGAGGTCGTGGAGAATGGAGGAGGTTAAGAGGATATCCACATCTAAATTTTCATAGTGGGTAACGTTTTTCAATACCAGTTGGGTCAGGGAGAGGGTATGTTCCAAAAGTCCTCCAAGATAGTTATGGTGAAGCCATTTGGAGGCCGGGGCCATTTTAAATCTCTCTACAAAAGATGCATCTTCCCAGAAGAGTTGGAGAAGTCTCCGGAGGTGAGGGTTTTTAACCTGTTGGCTGATTTCAATAAGCCTGCCCAACATCTCGTCGATACTTTTCTCGGTCATAGGTAAAAAATCAGAAAGGAGAATGGATTCTTCCCCAACCCTTTCAATTGAGGTGATGTTGAGTTGAAGATGATCTTGGAATGAAACTACTTTCCCAATTAAATGAACAAAGTCATCCTTATCAAAGGATTTTAGGTAGGTCTCAGCAGAGGTCCAGATCCTTCCCTCCATCTCTCCGGTGCGGTCACCCAGTTTCAATTTCAAATAGACATTCCCAGATTTGGTGAGGCCCGTCGACTTTTCCTTGACCAGAAAGAGGGAATCCACTTGATCATTCTCTTTCATTTCGCTGATATAGGTTTTCATCGGTCCTCCCTGCTTTGAGCATAGGGACATCTCAAAGTGATTTAAAATGTTCAAATCCCCAACGGGCCGGGAAGTATTCCCTCCCATCTTCCCTGAGGATACGAAATCCTTCCTTCTTAGGAAGGATTTCGCCAATGCAGGTGATGGGGATTTTCAATGCGGAGGCCAGTTTTGAAATGGACTTTCTCGCTTCAGGAGGTGAAGTGAAGAGGAGTTCATAATCCTCCCCACCAGAGAGGGCAAGATGGTAAGGATCCTTGGAATAGAATTGGACCCATTTCCGATAAAGGGGAGATAGGGGGACCCGATTCAGCCATATCCTTGCTCCCACTTTGCCCTCTTCTAAGAGATGGTTCGTATCAATGAGTAGACCGTCACTCACATCGATCATCGAAGTGGCAAGCCTATGCTGGGCAATCTTCTGCCCTAACGGTATTCTTGGGAAGGGAAGAAGGTGCTTTTGAATCAATTTCCTAGGTCTTCCCTTCAATCCCTCCCGCTTGAGAATCCTTAGTCCCAACGAGGAATCTCCTAAGGTTCCTGAGACATAGAGGTCGTCCCCAACCCTTGCCCCCTTTCTAAGGACCGGTCCATTTTTGCCTGATTCTCCTAAGAGGCAGATATTGATGATGATCTTTTTGGAGAGGGAGGTATCCCCACCAATGAGGGAGAGGCCAAACCTTTTTGCTCCATCCTTCAACCCGCGATAAAAGTGGGTGAAAAAAGAGAAAGGGAGGTCTTCGGGGAGCCCTAAGGAGATGAGAAAATATTTTGGAATCCCACCCATGGCTGAGATATCGCTAAGGTTCACCATCAGGGCTTTCATTCCTAATCGATAAGGATCGATCCATTTCCTTTGGAAATGGACCCCCTCAATAAGGATATCGGTGGTGACTAAAAGGGATGTCTTCCCTGGTTTAATCACTGCGACATCGTCTCCAATCCCCTGGATCAAAGATGGATCAGAGGAGGTCATCCATTTTCGTATCCGATTGATGAGGCCGAATTCCCCAATCTTCTGAAGGTTGCGATTTTTACCCGTGATCCGTGAACTCTTTTCCAATTTCCTAAATTCCAAACTTTTTGGTTTAGGGATTAGGCTTTGCCCCCCTTTTTCTTTCAAGGGCAATTCCTAAGACTTCATCCATATGTTTGACCGGGATGAAGTCAATCTTGTTTCGAATATATTTTGGAAGGTCCAAGAGGTCTTTCTTATTCTGATAAGGAATGATCACCTTCTGGATATGATTTCGATGGGCGGCCAGTGCCTTTTCCTTCAGTCCCCCAACTGGAAGAACCCTGCCTCTCAGGGTGATCTCACCGGTCATCGCCACCTCTTTTCTCACTGGAAGACCAGTAAGGACAGAGACCAGAGCGACTGCCATGGTAATGCCTGCGGAAGGACCGTCCTTTGGAATGGCTCCAGAGGGGACATGGATGTGGATGTCCTTGTGATTGAGATTTAGGGATTTGATTCGGTAGGCCCTCTGTTTCGACCTTGCGTAGGTAAGGGCTGCCTGGGCAGATTCTTTCATTACCTCCCCCAGATGGCCCGTGAGAATGAGAGAACCTTTCCCTGGGGTGGTGGCGGCCTCCACATGGAGAAGATCCCCACCCGTTTCAGTCCAGGCCAGACCCAAGGCCAACCCCACTTCATTTCTTTTCAATTCCTCATCAGGAAGAAATAGAGGAGGGCCGAGGAATTGATGAAGGTTTCTTGAATCGATATGGACTGTCTTACGTTCTCCTTCCGCCACCCTACGGGCTACCTTTCTGCAGATAGAGGCTAATTGCCTTTCGAGGTTACGGAGCCCTGCCTCTTGGGTATACTGGGAAATGATCTGAAGGATAGCCTTGTCAGAGATTTGGAGGATTTTAGGGGAGATTCCATTCTCCTCCATCTGTCGGGGGAGAAGAAATTTTCGGGTGATTTCCAATTTCTCCTTCTCCGTATATCCTGGAAGATTGATAATCTCCATCCGATCCCTCAGAGCGGATGGGATGGGGTCTGTGAGATTCCCTGTGGTGATAAACATCACCTTTGAGAGATCGAAGGGGAGATTGAGGTAATGGTCGCTAAAGGCATTGTTCTGTTCGGGATCGAGGACCTCAAGAAGGGCAGAGGAGGGATCTCCTCGGAAATCCACGCCGATCTTATCCACTTCATCCATCATGAAGACAGGGTTGTTGGTTCCTGCCTGTTTGATGGACTGGAGAATCCTTCCGGGCATCGCCCCTACATAGGTCCGGCGGTGGCCTCGAATCTCAGCCTCGTCGCGAATACCTCCCAGCGAGATCCTGACAAATTTTCTTCCAAGCGCACGGGCGATTGATCTCCCCAAGGAAGTCTTTCCTACTCCAGGTGGTCCAATAAAACAGAGGATCGGACCCTTGACCCCTCGACGCAATTTATGGACGCTGAGGTATTCCAGGATTCGTTCTTTTACCTTCTCTAAATTATAATGGTCTTCGTCCAGGACCCTTTTGGCCTTCTGGATATCAAGGTTGTCAACGGTTGATTTAGACCAGGGGAGGTCGATCAACCAGTCGATATAGGTGCGAACCATCACTGCCTCTGCAGCATCGGGATGCATCTGCTCCAATCGCTCCAATTCACGATAGGCTTCTTTTTCAACCTCTTTGGGCATCTTTGCCTTTTTGATCTTTTGCCGAAGCTCCTTGAGTTCCTTGGTCCGTTCATCCACCTCACCCAGTTCACTCCGGATGGCCCGCAACTGTTCGCGAAGAAAATACTCCTTTTGGCTTTTCGTCATCTCATCCCTTGCCCGAGACTGAATCTTTGCCTGCATGGTGAGGACCTGAACCTCTTTTCCAAGAAGTTCATTGAGTGCCTTAAGCCTTTCAATGGGGTCGAGGATCTCCAAAATCTCCTGGGCCTTTTCTACCGAGAGTTCAATGTTGGAGGCGACCAGGTCGGCTAACCTTCCGGGGTCATCTACCCCTTCGAGAATGAACATCAAGTCAGGGGAAAGGAGTTTCCCGTAGGAGACAATTCTCTCCAGTTGTTCTTTCACATTCCTTATCAGGGCCTCTGTTTCAAGGGTGATCTCGGTGATAAAAGGATCTTTGATATTCTCTACTTTCACAAGAAAATAGGGTTTCGTTTGGATGGTTTCTTTGATGGAAGCTTTGGAGAGACCCTGAATAAGGATCTTTACTTTTCCATCGGGGAGCCTCAGCATTTTCATGATGACGGCCACTGTTCCTACCCGATAGAGGTCCTTAGGAGAAGGGTCTTCCTCCCCTACCTTTTTCTGGGCGACCAAGAAGATTAGACGATCTTTGGAGATGGCCTCCTCAATCGATTTGATTGATCTTTCCCGGCTGACAAACAGCGGAACAACCATATAAGGGAAGATGACAATATCCCTCACAGGGAGAAGAGGAAGGAGATCGGGAATGGATAGAAGGTCTTTTTCAGGTTCTTTTTTCATACCGTTTCAGAATGGTTTCAATCAGGTTAGAGGTGGAGGCCCCTTCTATAAGCGGGAGGATGACGACCTTTCCTCCTGCCCTCTCAACGACTTCTCTGCCCACCGTGGTCTCCCTGGTCCAATCTCCTCCTTTGACCAAAACGTGGGGCAGGAGGGATGAGATGAGTTCAAGGGGATCTAACTCATCAAAAATTGTAACATAATCTACACAACCGAGCCCGGAAAGGATCTCTGCTCTTTCCTCCGCAGGGAGGATGGGTCGATTGGGACCCTTTAACTCCCGGACAGAGCGGTCGCTATTCACCCCTACGATTAGGATATCTCCCAGGGACTTGGCCTCTTCAAGGTATCTCACATGTCCGAGGTGAAGGAGATCAAAGCAGCCATTGGTGAAGACAATCCGTTTCCCTTTATCCTTCAAACTTTTTAAAATCTGTAAGAGGGCTTCTCTCTCTTTGATTTTTTCTTTCATATGAATGGACTTTTTTATTTTAAATTATCAAATTTGTTTTTTACAGTCAACAGCCAACTCTAAACTCCATTTAAACATATTGTGATCCCAAGTCTTGACAATCCTTTGAAATTCTTTTAACTTGAGTCCAATGTCCCACCCATTGATTCTTCCCTCCGCATTCCCTTGGAATCACCCTAATGAGACTTTTATCATGTTTATCACGGGGAATCTCAATATGGAGACGGGATTTGAATTATCAGGAAATAGACATTGGATGAAGGATATCGATTCCAGAGAGGAAGAGGATTGACCACCCACTTGAAACCTATTAAGTATTTTGAGAGTTCGCTCTTATCACTTGGATTGGAGGAAGGGAAATGAAGAGATTAAATTTCATGCTAACTATCTTGGTAGTTTTTATCTCAGCCATGGTTCTTTTTGCTTCGGAGTTCAAGGTTTACCCAGGGGCAAAGATAGATGAGAAAGCCACCAAAGAAGCAAGAGATGTGGCGATGGCTGCAAAGACTGCCAGTACCAAACCCACCATCTATACCACCTCAGATTCTTTTCAAAAAGTGGTTTCCTTCTATAAAGGGATTGCCAAAGAATATATGATGCCCCGTGCTTCAGGCACATCAGGCAAACCCAGAAAATCTGAGACATTTCAGAGGGATCTATGGGAAGCCTACTTTATATTCGATGGTGCAAAAGACTTAATGAGTTCTAAACTCTGGGTGAAGGTTCAGCGTCCATACATTGGAGAGGAAGTGCGGGATGTGACCGCAATTATCGTATCTGAAAAAAAGTAAAAAGATTTTGGAGTAAGATTTGAACTTTTCTTTCTCTGAAGCCCCACCGTTTTTGGAAAGGGGAAGGGAAGAGGGAAGGAACATGGGCAGAGAAATTAAAAAGAAGCGAATAAATTTAGGATTTTTTATTGGACTTTTTGTTGTTCTCTTTTTGTTTATCTCCATGGGCAGGGTCAATGCCCAAAGCATTCGAATCATTTGTCCTAATGGAGGCGAGAGATGGAATATTGAGGAGAACAGGAGGATTTTATGGACGGCTGTGAACATGCCCAGCGGGACCTGTTTTTATGCAGAACTCCTGCATAATGGAAGAAGGGTCGGGATCCTCTTCACTAATCGTTGTGGAATTTCTTCCTGGGATTGGAAGGTTGGACAGTTACAAAATGGAATAGCTGCTCCGAATACTGGGTATAAAATTCGAATTCAAACAGCAAGTGGTATTTTTGATGAAAGCGATAACGCGTTTAGCTTGGTTTCAGCAGGGATGACCTCCACCACGCCGTCCATTCAGGGGAAATTGGGAGTGGAACGGCAATCCTCTCTACCCGATATAAGGCCAAAAGTTGCTCAACCGTCCCCAAGTTCGATGTCAAAGGCTTCAACCGAGAGGGATGAGACCAAGCGTCCTGATAGTTCTCAGTACCATGGACCGATGGGCAATATCGACTTGGTCTCCCTTGAAATTGTTGGGCAGAGAAATCAACCCAAGCCCTTTCAAAAGGGTGGAAGGATCGTCGTTGAAAAGGAAGACGTGAAGGATTCCATTGATATTTATAACTGGTTTGGTGTTGATATTCGATATCAATTGATGAATTCCGGAGGCCGTGAGATCTCGGGGAAGGTGATTTTTAATCATGATGCTTCTTGGTGCTATACCTATGGTGAGAAAGTCGAAGGGAATCCTTATCGTTTAAAACCTGGTGAAACAAAATGGTTTACAAAGCGGTTCTTTATGACGGCTTGTCACCATGAAACCCCTTTTGAAGTATTGGATGCTTCGGGTAAAAAACTTTTTCAAGGAAACATCGTTTGTTCACCTTCACTGTTGCGTTGGTTGGGATGGCCTCCCCTCTTGCATGCAGATTCTGTAGGGGGAAGACAAGAATCTGATGGGACTGTCAAGGTCTCTTGTTATCTTAATAATGGGGGCGGGGGACCTGTGAGGAGGAATTGGAGTCTTACCTATCATGTCACCCATCCCCATGGGGGAAGCGTTTTTTTTAAGAGTTGGAATTACAATGAATTTCCTGCAGAAAGCGGAAAATTTGGGCCGGTTGGGGAATTCAAACCCATTTATGGAGGCGGGTATTACACATTTGATTGTATTTTAGAGTCCCCCTATCTTATCTTTTTAAAAGGAGGAGAAAGGGTGAAAAAACTTGAGTATACTCAACAGTTATTACTCCATTAAAATTTATACCCTGCTGATCATTTCACCAAGAGAAAGGAGGTGAAATAGGACTCAAGGAGTCAAAAATCAGTTTTAAATTCGTTTTTGAAAGGAGAATGAGCGATGAAGATTTCAAAAATTTTGATCATCAGTCTGGTTTTTTTAGGTTTCTCGATTTACGGGTTAGGCCCCTCAATGAATGCCTCTGCCGAGGAGGATGACTTGGTCGCACAGTTGAGCAAGACCGTTACAACGCCAAAACCCAAAACACAATTCGATTGTAAAATGGTAGAGGGAAAAGACAAAGATGGGAAAGCTATTGTAAAACTTATCGGCAAAGACTGTGGGAAAGTTGGCGAGCAGGTAAATGCTGAGCAACAAAAACAGAAAGTGAGTGGAGTAGTTTGTTGTGTCTGTGAAAAAGAAATGGGTATCATTATTTGCCGTGGAAGTTGCTGTATATTAGCAACAAAGTCAGCTTTCAGTAGTCTGGCCCATTAATTTACACGTGCCCGATGGCCACCGCCATCGGGCAATCGCTTCACCTCATTTCCCTTAATCGGATATTCTCCTAAAAAGTTTCAATCTTGACAATCTATCGAAATTCCATTAGTTTTTTTAAAATGACTCGTGGTTTGATCCTTGCCTCGAAATCTCCTCGAAGATACGCTTTGCTGAAGCAATTAGGTCTTGATTTTGAAATAATTCCGAGTGATGTAAAAGAATCTTTTTCTCCTGGGGAGTCTCCTCGTGAACACGTCGTTCGATTATCCCAAGAGAAAACATTCCAGGTAGGAAATCAGTTCCCCCATTGTTGGATCATTGGGGCCGATACGATTGTCCATGTAGATGAGGCCATCCTTGGGAAACCGAAGAGCCGGCAGGAGGCATTGGAAATGCTTCGGCTCTTGAGCGGGAAGGAGCATCGGGTTTTAACAGGGATCTCTGTCCAACATAGAGGGAAAGGGAGAGGGGATTGCGAGGTTGTCGAAACCACGGTAAGGGTAAAAAGACTCAGTGCGGTTGAGATGGATTGGTATGTTCAAACCGGGGAGCCTTTTGATAAGGCAGGAGGATATGGCATTCAAGGGATCGGATCATTTATGATTGAGTCGATTCATGGGTCCTATACCAATGTGGTGGGCCTCCCTCTCTGTGAGTTAATCCAGATGCTGATCCGTTTGGGGGCCTTAACGATTTCGAAAGAGGGAATTCGGATTTTAGAATAGAAGAATGTCCACCATTAAAGAAAATCTTTTAAAAGTGATGGATCAAATCGAGAAAGCGGCTCAGAGGGCTGGAAGGAATCCCAAAGAGATCAAACTGGTCGCCGTCTCCAAGACAGTAGGGGTGGATAGGATTAAAGAGGCCATTGAGGCAGGGGTTAACATCCTGGGAGAAAATTATGTCCAGGAGGCCCAGAAGAAGATTGAAGAGATTGGTCATAAGGTCGCATGGCATTTCATTGGGCATCTTCAATCCAATAAGGCAAAAGTGGCGGTGAGGCTTTTTGATGTGATCCACTCTATTGATAGCCTCCCCCTTGCTCAAGAACTGAATCGGAGGGCTGAGCGAGAAGGCCGAAGAGTGAAGGTCATGATCGAAGTCAACCTTTCTGGTGAAACGACGAAGTTTGGAGTAGAGGAAGGGAAGGCCTTAAGCCTTGCTAAAGACATGATGCTCCTTAACCATCTTTCCTTAGAAGGACTGATGACCATGCCCCCCTATTTTGATTCACCGGAGATGAGCCGACCCTATTTCATTCACTTAAGAGAGTTGAAGAAGAGGATAGAGAAAGAAGGCATTTTGATCAAGGAGCTCTCAATGGGAATGTCGAATGATTTTGAGGTGGCTATTGAAGAGGGAGCCACCTATATCCGAGTGGGGACAGCCATCTTTGGACCAAGAAAATGAATCATTGGAGAGAACGTCTCATTCTCATATTATCCTTATTCATATTGTTAGGGGCCTGTGCCAAGAAGGGTCCCCCTGTTCCATGGGAAACGATTGTTCCCAAGAGAATTGTTAATCTCGAGGCACTGCCGAGGGAAGGGCGCCTCCTGTTAACCTGGAGTCCTCCAAAGGAAAACACAGATCGGTCACCCCTTACGGATCTCGCAGGATTCCGGATCTTAAGATCAGAAGGTCTTCTCATCGCAGGAGAATGCAAGGGGTGTGGGGAAAAGCCCAAAGTCATATACGAGATGAAGTTACCCAAAGAAGGGGAGAGACCCAAACAGATAAGGCTCATCTTTGAGGACCATGAGCCGAGAAAGGTCTATGTCTATCAAGTGATCTCCATCAACCGGAGAGGACACTCCAGTGCGCCTTCGAATCCGGTATGGGTCTACTGGGATTTTCCACCCCACTCCCCCAGGATGGTTCGAGGGGAAAGGGGAGATAGAAGAGTTGACCTCTATTGGGAGCCTCTGGAGGGGGCAACGGGTTATAATATTTACCGAAGAGAAGAAGGGGAGGAATTTCCCATCTCCCCCTTAAACAGGGAACCTTTGGGGGTGACCCAATATACCGACCTCAATGTCGAGAATGAAAAAAGGTATATCTATTCAGTCAGGGCTGTAAAAAGAGTGGTTAAGACTGATGTCGAGGGGAAGGGGTCTCTGGGAATTCCTGTCACGCCAACAGACCTTATTGCTCCAGCCTCTCCTTCTGGGCTTGTAGGCATCCCTCTTGAGAAGGGAATTGAGTTGAACTGGAAAAGGAATAGAGAGCCCGATCTTCTGGGATATTATATCTATCGCCGTAACCCTGGGGAGAAGGAATTTAGAAGATTGAATCAGGTCCCTCTGACAAATGAGACCTATCTCGATTTGGAAGTCGTCCTGAATCAGGAATATGAGTACGCCGTCACAGCGGTGGATAACTCCATTCGGAGGAACGAAAGCCCTCGCTCCGAAGAGGTGAGGGTGAAATATATTTACTAAATTTCAAAGAAAATAGAGTTTCTGGGTTAAGGTTATGGCCAGGATGCCAGTTTTGTTTATGGGTTAAGTCATTGGTCTAAAAGTATTTACTTTACCCATCCGCTTTGCCCCTGCCTGGGGCGGGCAAACAGGCGTCTTTACTATGGCCCTGACCTAATCATCCTTTTCATGGAAGGGTAACACTCCGTCATAGGAAATTGCCCATACGGGTATAGGAGGAAAGATGCATTTTTTCGAATACAAGAATCAAGAACTTTACTGTGAAGGGATTCCCGTAAGGAAAATTGCAGAAAAAGTAGGGACCCCATTCTATTTATATAGTTATCATACCTTGGTCAGGCATTTTACGGTTTTTGATGAAGCCTTCAAGGGGATTCCCCATCTTGTATGCTATTCTGCGAAGGCGAATTCCAATCTGGCCCTTCTTCGTCTCTTTGTGAAGTTGGGAGGAGGGGTGGATGTGGTTTCAGGAGGAGAACTTTACAGGGCTTTGAAGAGTGGAGCAGACCCAAAGAAGATCGTATTTTCCGGGGTAGGAAAGAGGGAGGATGAGATTCAGTATGCCCTGGAAGTAGGAATCCTCATGTTCAACGTAGAATCCTTCCAAGAAATTCAAAAGATCAACGAATTGGCAGGTCGATTGGGAAAGAAGGCTCCTGTGGCCGTACGCGTTAATCCCGATATTGATCCAAAGACCCATCCTTATATCTCTACAGGGTTGAAACAGAATAAATTCGGGATCGATATTCTTCAGGCAGAGGCGGCCTATCGTCTTGCCTCTCAATTACCTGCCCTAAGGGTGGTTGGAATTGACTGTCACATTGGATCTCAGTTAGTGGAGGTTGAACCTGTCATTGATGCATTGCGAAAATTGAAGCAGTTGGTGGAAAGCTTGAGAAGGGAGGGGATGGATATCCAGTATCTTGATCTTGGAGGAGGTCTTGGGATTACCTATGAGGATGAAGAACCTCCTCACCCTGTGGAATATGCCCAAAATATCCTCGATGAGATCAAGGGGTTCGGATGCACCCTCATCTTGGAACCAGGCAGGGTGATTGTGGGAAATGCAGGAATATTGGTTACCCGAGTTCTCTATACCAAAGAGAATGAAGAGAAGAAGTTTGTCATCATTGATGCGGGGATGAACGACTTGGTTCGTCCAAGCTACTATGGCTCCTATCACCAAATTCTTCCGGTGGCCCAGAAACCCGGGGAGGAAGAGATAGTGGCTGATGTGGTGGGGCCGATCTGTGAATCCACCGATTTTTTAGCCAAAGGCCGAAAAATTCCCAGAACCCATCCAGGGGAGCTAATGGCGGTGATGAGCGCAGGGGCTTACGGATTCTCCATGTCGACCAACTACAACTCCAGGCCAAGGGTGGCTGAAGTCCTGGTCAGGGATGAGGAGATGTTTGTGATTCGACAGAGGGAAAGTTATGAGGACCTCATCCGGGGAGAAGAGATCCCAGAGTTTCTTCAAGATCAATCCCAGATTCAGAATTTAAATGTCAAATGAAGGGAAAACTTTAAAATTATGTTAAAATTAGATTCAAAAAAGAGGTTTGGGCATCTGGGATTTAAATTTGCTTTAAGTCGGAGGCATCATGAAGATCCCCTTTATAAAGATGAATGGAAGTGGAAATGACTTCATCCTCATCGATCATCGAAATCCATTCTTAAAAGAAGATCATCTCAAAGAGTTTGTCAGGAAGGTCTGTCAGAGAAGAGTCTCGGTGGGAGCAGATGGACTGATCCTTATCGAAGATTCGGATAAGGCCGACTTCAAATGGCGGTTTTTCAACTCTGATGGAAGTGAAGCAGAGATGTGTGGAAATGGAGGCCGTTGTGCAGCAAGATTTGCCTCGATCAAAGGAATTTCAAGTTCCCACCTCACCTTTGAAACCCAGGCTGGAATTCTTTTGGCTGAGGTAAATGGAAAGAGAGTTAAACTGGAACTGACCAAACCTCACAGTTTAAAACTGGATGGAACCATTCCCATCGAAGGAAACGAGCTTACCTTTTCGCATATCAACACAGGGGTTCCCCACACGGTCCTTTTTACCCAAGATATTGAGAGAGTCGATGTGGTGAGATTGGGGAGGATGATTCGATATCACCCACTTTTTGCGCCCCATGGAACCAATGTCAATTTTGTTCGTTTAGAAAATGGTTCACAGCTATCCCTTCGGACCTATGAACGAGGGGTGGAGGATGAAACCCTTGCTTGTGGGACCGGGGCGGTTGCTTCTGCCTTGGTTTCTGCTTTTAAAGGATGGGTCCAATCTCCGGTCTCCATCAAGACGAGGGGAGGGGAGGTATTGACCATTTATTATGAGATAGAGGAAGGAGAAGTGAAGAAAGTCTTCTTAGAGGGAGAGGTTCACATTATCTATGAAGCAGAAATGTGGGAGGAGGGGTATGAATGAAAGAGATAGTTAAAGCCATTGTCGTCGGTGCAGCAGGTAGAATGGGAAGTCGAATCATTCATGTTATCCAAGAGACTCCTGGGATAGAACTCCATCAGGCCGTTGAAAGACCGGACCACCCCTCTCTTGGAAAGGATATTGGTGAAATCGTTGGCCTTGGGACCTTAGGGATCCTCCTGGAAGGGGCCCTCAAGCAAGGAGAGGGGGATGTGATCATCAATTTTACCAATCCAAAGGCGTCGTTGGAGAGTCTTGAGTTTGCCAAGGAGACAGGGAAGGCGATTGTGATAGGGACCACTGGTCTTAGTCCGGAACAGATGGAGAGGCTCAGGGAGCTATCGAAAACTGTTCGCTGTGTCTATTCCCCTAATATGAGCGTAGGGGTCAATGTGATGTTTCGAGTGGTGCAAGAAGTTGCACAAACCCTCGGCCCGGACTACGATGTAGAGATCCTTGAAGCCCACCACCATCTGAAAAAGGATTCTCCGAGTGGAACCGCTGTAAGGTTAGGGGAACTGATTGCCCAAGCTACTGGTCGCGATTTCACTAAGGTAGGGGTTTACGGTAGAAGAGGAGTAATTGGAGAAAGAACTCGAGAGGAGATTGGAATGCAGGTGATCCGGGCAGGGGACATTGTGGGAGAACACACCGTTCTTTTTGGAGGGATTGGTGAACGGTTGGAGATCACCCACCGGGCACACAGCCGTGATAATTTTGCCCGTGGAGCAGTGAGGGCGGCGCTCTGGGTGGTGCGTCAACCCAATGGCCTCTATGATATGCAGGATGTGTTGGGGCTGAAGATTAGGGAGGCGAAATGAAGATTCTTCGATATCAGGATGGAGTGTTGGTCAAGTGGGGTTTGGTAGAAGAGGGGATGATTCGTGAGATGGAAGGAGATCCCTTTTCACATTTCCATCTAACCTCCCGGGCAAGGCCGATTGGAGAATTGAAACTCCTTCCCCCCTGTCTCCCATCAAAAATTGTTGCTTTGGGCCTTAACTATCGAGAGCATGCGGAAGAGGTAAAGATGGACCTCCCTGAGGCGCCCATTCTTTTCCTCAAACCCTCAACCTCTGTGGTTGGGCATGGAGATGCTATTGTCTATCCAAAGATGTCCAAAAGGGTGGACTATGAGGCGGAGTTGGCTGTGGTGATTAAGAAAAAAGCAAAGGCTGTGCCCCTTGGAAAGGCCAAAGAGTATGTCCTCGGGTATACTTGCTTTAACGATGTCACCGCAAGGGACCTCCAACCTAAGAATGGTCAATGGACGACCTCAAAGAGTTTTGATACCTTTGCCCCCATTGGTCCTTGGATCGTGACTGACCTGGATCCTCACCATTTAGAGATCTCCACCTATCTCAATGGCGAAAGGCGACAACATTCCAATACAAAAAATCTCCTATTTGGCCCTCTTCAACTGGTGAGTTATATCTCCCATATCATGACGCTTTTACCGGGGGATGTGATTGCCACCGGAACCCCCTCTGGCATTGGCCCTATGTTGATCGGGGACAGGGTCGATGTTGAGATTGAAGGGATAGGAACCCTGACCAATTATGTTATCGCAGAAGAATCCTCGGAGGGATGACCGATGAATAGGAAGAAGTCAATTGACCTTTATCGAAAGGCCTTGGGAATGATGCCCGGAGGGGTCAACAGTCCTGTCAGAGCCTTTAAAGCCATAGGGATACCCCCCCTCTTTATAGAAAGAGCGAAGGGGTCAAAGGTTTGGGATGTGGATGGAAATGAGTATATCGATTATGTGGGCTCCTGGGGACCCATGATCTTGGGACATGCTCACCCAAGGGTGGTGTCTACTCTAAAAAAAGCCGCTCTCAAAGGGACCAGTTTTGGTGCTCCAACTCCCTTGGAGGTGGAACTCGCTGCCAGAGTAAAGAGGGCCTTTCCTTCCATAGAATTGCTGAGAATGGTCAATTCGGGAACGGAAGCCGTGATGAGCGCCATTCGTGTAGCAAGGGGATACACGGGAAGGGATAAGATCATTAAATTTGAGGGCTGCTATCATGGACATGGAGATAGCCTTCTGGTGAAGGCAGGCTCCGGTGCCACCACTTTGGGGATTCCGGACAGTCTTGGCATTCCTGAAGATCTGGCAAGACATACTCTCATCGCACCCTTCAATGATCTAACGAGCGTGAGAAATCTGGTTCATCAATATCCCGAACAGATTGCCTGCATCCTTGTCGAACCCATTGCCGGGAATATGGGTGTGGTTCTTCCTGAAGAAGGGTTCTTGGAAGGCCTAAGGAAGATCTGTGATGAGGCGAAGATTCTTCTTATCTTTGATGAGGTGATCACCGGATTTCGGGTGGCCTTTGGAGGCGTCCAAGAACTTTATGGGATTTCGGCCGATCTCACCTGCCTCGGCAAAATCATTGGTGGAGGGCTTCCTGTAGGGGTCTATGGTGGAAAAGAGATGGTGATGTCTAAGGTCGCACCCCTGGGAGGGGTTTATCAAGCCGGAACCCTTTCTGGAAACCCATTGGCCATGAGCGCAGGGATAGAGACGCTCCAACTGTTGAAATCAAAAAAGGTCTACCAAGATTTGGATAAGAAGACATCCTATCTGGCGGAAAGAATCCTTGAGGTCGCGGAGGACAACGGGATTCCTGTCACCCTCAATCGGACCACGGGAATGATGACCCTCTTTTTTACCAAAGGCCCTGTCAAGGACTATACGACAGCGAAGATGAGTGATACCAAACGATTTGCAAAGTTTTTTATAGAGATGCTCAACCAGGGGATCTACCTTCCTTCCTCCCAGTTTGAAGCTTGGTTCATTTCCCTGGCTCACACTCAAAAAGATCTGGATAAAACCATTGAGGCTACCGAGATGGCCTTTAAAAAAATTTGAGTTCTCTCTTATCTCACCCCCCAGGCCAGGGAATCCTGATCGTTGGCCACCGGGTGGTCAACCAATGGTGGATAGGAATGCTTTTAAACTATCCCCATGGAGGTCGGGTTAGGAATCGAGCAAAGCAATGATTGTCTCTACTTAATCCAGAAAGAAGGGAAGACAAAGGTCTTTCATGACTTCAATGGGGAGATGGGGGAAGGGGTGGTAATGTTAGGGGGGCAACCGGTTATTCTTTAAGGTCTATATCTCCTGCAGGGAGTTCAAAAATGAGTTGGAAGATAAAAGGTGTGATCTACGATTGTGATGGGGTGATGTTTGATTCGATAGAGGCAAACACAAGATTGTATAATGATCTTTGCACCCTGGTCGGAAGGCCTCCCCTAAGAAAGGAGGAGTTCGAGTATGTCCATAGCCATACAGTCTTTGAATCGATGGAGTTACTCTTTGGAGAAGAATATACTCCAAAGGAGAAGGCTTTGGAGTTGCTGAAACAGGTCGATCTGAGAAATTATATTGGTTATTTAAAGATGGAACCCCATCTGCTGGAGACCTTAGAGCGACTGAAGGAGGTTGGGTTGGTCAGGGCCATTAGTACCAATCGAACGACTTCGATGAAGTACATCATGGAGTATTTTAACCTCTGGCCTTATTTTGAGATGGTGGTGACTGCCCTCGATGTAAAAAACCCTAAACCTCATCCCGAATCGATTGAAAAAATCATTCAGGCCTTTCATTTGAATAAAGAGGAAGTCCTGTTTGTAGGAGACTCTCAGGTCGACCAAGAGACCGCCAAGTCCTCCGGGGTTAAATTTGTGATCTATAAAAATAGAGAAATCCCAGGCAACGCCTTTATTGAAGACCATCTCGACCTCCTGAATCTGATTTCATAAAATACTCCCTTCCCTCTTCAGAGGTTTGACAAATTAAGAATCATAAAGGACAATTGTATCCAATAGAAGGGAAACCCATTGATCATGGGCGATGAAGACCTTTCAAGATTGAAGATTGATAAGACGGTGAAAGCCTTTCGACCCCGGAAGCGTAGAAGGTCCCTCTATCTCATTGGACTTCTCCTACTTCTCATTATTTTTGGGTTCCTTTACCGGGAGGGGATGATTACCCCTGCGATTTCTATCGAGGTCGTCACGGTTTCCCAGATTTATCCCTCCCAGATTGTTTCTTTGTTAAACGCAAGCGGTTATGTAGTTGCCCAGAGGAAGGCGGCAATCGCCTCAAAAGTGACTGGCCGTCTAGTGGCCCTTATGGTGGAGGAGGGAAGCCGGGTCAAGGAGGGTCAGATTATTGCTCGTCTTGAGAATGAGGATGTCCTTGCAGCTCGGGATCAGGCAGAAGCCAATCTAAAGGCAGCCCAGGCAAACTTAGAGGCGGCCAAAGCCGAACTGGAGGAGGCGACCCGTATTTTTAACCGGAATAGACAGTTGGTGATTCGTGGGTCGATCGCAAGGGCTGAGTATGAAACTTCAGAAGCCCGTTATCTCAAAGCCCAGGCCTCTGTAGCCTCGGCCGAAGCAGCGCTCCGTGCCAGTTCTGCAGCCCTGAAAGGGGCCGAAGTGGCCTTGGAATACACCCTGATTCGAGTTCCCTTCGATGGAGTGGTGTTAACCAAAAATGCGGATATTGGAGACATCATCACCCCATTGGGAGCGGCTGCCAATGCCAAAGCAGCAGTAGTCACCCTTGCAGACATGAACTCCTTACAGGTTGAAGTCGATGTTTCAGAGACAAACCTCGGCCTGGTGAAGATCGGACAACCCTGTGAGATTCAACTCGATGCGATCCCAGAGTCCCGATTCCAAGGCGTGGTCCATGCGATCGTCCCTACGATTGATCGGAGCAAAGCCACCGTATTGGTGAAAGTCCGCTTTCTTGAGAAAGACCGTCGAATCCTTCCAGAGATGAGGGCGAAGGTAGCCTTTCTCTCCAGGCCATTAAAACCCGAAGAACAGAAGCCCTCCATTGCGGTGAACCCATCCGCGCTTCTCCCTCATAGTCATCCTTCTGTGTTTCTGATTCAAGGAGACCGGGTGGTTGAGACCCCCATTGAGATTGGAAGGGAGTTGGGGGGGATGGTCGAGGTCCTGAAAGGTTTAAAACCAGGAGACCGGGTGGTGAAGAACCCCCCCAAACGATTAAGAAATGGATCCCGAATCAAGATAATCGAAAAGTAAGAAAATCCTTCTTTTAGGAATCCCTTTCGCGATGAACCAAGAGAGGCCAAGCATTGTTGAGATAAGAAAGGTGAACAAGTCCTACCGTCGTGGGACTCAAATTGTTCCTGTCCTTCACGACATCACGTTTGATATCAAAGAGACGGAGTTTTTAGTCCTGATGGGTCCTTCCGGGTCTGGGAAGACGACCCTTCTCAACCTGATCGCAGGGATTGATAGGGCAGATAGTGGAACCATCCGTGTAGGGGGGGTGGATATCACTTTGCTTTCTGAGACGGAACTTGCCCAGTGGCGTGCCACGAATGTAGGGTTCATTTTCCAATTTTACAATTTGATCCCTGTCTTGACCGCATTTGAGAATGTAGAACTTCCACTCCATCTCACAGGGCTTTCGAAAAAAGAACGGAAAGAGCATGTGGAGATGACCCTCAGGCTTGTGAATCTTTCCCACCGAATGGACCATTATCCAAAAGAACTCTCAGGAGGAGAACAACAACGGGTGGCCATTGCGCGTGCGATTGTGACAGACCCAACCCTTCTCGTTGCAGATGAGCCCACTGGCGACCTGGATCGGGTTTCTGCGGAGGAGATTCTGGATCTCATCGAGAGGCTCAACACCGAACTTCATAAAACCATCATCATGGTTACCCATGATCCACGTGCAGCCAGAAGGGCCCGGGTGCTCAGACATCTGGAAAAGGGTTTTTTAAACAATGCTCATCTTCAAAATCCTCTTTAGAAATGCCTTTCGAAATAGACTCCGGTCCTCTCTTACCCTCCTTGGGATTACCATCGCCATCCTTGCCTTTGGCCTCCTTCGCACCTTGATCAGTGCCTGGTATGCAGGGGTGGAGGCCTCCTCGGCCACACGGCTCGTCACCCGAAATGCAGTCTCCATCATTTTTCCGCTTCCACAGTTCTATAAAGATAAGATCCAACAGGTCCGTGGCGTCAAGACGGTCTCCTATGGGACCTGGTTTGGTGGGGTTTACGGCGAAGAGAAGAACTTCTTTGCAAACTATGCGGTGGAGGCCAAGAGCTTTCTTGAACTTTATCCTGAATTTCTAATCCCTTCAAACGAGAAGGAGTCCTTTTTAAAAGATCAGAAGGGATGTGTGATCGGGAAGAAACTCGCAGACAGGTTTGACTGGAAGGTAGGCGATCTGGTTACCCTCAAGGGAACGATCTTTTTAGGGAATTGGGATTTTGTGGTGCGGGCCATCTATCGGGGAAGGGACAGGGATACGGATGAAAGTCAGTTCTTCTTTCACTGGAATTACCTTAACGAGATTCAGAAAAAGGTTCTTCCCAGTTGGGCGGATCAGGTGGGTTACTATATGATTGGCATCGCCCGACCAGAACTGGCAGGAGAGGTAGCCGTGGCCATTGACCAGCTCTTTAAGAATTCTCTGGCAGAGACGCTCACGGAAACGGAGAAGGCCTTTCAGCAAGGGTTTGTGGCCATGAGCGGGGCGATCGTGATGGCAATTCAGATTGTCTCCTTGGTGGTTATTTTTATCATCATGGCCGTCGTCGCCAATACCATGGCCATGACCACTCGAGAGAGGATTGGAGAGTATGCCATTCTGAAGACCCTTGGGTTTGGAGGGAGAGAGATTACTGCCCTGATTTTTGGAGAGTCCTTGGTAATTGCGATGATCGGTTGTCTGTTGGGGATGGCAGCCACCTTTCCGGGGACAAAGGTCATCAGCAGTGAGCTTGGAACTTACTTTCCTGTTTTTCACATAGGGAGAGAGACCCTTCTGCTCGATTTGGTGGCCTCATTAGCCATTGCCTTTGTTTCAGCCATCATCCCCACGCGAAGGGCGGTCAAGATTCGCATTGCAGAAGGTCTGAGGAGGATGGGCTGATGGCCATTCCCATTTCATATAACTTGCGTAACCTTTGGACCAGGAGGCTTACCACCCTCCTTACGGTCTCTGGAATGGCCTTAGTCGTTTTTGTCTTTGCGGCCATCTTGATGCTTGCGGAAGGGCTGGAGAAGACCCTGGTGGAGACAGGCTCTTTTGAAAATGTAGTCTTTCTCAGAAAGGGTTCGAGTTCTGAAGTGATCAGCGGGGTGAGCCGAGAGCAAGCCTCACTTCTTGAAGCCTTTCCCGAAATTGCCATCGGTCCCAAAGGGCAGAGACTTGTTGCAAAGGAAGTGGTGATCTTGGTGGCGCTGACCAAGAAGGGAAGCGATAAACCCTCCAATGTGGTTTTGCGTGGCATCGATGAAAATTCGATTTCCTTGCGACCCCAGGTGAGGCTGGTGGAGGGAAGACTTCCGCGGATGGGCTCACTGGAGGTCATCGTGGGAAAAAACATCGTCCAGAGGTTTAAAAATATCGGGCTCAATGAAACCCTCTGCTGTGGAATGCGTGAGTGGAGGATCGTGGGGGTTTTTGATGCCGGAAACACAGGCTTTAGTTCTGAGATCTGGGGGGATGCCGATCAATTCATGCAGGCCTTTCGGAGAAATGGATACTCCTCGGTTATTTTTAAGTTGCAAGATTCCTCGACCTTCGAGAAGGTTCGATCCCGTCTGGAGGAAGACCCACGTCTGCCTTTACAGATCAAGCGAGAGACAAGGTATTATGCAGACCAGTCAGAAATCATGGCAAAATTTCTTAGAATCTTAGGAATCTCCCTTACGCTTATTTTTTCAATCGGGGCAATTATCGGGGCCATGATTACCATGTATTCATCGGTTGCCAACCGGACCGCTGAAATTGGAACGCTTCGTGCCCTTGGATTTAAAAGGAGAGATATTTTGATCGCCTTTATTCTGGAGTCATTGTTTCTTGGTCTTTTGGGGGGGATGGCAGGACTTTTCTTCGCCTCCTTCATGCAACTGGTGACCATCTCTACGATGAATTTCCAGACCTTTTCAGAACTCGCATTTAGCTTCTCTCTGGACTTCGATATTCTTTATATGAGCCTCGCCTTTTCGCTAATCATGGGGTTTGTGGGGGGTTTACTTCCAGCGATCCGGGCATCGAGAATGGTCATTGTAGATGCACTCAGAACAGTCTAAAGGCAGGCAAAGATTTAGAATACAGGTCTTTTATATCATGGAAAATTGTCTTCTGAATAAAATAGAATTTTCTGATACACCCGAAAAGGAGAAAGTCCAATGTCTGAGTCTCAGTTGAATCCAGAATATATTCAGGTCATTTCGCATGCGGTGAACCAAAGTCCTTATTTTTCGCTTCTCTCCATGAAGATCAAAGACCTTCAATGGGGTTCCTCTGTTTTGGAAGTTGAGTTGGGAGAGAAGCATCTTCAGCCCTTTGGTTATGTCCATGGGGGAGTGATCGCTTCGGTCATGGATGCCACTGCCTTTTGGGCAGTCTTTCCTCAGGTGAGGGACGAAATGGGTCTCACTACAGTAGAGATCAAGGTCAATTATCTCGCCCCGGTTCAAAAGGGAAGACTTGTGGCGAAAGGCCGTTGCATCAAGATAGGGAAAACGCTGGCTTTAGGGGATGCGACGATTTATGATGAGAAGGGAAACCTGATTGCCCATGGGACAGCGACCATGATGATTGTCCCGAATCTAAGGGTGGCCGGTCAGGAGAATCTTCCTCCCAAAAAGAAATGAAATTTAATCCTGCAGACTTTCTTTAGAGAATTTATTTACATTCGTCAAAGAGTCTGCTATGTTATCCTTGGTTATTTTTCATGAAACAGGGCAAGGATTTGAACAGACCCACGAAAACAAATTCAGTTTTTTCCAAATTTTCTTTCAAACTTGGTAAGGGGAAAGCATTAAAGGGATTCTTCAATGTATCTTGACTTCTATGGATTCCGAGAAAAACCTTTTAACTTGACGCCTGACCCTCGCTTTGTTTTCCTGAGCAAAAACCATAAAGAAGCCTTTGCTCACCTTCTTTACGGGATTAACCATCGGGTGGGATTCATTGCCCTGACTGGAGAGGTTGGGTCGGGGAAGACAACCGTTCTACGAGCCCTTCTCAGTCAGCTTGAGCCCGATCACTACCGAACCGCTTTGATCCTTAATCCTTCTCTTTCACCCGCTGGACTTCTCCAGAATATCAATCGGGAGTTTGGTATTTCAGATGAAGGAGATCCCCTGGAATCTCTTAATCAGTTTCTTCTCCAACAGAATGCAGAAGGTCGCACCGTTGTTCTCGTGATTGATGAGGCGCAAGACCTGGAGACATCCGTTCTCGAACAGATTCGGTTGATCTCAAATTTGGAGACCGACCGAGAAAAACTTATTCAAATTGTCCTGTCGGGACAATCTGAGTTGTTGCGGATTCTCGAGAAGCGTGAGATGCGACAACTCAGCCAACGCATCACGGTTCGATACCACCTAAAACCCATGGACTTTACCGACACCGTTCATTACATCCATCATCGTCTTGAAGTGGCAGGGGGAAGGGGAGAGGAGGTCTTTTCCAAAGGGGCACTGAAGCGAATCTATAAATATTCCCACGGGCTTCCAAGACTTATTAACGTGGCATGCGATCGGGCGCTTTTAACTGGATATTCAAGAGACACTGTTAAGATAAACGCTAAGATTACAGGCATTGGGATGAAAGAGATGAGGGAAAATATAGTTCCTTATGGACGGAGGAGACGTCTTATTTTAATCCTATCCGCTCTGATTCTTGTGATCTTTTTCGCAGGGGTGATCTACTTTAATTGGGAAGACCTGATCGCTCCATTTAGCCCGTCCAAACAGGTAGAGGCGATTGAAGAGCAGAAAGAAAAAAATTCTATCCCAAGCCAGAAAGAAGTTTCTTCACTTCTGGCGATTGAACTTAGCCAAATTCCGGAATCAGACAGTGCACGAACAGCCTTCAATACTATTGCCAGCCTCTGGAAAGTGGCGCCCTTCCCTGAAGACCATCCTATTAAAGATCTTAATAAATTGGAGCGTGCGGTCCTGGAAAGAGATCTTCGTCTTTATCGGTTTTCTGGGAACTTAGGAACGCTGTTTCGACTTAATTATCCTGCGGTGCTTGAATTGGTGTTTCCAGGCACTTCTGGGAAACGTTTCATTTCACTGGTGGGTATGGAGGAGGATCAGGTTCTGATTGACCCATCCCTTGGAGGAAGGAAGTCTTTCCCCTTTGCCGAGATTGAAAGATACTGGTCTGGACAGGGGTTCCTTCTCTGGAGGGATTTTTTGAACCTCTTACCCAAAATCTCTGTAGAATCGAAGGGAGAGCATATCCAATGGCTTCAGGACCTTCTGAAAGAGGCAGGGGTTTACAATAGGCCTTTGACAGGCATTTTTGACAACAATACCCTTTTAGCCGTTAAACGATTTCAGTCGTTAAGAGGAATCGAGCAGGATGGAATCGTCGGGGGTCAGACCCTAATGGCTCTTTACCAATCGATTGACCGGTTTGGGGCACCCAAACTCCTGATAAGGAAGAGATGAGCGTTATCCTTGAGGCATTGAAGAAACTGGATCGAGAGAGATCTCTCCGTCGACAGGCGAGCGCCAATATCGCGGTCGATATTCTAAGGCCTGATTTACCCCGACCCGAGAATAAACTTCTTCGTTATGGGGCGATTATCTTATTCACGGCTATCGGAACAGGAGCGATTACTTATTTCACCTCGATCACCCTTATGAAGAAATCACCCACTTCTTCCCCTATGATTTCTACAGCTCCAAGTCAGAAGGTGATTCCTCCTCCTGAGGAATCCGACTTCCCTCTAAAATCGTCGGCTCCTCAGAAGGGGGATTCTACTATCATGGGTCGCTCCATGGCCCCTGCTTCTGTTTATCGTGAACCTTTCCAAGAAACCAGAAAGGAGATGAGCCAAGCCCCAACCAAAACAGAAGTTCCTTCCCAAAGAAAGGTTTCCGAAGGGGATAAGGTTCTTAACGAAAGCAAGCCTCCTCCTACTTTTGAGGAGAAAAAGGAAAGACCGACGGTTTTCCCTGAAAAGCAGGAGGTTATTCCTAAAAGTGTGCCAGAGAAAGACCCTCAAACCCAAGTCACTGGGTCTCCCATAACCCCTTCCTCATTAAAGATATCAGCGATCGTCTGGTATGAAGCCCCTTCCATGCGCTTCGCCATCATCAATGGATTGAAGGCCACGGAGGGGTCTTTCATTGAAGGGGTGAAGGTGGTGGAGATCAAACCGACCTCTGTCCGCTTATTTTATAATGAAACGCTTTTTGAACTCTCCATCGACCGATAAATCCGAAATTTTTAGATTCTCCAGGCAAACCAAACTAAAAAATTTTTCACACTCCCTTTGACTCAGGTTAAGGCTAAGGTGGTAAAACCCGTGTGAGGGAAAGGGAAGGGATCGGATTCAGTTGACCGAGCACCCCTTTGGGAGCAAGACAGTAAAGGTCGTTCCTTTTCCGACTTCGCTTTCAACGGAGATTGAGCCCAGATGGGCATCGACAATGCTTTTGACGATAGTCAAACCGAGACCTGTTCCAATGATTTGGCGGGTTTCTGCAGTTTTGACCCTGTAAAATTTGTCAAAAATTCGGGGAAGGTCTTCTTTTTTGATTCCGATTCCGGTATCCGATATTATCACTTTTACATACCCGTTTTCCTCCCCAAGGACGATACGAATCTTTCCCCCCTCGGGTGTATATTTAATCGCATTGGAGATGAGATTGGTAAAAATACCATCCATGCTATTCCGGTCAGCATGGATCCAGGCGGGTTCAGAGGGGGAGGTGAATTGAAGGTCGATTTTTTTTGCTTCGGCTTCAGACCTCATCAACTCCACGACTTTCTGGATGACCTCCTGAAGGTTGAGAGGTTCTTTGTATTGAACCATCATCCCTGCTTCGATCTTGGAGAGGTCCAGAAGATCTTTAATCAGGGTCAGTAGCCCCTGGGTTCTTTCTTTAGCACGGGAGAGAAGTTGTTGCTGTTTTTCTGTTACCTCCCCTGCCATCTTGTTGAGGATGACATTTAACTGTTGTTCCACTGCGGCAATGGGGGCTCGAAGTTCATGGGCAACCATGGCGATGAACTCCGATTTCATCCGGTCGAGTTCTTTCAGGTGGCTGATGTCCTGGAGGACCGTGACCGACCCTATCACCTCCCCCAAGTCGTTCCGAACTGGGGCGGTGTGTGATCTCAAGAAAATTTCTCCTGATTCGCCAATGCTCAATTCCTGAGACACCGAGGTATACCCTCCGTCCTTGACTTGAAGGCTTTCCTCAATGGTCCTGGCTAGTTCTACTGGCAGATTGCATTGGGAGAGGAAATTTCCCAAGAGGGAACTCTCAGCAATCTTAAGCATTCGGCTGGCCGCTGGGTTGGATAGTACAATACAGCTATCTCGATCGCAGACCAAGACTCCATCCCCCATGCAATTGATGATCGTTTTGATCTTCGATTTCTCTGTGGCGATATCGCGGAGCGACTTTTCTCGTTCTCTTCTAAGAAATTCGGCTTCTTTTTGAAGGGCCCTCTTCTCTAAGGCTCTCTTGACCACAATTCGAAGTTGGTCTGGGGTGAAGGGCTTTGGGATAAAATCATAAGCCCCTTTCTTCATCGCCTCGACCGCAGATTCGACGGTGGCATAGCCTGTAATGACGATAACAAGCAGATTTGGATTGATCGTTTGAATCTTATCCAAGACCTCCATCCCGCTCATTCCGGGCATCATTAAGTCAAGCAAAATCACATCCAACCCTTCGGGTTGGGCCTGAATTTCATCTAACCCCTTTTTTCCATTCTCGGCGGTAATGACCTTCCAGCCCTCTCTTGAGAGGATTCGGGTACACCCATCCCTCATAATCTGTTCGTCATCGATCACAAGAATTTGCACCTGGTCAGGCATAATTCCCTCGGCAAAGAGCGGAGAGCATAGCGAATCGTGAATTGGGTTAGTATCCTCCCTGCTCTCTGCCCTAAGTGCTTTACGGTTTATTGTTTGGAAAGGAGGGTTTCGATCCTCTTAACCAGAACCTCGGGCTCTACAGGTTTATCGATATAATCATCCGCCTCGGTCTCAAGCCCCATCTGTTGAGTGTATCGGGTTGTTGCAATTTTCGACATGACTGCGGTCAATAAGAGAACCGGAATTTTACGCAGTTCAGGGTCGGCCTTTAAATCTTTGCAGACTGCATATCCATCCTTATCTGGCATCATCACATCCAAGACGATCAGGTCTGGTTTTTCAGTCCTTGCCTTTTGAAGACCCTCAAGACCTCCATAAGCAGCCGCCACTTCATATTTCTTAGATTCTAAGATCATGGTCACTGCTTCCACCAAATCTGGATCATCATCAACGATTAAAATCTTCTTTGCCATCTTCTCCCTCCTTTTAGTTCGGAGTAATTAGTTTGGAGTTCGGAGCTTCAATTTTTTAGTTTTTTTACTCCAAACTCACCACTCTCTATGCATGATATTTAAGTTGGTTGAGGTCTTGGTAGGAGTCCTGCCATCTCAGCGATCTCCCTGACCTTCTCCTCCCACTCAATCGCCATAATATGAATCCCACGAACCCC
>FWPV01002689.1_pt1 | contig 42672 bp, 45 predicted proteins | sample 2228371 | NCBI WGS metagenome assembly FWPV01 (sample SAMEA103939776, study PRJEB20133) | metagenome
CACACTTCGTTATCAATGAACCGCTTTATAAGATTTTCGGAAACAGGCCTGCCCGATTGCCGGATTTTCCCCCGCTTCAGTGAGGCATTACCAAGACCTCAGCATCGATATTGACAATTAAATGGAATAGGTTTATGAATAATTGAAAATATTTTCATTCACAACTCAACCTATGATGAATAAAAGACTTTTTAGAGAATTATTTAAAGAAAAAAGGCTCAGGATGAGCCATCCCAGGTTTCTCGTTTTCCAGGAGCTCGCGACAGCCCAAGCCAGTTTGAGTCCCCAGGACCTTTTCCAGATCCTCATCAGAAAGAAGAGAAGAATCGGCCTCACTTCGATCTATCGATCTCTCGATCTTTTTGAATCGATGGGAATCGTGTTTAAAATTGTCAATGGGCCAAGCGTCAAATATAAACTTTGTAAAACTGAAGAACACCATCACCATATAGTTTGTAAGAAGTGTGGCAACGTAGCAGAGGTCAGTCATTGTAATATCTCTGACTGGACGAAGAAAGTCATCGAGTCCACCGGTTATGAGGTGACAGATCACCAATTCAATTTCTATGGTTTTTGCAAGGCTTGTAAGAATTTAAATTAATAATTTTCATTTGTTTGGCTTGGGATGTTCAAGCAACAAACGGTACAAATAAGGTAGCCATATTGAGGAGGTGACGATGTCTCATATCCATTTGCCAGATGGCATCTTGCCGGTCTGGCTATGGGTTTTAGGGTATCTCGTAACCATAGCCGCCGGATTTGTTCTTTTTCGCCTGAGCAGGAAAGAAGAGGTAACGAAAAAACTTCCATTGTTAGGAATGATGGCTGCGGTCATGGTTCTCGGTGCCTCTGTGGAGATCGTGCCAATTGCTTACCACGTCAATTTAATGGTCATCTCAGGCATCCTCTTGGGCCCATCGCTTATCTTTTTGGCAATTTTTGTGGTCAATGTGATTTTAGCTCTCTTCGGGCATGGGGGGATTACGGTCATTGGTCTGAACACGCTTATTCTTTCTATCGAAGGAATTTTGGGCTATCTCTTTTTTCGCCTCCTGTGGAAGCTATGGAAGCGATTGGCGCCAGCGGCTTTTTTGGCTTCCTTTCTGGCCCTTTTTCTTTCCACGGTTTCAATGATTGGCGTGGTCAGTCTCGGAATTCCCCATTATGAAGCATTGATGCATCAAGGGGAGGGAGAGGGAATATTTGAATTTAAATTTTTTAAGGGAGACGATCACCCTCATACGCCTCCTAAAGAACAGGGGGAGGTCCATCTGGGTCGATTTGCCACGGTGGTTCTTTCCCTCGGATGTTTAGGATGGATCCTGGAAGGAATCATCACCACCTTCATCCTGAGATACATCAATCGATTAAAACCGGATCTGCTACGTCTGGAGCCTGAAGATCGATGATCCAACTCTCCTACATCGATTATATTGCTACGGAGGGCAGAAGTTTTCTGCACCACCTCCCCCCTGGATGGAAGATCATAGGGATGCTTCTCGTTTTATCGGGTATTGTCCTCGTTCGAAATGTGATGTGCCTTTTGCTCCTCTACGGCGTGCTTCTGGGTCTCTTTTTGATTTGCCGTCTTCCACTCCGAATCTTTCCACTGACACTCTATCCTCTTGTCTTTGCCATCCTCTTCCTCTTCGTTTCCGACTTTCAGATCCCTTTTGCCCTTCGCATTTTTCTAAAAGTTCTCATCGGTTCCACAGGCATTCTTCTGCTCTTGGCCACCACCCCTTATCCCTCTATCTTTGCGGCTCTTGACACGTTTCTACCATCCCTTCTGGTGACCGCTCTCTTTCTGACTTACCGCTCGATCTTCATTCTTTTAAAGGTGCTTGAAGAGACGCAACATGCCCTCTATCTCCGTGGGGGATTTCAATGGAGACGTCCTGGAAGAAGCCTTACCAACCTCTCCAATGCCTTTGGCCATCTGATCATCAAAGGCATCGATTCGAGTGAGAGGATGTATGAATCGATGGTGCTCCGGGGATTTAAGAACAAGATGCGTTATCGAAGAAAGGAAACCCATGCCCGATCAAGAACCGATCATCCAGGTTGATTGCATCACCCATGTCTATGCCGATCGGACCAGAGTCCAAATCTGTGGCCTGGATTTTATCGTCAATCGAGGGGAGAGAGTCTCCATTCTCGGATCGAATGGTTGCGGGAAGACAACGTTACTGAAACACCTCCTGGGAATACTCATTCCGAAAGAGGGAAACGTAAGGGTCTTCGGGATGGATCCAGCAAAGGAGTTTTCCTCCCTCCGAAGAAGGATCGGTGTGGTCATGCAGGATGTTGACGAACAGATTCTCGGCCCTACGGTCTATGAGGACCTTCTCTTTGCACCTCTCAATTATGGCGTGAGCAGGAAGGAAGCAGAAAGACTTGTTGAACAGGTCATCGAGAGATTGAATTTGAAGTCGGTGAAAGGTAAAATGGTTCATTACCTCTCAGGGGGAGAAAAGAAGAAGGTGGCTCTGGCAGGGGCATTGGTCATGGAACCAGAGCTTTTGATTCTGGACGAACCCTTTTCAGGATTGGATCCCGTGACCCGAAGAGAGTTTATTGGACTACTCAACGGATTGAATCGAGAAAAGGGAATGACGTTTATCATGACCCTCCATGAAGTGGATCTGGTCCCCGAAGTGACAGATATTCTTTATCTGATGCATGGTCACGGAGATCTGGGAGAGAGAGGAACACCGGAGGAGATCTTTGGAAAATTTAAGGACCTGGAACAGTTCAATCTTGAAGAACCCACTCTATTGAGGCTCTTTAAGGGGCTAAGAGAGGAGGGGCTCGATTTGGGTGTTCCTCTATCCATTGATGAAGCGATCCGCTTAATCAAGAAACATTGGGACGAAAAGAAATAATGGAACGGTGGAATATGCCATGACTCCAGCATTCCAATCATCCAAAGGGATCGTATGAAACTCGGGACCCTTCCACTTTCAAGTCACCTCATCCTGGCGCCCATGGCAGGCATTACAGACTATCCTTTCAGGCAGATCGTGAGAGAGATGGGTCGAGGTCTCACAGTGACGGAAATGGTCAGTGCTGAAGGGCTTTTGCGAAAAGGAAGATCCCTTTTAAAATTAAAGAAGGGTGAATATCCCGTCTCGGTTCAACTCTTTGGTTCCGATCCAGAAACTCTGGCCGAGGCGGCTGGGGAGGCTCAAGACATGGGAGCGGCTCTCGTTGATCTCAATATGGGATGTCCTGCTCAACAGGTGGTGAAGGCAGGTGCAGGAGCCGCCCTGATGTGCTCTCCAGAGAGGGTGAAAAAGATCCTGACCCGGATGAGGAGAGAAATCACCTGCCTTCTGACCATCAAGATTCGTTCAGGATGGGACGAGAAACAGATCAATGCGATCGAAATTTCAAAGCTTGCTGAGGAGTGTGGTGTGGATGCCATCACGGTCCATCCCCGAACCAAAGCACAAGCCTTTCGTGGGCAGGCCGACTGGAATCTCATTGCCCGGGTGAAGCGATCGGTTCGGATTCCTGTGATTGGCAACGGAGATGTATTCACCCCATCTCTCATTCAGGAGATGCTTGAAAAAACGGGGGTGGATGGCGTGATGATCGGAAGAGGGGCTCTGGGAAATCCATGGATTTTCAGAAGAACCGATACCTGTCCTGAAACATCGGAACAGGGTATTTCTTTTGAAGAGAGACAGAACATGATCCTTCGTCATCTCTCCCTGATCGAAGACCACTATGGAAAAGTCCATTCGATCTATGAGATGCGAAAACATCTTTACTGGTACACCAAGGGGCTTCCCTGCTGCAAATCGTTCCATGCAGCCTTATCCCAGGTGAAGGAGGTGGGAGGCCTTTATCAAGCCTTGTATCGCTATTTTGAGACGATTCAGAGGAGGAAAACATGGCCATCGTAAGGATCAATGGAAGGACGATCCATTACTGGACAGGTCAGGAGGAATTCCGCGAAGGAAGGGAGTATGTCCTCTTCATCCATGGCGCCGGGGGAGGACAGTACACCTGGAGTTATCAAAAAGGATTTTTTAAGAAAGAGTTTCATCCTATCATTCTCGACCTTCCAGGACATGGGGAGTCTGGAGGGGAGGGAGAGACCGACATTGGAAAGTATGCTGAACACATTTATCGGTTCATCAACACTCTCCATCTTCCAAAAGTATTTCTCGTGGGACATTCCATGGGGGGAGCGATTGTTCAGACCATGGCTTTAAATTATCCAGAGGTCATCAAAGGATTGGTTCTGGTTGGCACAGGAGCGAGGTTAAGGGTCCTTCCCATGATTCTCAATGAGACCCTGAATCAATTTGGGGAAGTGGTAAAGAAAATCAATGAGCTGGCTTTTTCAAGCAAGACTTCTTCAGAGTTAATCGAAAAGGGAGTCCTTGGGATGATGAATTGCCGACCGGAGGTCGTGCAAGGTGATTTCTTAGCCTGTGATCGATTCGACGTGATGAAAGAGGTCGAGAAGATTCGCCTTCCCACCCTCATCCTTTGTGGTGATGAGGATCAATTGACCCCTGTGAAGTATTCTCAGTTTCTTCACGACCGAATCAAAGGATCACGGCTGGAGATCCTTAAAGGAGCAGGCCATATGGTGATGATGGAATCGCCCTCGGCTTTCAATGAGAAGGTGAGAGCCTTTCTGTTGAACCCCACCTTCGAAGAAAATAAGTGAACCAGATCAGGAAGAGAAATTCGAAGAGCGTGGCGATGGCCGCTGGAATGGCCGCCCTCTCATTGAAAAGGACGATGCTGATGGCCGCTGCCAGACCCAGATTCTTATATGAACCGAAGAGCACATAACTGATCCTCCGCTTTGGATCCACCCCTAACCCTCTGAGTAAGAGATCAAGCAGATGCCCACTGACAAAGGTCCTTAAAAAGGCGATGGCAGAGACCAGGGCAAGGAGATCCGGGTGGCTGAAGAAGACCCTCCGATTGATCCCGATGACAATATACAAGATGAAGGCAAAACCGACATTGATCAGAATTCCTCCATGGGGTTGCCATTTGCGAAACCTTCGCCATTTCAGAAGAAGCCTCGATAGAAGAAAAGGAATCAGGATGAGCTGAAGGAGCGTCCATAAAAGTTGGGTGGATTCAATCTGTCCCATTTCGAGGAAATGGAAAGAGATGAAGGGAGCGGCGACAAGAGCAAACAGATAGATCCAGGCCGATCCCATCAGAGAGACCGCCATCTCTCCCTGTAAAAGATAGGTAAAGGGAATAACGGCGACTGCCGATGGGACCGCTGCCATCACAATATATCCCACCCGAAGATCGGGATCTTTCACCCAAACATGATTGGCCAACAGGATGAGGCCGCTTAAAAAGAAATAATGGATGAGCGTGATGATCAAGATATCTCGCAGGTACCTCCTGATCTGTAACAGTTCTTTAAGGGTAATATGGGTTGTGGAAAGAGACATGATCAGAACCAGAATGGGAAGGATCCATCCTTTCAAATGAGAAGCAGGCCCTCCGCAGAACAACCCCAGGAGAAGGGCGGTGAGCAGGAGAAGATTTCGATTTTTGAAATAATGCATCAAAAGATGGCGCATGGAGAGGTTCTCTTTCCTCAAAACATATCTTTTCAAGTGGATGATTTCAAGGGACCTTTCTTGCTTGTTTGTTCGATTTGACAACCTCCAGAGGGAGTGATAGGTTAGAGGCATGAACCAATGGTTTTCTCTATCGCTGGTCGTTCCCCAAAGCCTGGTCGACCCTCTCTCAAACTTTCTGATAGAGATGGGGGCAACAGGGATTGAAGAAATGGAGATGGACTCTCAGCAGGAGAGAATCAAAGCTTACTTTCCCTGGAATGTAAAAGAGAAAGCCCTTCACCAATCCCTTCGCCGATATTTGACGTCCCTGCAAGTATTTTATCCGGAGCTTTCTTGGATCGACATCGAGAGGGAGCGGGTCCTGGAGCAGGATTGGAGTGAGCACTGGAAGCAGTTTTTTAAACCTTTTCGGGTAGGGAGACGATTCGTGATGAAACCTCCCTGGGCTCCATGGCGTCTCCACAAGGATGATCTCCTGATCGAGATTCATCCCAGTATGGCCTTTGGTACAGGAACCCATGCAACCACTCAACTCTGTCTCAAGGCAATGGAAAAGAGGCTTAAGAAGAAAGGACTCTCTGTTCTGGATGTCGGAACAGGGTCCGGGATTCTCTCTATCGCAGCAAGTCGACTGGGGGCTTCGGAGGTCTGGGGGATTGATATCGATCAGGGGGCAGTTGACAATGCGAAGGAGAATGTAGTTCGAAATGGGGTTTCTGAGAAGGTTCGGATCCAACGGGCAAGGATTGGACAAATTCGAAAGAGGTTTGACCGGGTGTTGGCTAATCTGGACAATAACACCTTGAGAAAGATAAGAAGTGCTCTGATCCGTCACCTTAAACCAGAGGGGGTTCTGATTCTCTCCGGCGTGCTCAAGACAGAAGAAGAAAAGCTTCGCCAATATTACCTCGAAACGGGCTTATTGACGTGGATTGAAACGATGCAACAGGAAGAGTGGGTCTGCCTTACCTTTCAAAAAAGATGACCTGCCCTTCTTACAGGAATGAATCATGCCACGTTTCTACATTCCTCATCCCCGTATAGAAAACGAATTGTTGAGAGTGAAGGGACCTGAGGTGAGGCATATCCGGCAAGTCCTTCGCCTCCGAAAAGGGGATGAAATTACTCTCTTTGATGGTTCAGGTAAGACGTATCAGGGAAGGCTTGTTGAGGAGAGTCCAACCTCTGTGTTTGTAAAAATTGAGGACATTTTTTGCCCTAAGACAGATTCTTTCCTTGAGATCACTCTGGCGCAGAGTCTTCTCAAAGGCGAGAAAATGGACTATCTCATTCAGAAAGCTACGGAATTAGGCGTAACGGAGATCATTCCCTTCATCTCATCCCGCTCCATTCCCCTTCTGGACAAAAAGAAACAATTGGAGAAACACCATCGCTGGGAGAGGATTGCCATCGAAGCCTCGAAGCAATGCAATAGAGGGTATCTCCCAAAGATGACCCCTCTTTGCCATTTTTCAGAGATGCTCTCCTTAGCACCCAGTGACTCGATTCGGCTAATCCTTTATGAGAAGAGGGGAAGAAGATTGAAGGAGGTCTTGAGAGAATCTAAGAAGTTGAGTCAGATCTTTTTTGTCATTGGGCCGGAAGGTGGTTTGAGCAAAGAAGAGATAGAAGAATCTCAAGAAAAGGGATTCATTCCCATTTTTTTAGGCGAGAGGATCCTGAGAGCCGAAACAGCAAGTCTCTGTCTTCTCAGTATTCTCCAGTATGAAAAGGGTGACCTTGGGTAAAAAAGGGGCAATTCCACTTAAAGGTTGAGAATTGCCCCTTCAGAAAGGAGGGGTATGAAGGGCCTGCCCACCTTCTACCCACAACAGGCAGTGGCAGACAGGGAGGTGGTTTAAGCTGCTTTTTTCTCAGTGTTATTTACAAACTCTTTATAAGTCTTACATTCAGAGAGAAGTTTACACTTTCTCCGACAAACTTCTATATGAATTTTAGGACTACCCTTCCTCTTGTCACAGATTAAATAACTCATATTGTCAAATCTCCTTCCGAAGAATGGGTTAAATTCTACATATTGAACGGACCTAATTTTAGAACACAAAATATAGCATTGTCAAGAGAAAAATTAAAAAAACATTAAAATTAATATCCAATAATTTCAATTAGTTATATAATCAAAGAAATGTAAAATGATAAGTTTTTAAATCATCTTAAGGAAATAAATGATTTTTCTTTGCTTAAAAGAAAAAACGAGGAAGGTTGGGCAAGACAGAATTTTTATGGAGGAGGGGAATGTGGTTTTTCTTCAATAGCAATACCGAGCTTTTCAACCCCTGAATTTTTTGCCACGTCGAGAACCTGGACAACCTTGTCAAAGACGACATTCTTATCCGCTCGAACGATGACAGGCCTCTCCTTGTTGAAAGCAATGAGGGTCTCCAGTTCTTTTTTTAAATCCTTAAGATTGGTGGGTTTGCTCATTAGAAAGAGCTCATTACGGTGGGTGATATTGACAATGACCGGTTCCTTCTGATCGGGTGGTGTTTTGATGTCTGCTTGGGGCAGTTTGATGAGGATTTTCGATTCCCTCATCGGATTAAATGTATAGACCAGACTGAAAGCCGTGAAGAAGAAGATGAAGATGTTGAGAATGATATCGGTGAAGGCAAGGGATTCCAGACTGACCCTGAACTCTCGGCGAGCCTTGATCTTCATCGCATGCCTCCTTCCTGGACCTGGGAGAGAAGATCGAGTAACTCATTCCCAAAATAGGTCATTTCCTGGGCATGGTGTTTAATCTTCCCCATGATGAGATGGTAGAGGATGAAACCCGGGATGGCAACGAAAAGGCCCGCTGCGGTGGTGATCATAGCCTGGTAGATTCCTCCTGCTAAGGCATTGACTGTGATGTTGGCGCCCATCTGTTCCCAGGTCATAAAGGCTTCGATGAGCCCGATGATCGTCCCAAGGAACCCCATCATGGGCTCCACCCCGATAATGATGATGAGTGCGCCTGTATATCGCTCGAGATATTGTATCTTTTCGTCGCCTTCTCGCTCCATCATGGCTTCCACCTCGTTTCGAGGGAGGTGGCGATTGAGGATGGCCAATTTGAAAAGGTCACCGATAGGATGTCGAACTCTGGCGCACCGTTCAAGGGCTTTCTGGATTTTTCCTTCTTCCAGAAGATCGAAGATTCCCCGAGAAAAACGCGATAGGTTGAGACGGATTCGCCAGAGGACCCACAATCGTTCGAGGACAATCGCAAGAGCAATGATGGATCCGAGGATGATCGGAATCATCATCGGTCCGCCTTTCATAATCAGGGAGACGAACATAAAGACCCACCCCCAAGGTTCGAAATATTGGCAGGAGAAAATGAAAAAATAGGGCAATCGAAATTGCCCTTTTTGAACAACAAAGTGCCGGGTCGCGGAATCGAACCACGGACACGAGGATTTTCAGTCCTCTGCTCTACCGACTGAGCTAACCCGGCATGTTAAATTAACCCATTTATATTACAACCTTTCCCATGTGTCAAGTACCAGTTTAAAAGTGTCCTGTAAATGCCATGGCATGGAACCTGAACAGCATCTCTAAATCTCCCTTAAAAAACATAAGAAAACCCTCCAATAAAATTCCGTTCCGGTGAGGGATAGTAGAACGGGAGGCCGGCGAAATTGAGGACTCCATATTCAGCATATTTCTGATTGGTGATGTTGTTTACTCCCAAAAAGGCCTTTAATCCTTTCCAGGTATAGGAGAGTTGAGCATCCAGTGTATAGTATCCGTCGAGCCTCCCTACCTGATTTCCCCAATCACTGATAAAACGTTTAGAACCAACCCAGTGGACTTTTGTATTCAAGATAAACCCTTTGCCTAAAAATAGGTCTGACCCAAGGGATCCTTTATGTCGTGCCACTCCGGGAATGTCTTTCCCTGAAAAAAGACCTCCTCGCAATGTCGGACGCAGATAACTGTAGTTTCCACTCAGATGAAGCCAGGAAAGAGGTTTGACTTTCAGGCTCGCCTCTCCGCCCCACCGTCTCGTTTTAGGATAATTTTCATTACTAAAAGTAAGGGGATTATAAAAGATCTCGTCACGCAGGTCGATCCAGAAGAAGATAAGATGACCCTCCATCCAATCATTCCACCCATGACGAACCCCTGCTTCATAATGGTAGCCGGTCTGTGGCTTCATGGCGCTGTTAATCTGAATGGTGGGTTGGAATGTGGGAGGAGGAAAGACATACTGAATCAATTCGTCAGAAACGGGAAACCGGAAACTTCGTTTGACATTGAAAAAGGCAGAGGACCCTTTCCCAAAGAGGTAGGTGAGTCCGATATTCCAGGCAGGTTTCGAATCTCTCTTTCGGTCATCTACTCCTGATAGATCCTGGGAGACATCATAGGTCACCCATTCCCATCTCCCCCCAATAGAGAAGATCAGGTTTTCAAGAATGGAGAACTCGTCATAAAGATAGAGGCCGAAGGACTTTTTGGTAACCTCAATCCCATCAGGAGTGGTCGAACCGAAGAAGAATGATTCTGAATCCACTTTTGAATCCGAGTGATAGTAGTCAAATCCAAAAAGGATCTTGTTAGAATGATTTCCTAATGGCTTCTCAAGAATGTATTTGGGGGTGAATCCCCATGTGGACAGGTTTCTCCTGTCTTGGAAAGAAGAGATGGGAAGGGAAGACAGAAAGAAGCTGGCGACCTCCCGATGTCGATAGGAGAGATCGGCTTCCATTCGGCCCATTTGATTAAAATTCATTTTGGCTCCGAAAGAGAGATAGCCATCGTCCGTCTCTCCCTTATCGTTTGGTGTCCGGGTAGATCGACGGTCGGTTTTATAAAGAGATAGAGGAAGAGCACCTGGCAGTCCGAAATCATCCCGATGAAAATTTCCACTCAGGGAAAGCTGTAGCATTGGGCTAAGGTCGAAGGAGAATCGTGCCCCCCCATCCTTGTATCTCAAGAAACCATTCTCACGATAGCCTTTGGTGGAACTGTAATCCCCGTAAACCAAAGCTGAGAGGGGTCCTGATTTTCCTGAGGCAGAGATATTCTCTTTGTGGAAGCGATAACTCCCCCTCACCACTTCTCCTCTTGCTCCAAAAGGCTTGTCCGGTTTCTTCGTGATGATATTGACCACTCCGCCCACCGCATTATCGCCATAGAGCACACTTCCCGGACCCCGAAGAATTTCAATTCGCTCGATTTGATTCAGAGGGATCTGCGTCCAATCCACACCACTCAGATCGATCTCGTTGACCCTTCTGCCATCTACCAAAACAAGGGTATTCAGGGGGCCCGTTTCACCAAAACCCCGGATATCTATTGAGACGGTCTTGCCACTTCCTGTAAAGTCCTGGACGGTGATTCCCACTTCGCTTCTCAAAAGGTCGACGGTGGTTTTGGCATGGGATTGTTCAATTTGCTCACGGGTGATAACAGTCACATTCGCGGGGATCTTTCTGATCTCCTGCGGGTCCCGAGTGGCAGTCACCACGATCGTTTCAAGGGTCACCTCCAACTCTTGCGCCAAAAGCGATAAGGGAATTGCCACAAATGAAAACATGGTGACAAAGAAAAAGAAGCGTTTCATAGAAACCTCCCCGGCCTGCTCAAAGGCCTGCAATAGTTTTTTGCCTACACCTCCATAAGCAATAGGGGCAACCCTGAATCGAAGGAGGAATAGGGCAAGGGGAAGGGTCCAAAAAAAATCCCCGGCCTTCGCATCGAAAGACCGGGGATTTCTACCCGCAAGCACCCTTCACAGTCTCAGCCTCGAAGACTCTTTTGTGAAGTATATCCGGGCAAGGTTTTCTGACTTTCGGATCATCCTAATCCTTGCGCCTTCCCAGTCCGCCTCTAGCGGGCCAGTGGCTTGTTGCAAGTTTCGTCCCCGAATACAGCGGCGGGTCCGTCCCCGACTTTCACGGAGGTTCCCTTTTCCCGGATACCACCTATTGAATTGAAGTTTGATGTAACAGAATAGAAGAGGGGTTGTCAATAGCTCCTCTCTTCAGAAAGAAATGCCCAGATCTGATTAAGGGCAGGGATCCCTCTTCGTCCACCCAGATCGAGACATTTGAGAGCGGCCGCGGCATTGGCAAATCGTAATATCTCCTTCACTTCCCAGTTTTGTAGGAGGCCGAAGATGAAGCCAGCATGAAAAACATCCCCTGCACCGGTGGTATCCTTCGCCTTGATCGAAAATCCCTTTGAATAGACAATCTCCCCATCGACGATCGCCATGGCCCCATTGCTTCCCAGGGTTGCACAGAGAAATCCGGTGGTGTGCTTTTGAAGTTCAATGAGGGCTTTCTCAGGGTCTTGAATTTTGGTGTAGAGAGAAGGAAATCGAGAAGAGGTAATGACGAGGTCGATCTCTTTGATCAAGGCTCCCGTTTGAGGTTCAACCTTATCAATATCGATCACGGTCGGAATACCTTTTTCCTTTGCCCATCGGGCGCATTGGATCGCTGCATGGAGGTCATGTCCATCCAGATGGAGGATTTTACCAGAGCAGACCTCTTCCTGTTTCAGTTCTCCCTCCCGATACATCAGCCGTTCATCCCGGTCCCAGAGGATAGTCCGCTCGCCAGAAATCGCATCCACCAGGATAATAGCGAATTGATTGGTCGCTCCAGATTCGATCGTAACCGATGTGACCTCCACTCCTTCCTGTCGAATGGAGTTGAGTGAAAAGGTCCCAAGCTCATCGTCCCCTACTTTCCCAATATATTTTGTCCGGATTCCCCAGCGAGCCAGGGCAACCATAGCAGTGGCGACCTGTCCTCCTCCCTGTTTGGAGAATTGACAGATTCGCAACTTCGAATTGAATTCTGGAAAATGGGGAACCACTGTGATGAAATCGACAGAATTCAATCCCATCCCGACCACGTCAAAGGGTTGTGAGTGAGAAAAGGAGAGGTTGAATCGCATGTCTCTTTTTTACAAATTTTATACCCCGTTTTCAAGCCCTTAGAAGATGGACAAGGCGCTCCCTTTTTGAAATGGCCGCATCTATGAAAAAAATTTGCAATCCAACCTGCTTCCCTTTATAAAGGAAAATAGAGCCCAGAGGTTGGACAGATTGAACAGGCAGGCTCTATGAGAGACTATCTTGAGTTGGTTCAGAAACACCCCCACTTCGACACGGTCATTGTCAGTTCCACTCTGGAGGATGGGTTTTGCATGAGTGTGCGCCATAGGTTATAGGAAGGACAGGGGGTGTGATCCTGTCTTTTTTTCGAATCCAACAATCAACCCCAGGAGTGAATAGACATAAGGGGTAACTATGGGACTTTTGAAATTATTGATGAACGATCCAGTGGCCTTTTTGCTTCTTATTATCCCTCTCCTCTATTCCGTGGTCCTCCATGAAGTCGCTCATGGATGGGTAGCCAACTGGATGGGCGATCCAACAGCAAAATGGATGGGGCGGTTGAGCCTCAATCCGCTGAAACATCTCGACCCCATCGGGACACTCATGCTCTTTCTCGCAGGGTTTGGCTGGGCACAGCCCGTTCCGGTCAATCTCCAAAATATCCCGAATCGAAGAAAAGGGCTCATCTTCGTCTCTGCCGCAGGGATTGTTGCCAATATCTTGGTGGCCTTTGGAGCCCTTCTTGTTCACAGACTTCTTGGACTGCCCACCTTTGGGATGGCTTCTGTGATCCTATTCACCCTTGCCCATATCAATATCACACTGGCAGCCCTCAACCTCATTCCCATTCCTCCTCTGGATGGTTCAAAGATCCTCATGGGATTTGCACCTTCTGAACTGCGTTATTTTCTGACGCGCCTTGAACCCTATGGCTTCTTTATCATCATCGGGATGCTCTTTCTCGGGCTCCTCAATCCCTTCATCAGTTTCTTCCGCGTCCTCATCATCGCTTTGCTCAAAACCTTTCTGCCCTGAAACGAACTTCCCTTGACCCGTTTCTTTTTCATCCCGAGGGATCAAACGGTAAAAGCGTTTCCCTTTGAGATCTCCTGCAACCGATCCAATTTCCCTGTATCGGAGGTTTCTGTTATAATTTACCTCATCTTGGTCAGGAAGAACAAAAGGATTTCGTGATGCGAAAGCGGATCCTCCGCAACATTTCTTATCTTTGTCTGCGTCATCCTCGAACGATCCTTCTCATTTTTATCGGTCTCTTTGCAATCGCCTTCCTTCTGACGGGAACCCTCCGGTTTGATCCTGATTTCATCAACCTCTTCCCTGCCGAAAGAGGTCCCATTAAACTTTATCTCGAACATATCAAAGAGGTCGGAACATTCGACCTCCTCTTTATCCTTCTTGAGAAGAAAGAGGGGACCGATTTGAAGGCCTTCCTGGATGCAGGCATGCAAGTGGCAGAGGGCTTGAAAGAGGTGGAGGTCTTTGGTGAGAAAGCCTTCAGAAGCGTTCGTTATCAGAAAATGGAATCCGAAGATTTTGATTCATTGAAACCCATCTTGACTCTTTTTCTCACCCATCCCTATCTCTTCCTCGAAGAAGAGGATCTCCCGGCATGGAAAACCCGATGGAGCGAAGAGGCCATGGCCAGACAGATTCGCAAGAACAGGAAGGTCCTCGTCAGCCAGGCCTCCTTTGCCATGAAAGATCTGATTCATGTCGATCCTCTTGAAATGCGCTGGATCCTTCTGGAGAAGTGGAGACAAGGGATGAAAGGGATGGAGTTTGATGAGGCAAGCCCTTTCTTCCTTTCAAAAGATGGTCGGACCCTCCTTGTCATCGCAGAACCCATCCGGCCTGCGATCGACCTTCCTTTTTCAAACACTCTGATGGAGACATTGAATCGGTTTGTTCCGACCCTCCATCCAAACGAATTGGATGTTTTCTTTACCGGAGCCCATCCGATTGCCACCGCCGAAGCAAGCACCTTGAGGTTCGATATGCAAACATCCCTCCTCACCTCTCTTATTCTGGTGCTTCTTCTCTTTTTTATCATCTACCGGAGATGGGTCACCCTTCTCTTTGTTGGCCTTCCCCTCTTGGGAGGAATCCAGCTGACCATGGGAATGGCCTCCCTCACCCTGGGGCGTTTGAACATCCTCACGAGCGCTTTTGCAGCCATTCTCGTAGGGATGGGAATTGACTTTGCCGTCCATCTCTATGACCGCTATCAGCAGGAGAGAGCCTCTGGCAAGGATATGGCATGGGCCATGGAAGTGACGCTAACCGAAACAGGGTCCAGTATCTGGACAGGAGCTTTGACGACGATTTCAGCCTTTGCGGTCCTCTATTTTTCCCGGGTGAAGGGAATTGTGGAGCTCGCCTTTATCGTCTCCGTAGGATTGCTCTTCGCCCTTCTCTGCATCACCTTTGTTCTTCCCTCTTTTCTCTTTTGGATCGATGGACGGAAAAAGGTGTATGCCTACCCTGCCCTTCAAACATTGCGATTGACCCCCCTTTCCTCGCAGCTGGAGAGATCCCCTCGCGCAACGCTTGTGGGATTCATTGGCATGACGGTCTTTCTGTTGTTCTTTGCTTTTCAGATCGGCATCGAAAGAGATTTCAGGACACTGAAACCCCGAGAGACCCAATCTCTTGAGGTATTGGAACGGATGTCAAAAGCCTTCGGCGGGAGACGTTTGGAGGCAATGATCATTCAAGAAGACAAAGACTTGTCATTGCTCCTCTCCAGAGGGGAGGAAACGATCCATGTTTTGAAGCAATACCAGAGAGAGGGAAAGATGGATTCCTTCTTTTCTCTCTCTTCACTTCTTCCCTCTCCTGAAAAACAGAGAAGGATAGCCCAAAGGATCCGGGAATCAATGGATCTGAAAAAGATGAGAGAGGATTTGATCAGGGCGCTCCATGAAAATGGGTTTGATGTGACGCCCTTCCAAGACTTCCTTCAATGCCTCGAAAGAATGAGAGGGGGTAAGGAAAACATCTTTATGCCTGAAACGCTCCTAACAGCTCTCGAACAAAGTCCTTTAAAAAAGGGGTTGCGTCCCCTTCTCCAAAAGCGTGGCGAAGTCTATCGCCTCATCACGCCCATCTACTATCAGAAAGGAAAGATGTCTTTCGATCAACTGGAGAAAGAGCTTCCAGACGTTTCCATTACAGGGTTAGAGAGAGTCGAATCAGAGATCCTTCAAGTGGTGAAAGAGGATCTCTTCCTTTTGGTCCCCCTTTCAATGTTGCTCATCTTCCTCCTGGTCTTCTCTCATTTTCAACATTGGAAGATCACTCTGGTGACATTGATGCCTGTTGCAACGGGATTGATGTGGATGTTAGGGGCCATGGTGCTTTTGGGAATACGGATCAACTTCGTCAATGCGGTGATCTTTCCGATGATCATCGGTATGGGCATCGACAATAGCATCCATCTGATGCACCGAACTCGAGAACAGGGCTGGAGGGATCCCATCCAGGCTCTGAACCTTACGGGGAGGGCGATGGTGATGTGTTCCATCACAACCATGCTTGGATTCGGGTCCCTGGTCACGGCTCGCTATCCTGCCCTCTCACAGATGGGCTGGATGACGATTTTGGGCATGGGATTCTGCTTAATCACCTCCCTCATGCTCCTCCCCATCATTCTCATTCTCTGGAGACGACCCCATGGCCAAAGTTAAGAGATACGATGCGATTGTCATCGGTGCCGGAATGGGCGGGCTGGTCGCAGGGAACCTTCTCTTAAGGAAAGGATGGCGGATTTTACTGCTCGAAAAGGAGAAACAGGTCGGAGGCTACGTCGTCTCTTTTAAAAGGGATGGCTATACCTTCGATGCTACGGGGTCCTTCATCGGAGGATGCGAAGAAGGGGGAGCATTTCATCAGATTCTGAAAGAGGTGGGGGTGCATGAGGCAATCGAATTCATTCCCGTGCGAAGCATTCAAAACCTTTACCCCGGATTTGAGATCCATCTTGAAACAGGAGGTTTTTCCGCCTATGCCGATCAATTACGCACCCTCTTTCCGGAAGAAGCCAGAGGGTTGGAGAAATATCTCTCCTTGGTGAAACGGATTGGGAGAGAAGTGGCTTCTTACTCCGAAATCACTTTGCTCCAGAAGATCTTCTTCCCTTTCTTCTTCACCCATCTGATCCGCTTTCATCGTGCCACTCATCAAGAGATTCTGGATCGTCTCTTTCAGACAGGTGAGATCAAATTGGCCCTTCACACCCTGCCGGCAACGGATCCTCCCTCGCGCCTTTCCTTTCTCTTTGTTGCCACCCTCATCAGCAAGGCATTAATGGAAGGGGTCTTCTACCCAAGGGGTGGAATGGGAAAGGTGACTCAAACCATGGCTCACGCTCTTCTTCAACGGGGAGGGGAGATCCTCCTTCAAACCGAGGTGAGTCAAATTTTTCTCAAAAACGGAAAGGTGGAAGGAGTTCTGACAGAGGATGGAAGACTGTTTCAAGCACCTGTCATCATCTCCAACATCAACCCAAACCATCTCGTCCAGATGCTCCCCCAGGAATCCCGATATGGACTTGAAGAGAGATGGAAGCAATGCGAATATTCCCTTTCCTCTTTTGTCCTCTACCTCGCCACGGACTTAAACTTGAAAGAGAGGGGGCTTCCCTATTTTACCTATCTCCGCTCCCTTTCCGATCTTGAGGAGGAGTTTCGGATGATGCAAAGGGGTGAGATTCCCAAAAACCCAACCCTGATCATTTCCATTCCAACTCTTCTGGATCCTTCACTGGCTCCAGGGGGGCAGCACATTGTAAAAATCATTGTTATGGTTCCTTATCATTATCAGGATCAATGGGGATCTGGAAATCCTGAAACGTATCGAAAAATCAAAGAAGCCTTTTCTCAACAGATTCTTCAGTATGTCGAATCGAAATTGATTTCGGGACTCAAAGAGCATCTTCTCTTTTACGAAGCCGCCACTCCGTGGACCTTACATCGATATACTGGAAATGAACAGGGAGCCATGTATGGTCTTGCCTCCACACCTGAACAGATGGGAAATGCAAGACCCTCCCATCGCACCCCCCTGACAGGTCTCTTTCAGGTGGGCCACTACACCCGACCTTCTCACGGCATTGTAGGAGCCAGCCTCTCCGGCCTATTTGCCACAAGAAAGATCCTCCAGAAGATGAAAACCCCTTAAGGGATAGACGACGAAGGGTGAGCCATCAAAATATCCGAGAGTTGCAATCCTGATGTTGAGCATATTACAATTTCTTAAATGAAACAGCTGGATTGCCTCTTTCTCCATGTCCCCAAGCTCCAGAACTATTATCGTCCCATCGGTTCTTTTATCTGGATTAACTTTCTTCCCATGGGACTTTTAGGGCTCGCCGATCTTCTCCACCAGAACAAGATCGAAACCGAGGTGGTTCATCTGGGAGTGGAGTGGATCGAAGATCCCCATTTTTCGATTCTTGATTACCTCCGGAAAAAAGAACCCAAGATGGTGGCCCTTGACCTACACTGGCACCATCAAAGCTATGACGTTCTCGAAGTCGCAAAGAAGATCAAACAAGCCTTCCCTTCTATCTACCTTCTCCTCGGAGGATTTACGGCAAGCCTCTTCCATGAGGAGATCCTGAGAAATTTTGATGAAGTGGACGGAGTGATTCGGGGGGAGGCAGAAGTCCCCCTTCTCGAATTAACGAAAGCCTTGCTTCAAGGACAGGAAGATCTCTTCTCCATTCCCAATCTCACCTGGAGAAGAAAAGGAAGAATCTTGATCAATCCCCTTTCTTATGTGGCTTCTGAGAAAGATCTCAATCTCCTCTCCTTCACCAACTTCCCTCTCCTGAAAAATTATGCTACATATATCCGCTTCATCGGACAGCCCTTCTATGTGAAAGGGGTGTCCAAAGAGAAGAATTTCCTGATGTATTCCCTGAAATCACCCATCTATCATCTCACTCTTGGACGAGGTTGTCCGGTTCAATGCACTTGGTGTAGCGGGAATATTCCATCTCAGAAGACGATCACAGGCCGCAGAAGCGTGACTTACCGAGGCGTCGAGGAGGTTCTTCAATCGATCCGGGAAGCCCTCTCATACGGATACGAAACCTTTCATATCTGTTTCGATCCCTATCCGGGGAAGCCGGAGTATTTTCTTGAAGTCTTCTCACGGATTCGTGAAGAACGAATTCAGATGGAATGTTTTTTTGAATCCTTCGGGTTACCAACGCCTGCTTTCATTCGGTCTTTTAAGGAGACATTTCCGGGTCCGAAATCGCTCATTGCTCTCTCTCCAGATGTCGGATCGGATCGTTTGAGAAAGGTTCATAAAGGAAATGCCTATACCAATCGAGAATTGATGACATGCCTTGACCAATTAAAAACCCACCAGGTTTTTTGCGACCTCTTCTTCACCATGGGCGTGCCCTTCGAGAAGGAGGAGGACCTTGAAGAGACGATCCAGCTCCAGAAATCGATTCGAACCCACTATCCCAATGTGAGGGGGATTCGCACCTTTACGATCGAGATGGAGCCGGGTTCTCCATGGCATCTCGATCCAGAAGCCTTCGGGGTCAAGTCCCCCCTCTGGAATTTCATGGACTTCTATCAATATCACTCCGGCCGTGAGAACGCCTTTTCCTCCCTCGGATATTGGATCCCGGATTATTTCGATGGCATTCAGGATGCAAAAGCCTTTGAGAAAAGATTAATGGAATTGAAATGTCGTCGTTTCTGCTTTATCCATCCCAACGCAAGAAGATCCTCAAGCCCCTTCTGGGGACGCCGACTCTGCGGTCTTTCCAATCTCTACTGGAAGACGAGGGGATGGATCACGAAAAAGAGCTAACCCTTTGCCATCTATCTTAAGAAGGAGGTATCTTATGAGACAGATAAGCACTTTGATCTTGTTCGTGGCTTTGATATTTTTTCTCCTGTCGCCGTTCACACTTCAAGCTGCCGAAATTGGCAAGGAGGTGAAGATTACCTATCTGGGCCATGCGGCCTTCAGATTCACCTCACCCAAAGGGGTAGTGCTCTATATCGACCCATTTTTGAGTGGAAACCCAAAAACCCCACCAGAATGGAAGACGGTAGAAAAGGCCGACCTCATTCTCCTCACTCACGGGCATGGAGATCATGTGGGAGATACGCTCGCCATTGCAGAGAAGACTCAAGCAAAAATTGTTGCCATGCCTGAACTGGGAAGATACCTGACGCGAAAAGGAGCCAAAAATGTGATTGGAATGAATAAAGGAGGAACCTTTCATTCCCACGGCATTGCTATCACCATGGTTCATGCCATACACAGTTCAAGCGTCACCGAAGGAGATCAGGTGATCTACACCGGAGAACCGGCGGGGTTTGTCATCCGATTTGAGAATGGATTTACCCTCTACCATGCTGGTGATACAGGCGTCTTCGGAGACATGAAGATCATTGGAGAACTTTATCAGCCGGAGGTCTCCATCCTTCCTATTGGAAGCCACTTCACCATGGACCCAAGAGAGGCAGCCTATGCCGCCAAGCTCCTTGGATCGAAATATGTCATCCCCATCCATTATGGAACTTTTCCCGTCTTGACAGGTACGGTTGAAGATTTTCAAAAGTGGATGAAGGAGGTGCCACACTCTAAAGTCTTGGTGGTCAAACCTGGAGAGACCGTCCAATAACCTCTGCACCTTCGGTTTCGTAAGCTCGCTCTTTTTTCACCCCCCCCTTTACCCATCTCGGGATGGGAAGGGAGGGGTTTGTGTTTTTTAAATATTCATTGAATCTATCCCCTGAAATCTGATACACTACTTGCCAACTATGAGGAAGAGGATCCAGGATTGGGTGAATCATCTGCAGGAATTCTATCTTCTCTCGTTTCACGGTTTGATGGGGGGGGTGAGGCGGCCTTTCTATTTTAAGGACTGGATTGAGCAGATGGACTATACAGGAGCAGGATCATTGTTGATTGTCGTTCTCATTTCACTCTTCATTGGAATGGCCCTCTCCCTTCAACTCTCCGCCGAACTTTCCAGGCTCGGGTTGAAGATGTATACCGGGAAGGTGGTGGGCATTTCCATCATCCGAGAAATCGGACCTGTCCTCACCGCTCTGATCTTTGCTGGAAGAGTGGGCTCCGGTATTGCCTCTGAATTGGGATCAATGGTGCTGGGTCACCAAGTCGATACACTCCGGGTCTTTGGAGTGGACCCCATCAAGAAATTAGTTACACCACGAATATGGAGCGCCATCCTGATGCTGCCTATGTTGACCATCATCGGTGACATGGTTTCTCTCTTTGGTGCTTATTATATCGCTGTCTTTGTGAGCCATCAAAGCGGAACCTTTTTCTGGAGTTCGATCCGAGATATTCTCACTTATGAGAACGTCCTCGCAGGATCGATCAAACCCTTCATCTTTGGTTATCTGATCGCCTGTATCAGTTGTTATATGGGACTTTCAACCAGAGGGGGAGCGATTGGCTTGCGGCGGACGACAACCCGGGCGGTGGTTTTCTCCTTTATTGTGATCATCGTGGCGGACTTCATCTTGACGAGGGTTTTACTCTATCTTTTGGGATTTACCGTATGATCGAATTTCAAAGGGTCTTCTTTTCTTACGGTCCCCGTCCGATTCTTCGGGATCTCAGCTTTTCGATCCAGGAACACGAACGGGTGGCTATTTTAGGAGGAAGTGGAGACGGGAAGACGACCATCCTCAAATTGGTGGTCGGTCTCTTGAGACCCGACTCGGGAAGCATCCGGATTGATGGAGAAGAGATTACCGAAAAAACAGAGGAAGAGCTTCGGGAGGTGCGGATCAAATTCAGCATGGTCTTTCAGGAGGGAGCTCTCTTTGACTCCTTAAGTGTGAAAGAGAATGTGGCTTTCCCCCTGAGGGAATATACGAACATGACGGAAGAGGAAATTGATCGGAAGGTGAGAGAACTCCTGAGGCGTGTGGGATTGGAGGAGGCGATTGGACAGATGCCAGAGGAACTCAGTGGCGGAATGCACCGAAGGGTAGCCATTATGAGATCCGTGGCTGCCTTTGAGCCAAGGATGTTTCTCTACGATGAACCCACCACTGGCCTGGACCCTGTCAGTGCAGATGTCATTTGCAAACTGATCCTGGATCTCTCCCGGAAAGGGACTGGATTTATCATTGTCACCCACAAAATGTTTGATGCCTTTCGATTGGCACATCGTTTCATGTTTTTGAAGGGAGGAAGCATGCTTTTCGACGGGAATCGAGAAGCTCTTGTGCAATCCACCGTCCCCGAAATCAGGACGTTTCTCCGGGAACTCAGCATGCAAACCAATGGGTGAGCGAGGAGGAGAGAGATGTTTGAAATGAAGAAGCAGTTAAGATGGTCAAAGCTAAAGGTGGGGTTAATAGTCTCCATGGCTCTGCTGGTGCTTTTGATAGCCGTCTTTTTTGCCGGAGGAATCGAGACGATCTTCTCACCGAAGATCGATATGAAAATTCAGTTTAAGGATGTGAGGGGATTGCGAAAGGGAGCGCCCGTTTGGATTTATGGAACAGAAGTCGGGTCGGTCAAGGAAATTCAACTGGATCGTGCTCTGGGAACCATTGTCACCATTTCCATCCAGAAGAGTGTCCAGGGCTTTATCCGAAAAGATGCTCAGGCCAGTATCATGACGATGGGACTTCTGGGAGATAAGTATATCGAACTCAGCACGGGTTCCCCAAAGATGGAACCCATCGAAAAGGGCGAGATGATCAAAGGGGCGGTTGCAGTGGAAATCTCGGAGGTCATGGAGACAGCAGGGGTGGCCATTGCCAAGGTGGGCGATGTGATTTATCGACTGGACAACCTCCTCTTGATGATCTCGGAAGGGGAAGGAACGCTTGCAAAATTTCTAACGGATCCCTCCGTCTATGACCATATGAATCAAAGTGTCCGGACGCTATCTCAGACTCTCCAGGAGATTCAGCAATCCCGAGGAACCCTTCGTCTGCTCCTCGAAGATCCTTCCCTTTACCAGAGAATGACTCTTGCGGTCGCCTCCATCGAGGAGTTTGCAAAGAAGACGAATGAATCCGTTGGAGAGATGATTCGAAAGGTGAATGAGAGTCAGGGAACACTCAAAAAATTGGTGGAGGATCCCGCCCTCTACGATCAAGCCCTTGCCGTTGTGTCAACGATAGAACAACTGACCCGAAATATGGAACGGATCACACAGCATATTGAAACCTTCAGCAGTGCCTTGAATGAAAAGACGGGAACACTCCAGCGGATAATGGACGACCCCTCCCTCTATGACCACCTTCATCAATCGGCTCTTCATCTCTCCTCCATCCTAAAAAGAATCGATCAGGGAGAGGGAGTGGCAGGAAGCCTACTCAAAGATCCAGCTTTGACGAAAGAGTAGAAAGCGACCCTGATGGAATTGAGGGGTGCCGCAAGCGAGCTCAAAGAGCTGCTTCAAGATATCAAAACCAGACCAAGGAAATATTTAAAATTCAGTCTCTTCTGATGAATAGAAAATGATCGTGATGCTTCTTTTCCAGCTATGGATAAGAAAAATGTTCCTTTTAGGAGATCAGCCGGAAGGGGCATCAGGTAAGAGCATCCGAAAAGGATCTGGAAGGAGTTCCATCAAAGACTTCATACACTTTGATTGGAACAGAACTTCCCTTCACTCGCACCTCTCCATGATTCCGCAGACGATGGGCATGATGATCGGGAAGCTGTCGGACGACCTCTTCGGAGATGAGCATCGAAACCCTCAGAGACTTTGTCAACTCTTCGAGGCGCTTGGCCAGGTTGACGGTGAGCCCCAAAACGGTAGAATCCATCCGATCAGAGGAACCGATGGTGCCCAGGATCACCTTTCCGAAGTGAACGCCGATGCCGATCTGGATGGATTTATCTTCAGAAAATCCATTTTTTTCATTAAAGGTTCTGAGGGAATTCAACATCTCCACGCCACAATCGACTGCCCTTAAAGCCGATTGATCCCCTTCAAAGAGGCACAGAATGGCATCTCCCAGGAATTTGTCGATCACTCCTTGTTGGTCATTGATCCGATGGGTAATCTCTTCATAGAGCTGGTTGACCAGGGCAATCAACTGCTCTGGAGGGAGACGTTCCGAAAGGCCGGTAAATCCCCGGATGTCACAACAGAGGATCGTGACCCATTGTTGATCCGCTTCTCCCAGACGTATCGATCCAAGTCCCCGGGCGGCGATCCTGCGAAGATAGGCTGGAGGAACGAACTTCTCAAAGACATCCCTCGCCTCTCGAATAGCCGAATCCAGAGAACGAAAATGGAGGGCCAGAGTGATGGAAAGAGAGAGGGAAAGCCAGATAGAGGTAAACCAGAAAATTTGTCCCCGAAAGAGTCCAGGGATGCCGGAGGAGCGTAATACATCATGGCACCCTCCTAATAACCAGAGAATCATTCCCATCAGAAACGGAAAGAGATAAGGCGGTCCCTCTCTCCTCCATAACGTTTTGGCCGTGGTCACACAATAAAAGAGCCCCATGGCTAAAGCGAAGAAATGAATGAAGGGCCGAAGGAATTTCGATTGAGGCCTCAGGATGTCCATCGCCACTTCATGAGTTTGGAGTGGAAGGCTTAAAAAGAGAGGACCCTGGCCCAGCAAAGCCAGCAAGCACAAGATGAGGCTGACTCCCATCAACGCTTTGGAGAGACGGCTCAGTTTCACATCGGCAAGAGAGGAGACAAACCAAGCCCAGCTGGAAGGCAAAAGGGCCAGGGTAGCGAGATCGATCCGGTAACCGAACAAGATGGATTCTGGGGATTTCTGAAACCCATAGATCGTCCACCCGAAGAACAGGAAAGCCGAGAGAAAGTAGAAGAGGAAAAGGCTCTTTAGAGGACGGTAATGCCTATAAAGTGCCATGACCACGAGACAGAGGATAGCCATCACCCCATTGCTGATCATGCCGATAAAGGGTCCGACACTGTAATGAGGGATCGAGTTGGGTAGCATGATATTTTCCCTGGGGTAAACAAATTTGGCGAAAAGAGCTGTCGGGGTTTCGCCAATCCCCTCAAGCCTTCTGGATCTCTTTCAGACATCGAATGAGGATGGGTCGATCAGTCAATCGAAATGGAAACGGGTAGAGGGTCTCAGGTATCTAAGGAATAGTAATCCTTCCCATCCCTCTCAATGATGCGAACCCTCTCCTCTTCTTTCAAAATCTCCAAATGGCCCACGGCTTCAGAGACGCCTAAAAAGATCTCAAAAGCAGGAACACCCGGGAAGAGATCCAGAGCGATGTCGTATGGGGTCTTTTCCCCCTGTGAAAGGATGGAGACAATACGATCCATCCGTTCCTGATGATGCCATAGGATCTTCTGAATCAACCCCTTGGGATCGTACACTTCTTCTCCATGACCCGGGAGGAGAAGGTCTATCTCGAGTGCCTGGATTTTCTTAAGGGAGGCGAGATACTCCTTCAGGGCTGGATAGCGGAACGGAGATCGACGATCAGAAATATTTAAGACAGGATTGGGGGTAATCTCTTTTAAGAGATGGTCTCCTGAGAAGAGAGCTTTCCGCTCCGGCCAGTAAAAGCAGATCAACCCAGGACTGTGGCCAGGGCAGTGTATCGCCTTCAGGATCAACGAAGAAAAAGGCACCCCTTCACCATCCTCTAAGAAGAAGGCTTCCTCAAGAGGATCGGCCATCTGCTGTGCAGACTCGATAAAACGAATGGCCTGGTGGACCAGTTTTTCTGGAACCCCATTTCTCAAAAGGATAGTCCTTAAAGGACCGAAAGAGTGAATGATGGAGCGAATTCTCCCATATTCTTTTGGATGAATATAGAGCGTGGCGCCGGAAAGGGAAGAGAGTCTCTTGGCCTGTCCGTAATGGTCAATATGGCCATGGGTGATCAGAATCCGTTCGATCGAAGACAAAGAAAGTCCCAAGCGCTGGAGCTCTTTTTGAAGTGTCTCAAAAGAGGCTTCGGTCTTGATGCCCGTATCGATGAGCGTTCTTGGTGGATCATCGATCAAGAAAACATTGGTTGTCCTCAGGGGAAAGGGAATGGGAAGTTCGATCTTATAAATTTTATCAAGAAAGGTCAAGATCATCTTTTTTGCTTTATTCGCCCTCGGCAAGAAGAAGTCGAAAAGTTTTTATAGCCAAAAGATCGGGGTTGAGATACGATGTTGAAGGTATATGAGAAAGAGAGGTTTGTCAAGAATGCGTTTTAGAGAGATCATCGTCATCTTCATATCATCAGGGTTTTTTTAAAATTCTTCCAGAAAAGCCTTTCGATCTTCTTTCGACTCACAATCGTTCGGCATTTCGGGAAACACATATTTTCTGATCTTTTCTCACTTCTCTTTGAGGGATTCAAGGACGTTATAAATTTTGCTTGACAGCACAAAATATTGTGTTAATTTTTCTATTGGTTCATAGATCTTGTGTTTTTACCCACCTATAGAATACAAAGAGGAGATACCGAAGTGATTCATCTAACACCCAATGCCATGGCTGTGCTTGAAAAACGTTACCTCCAGAAGGATCTTCAGGGAAATGTGATTGAAACACCTGAAGATCTTTTTCGAAGGGTGGCTCACAATATTGCTCAGGCAGAACAATTCTACCACACCTCCGCCGACCTCTCTTCTGTGGAAGAGATGTTCTATGACCTGATGGCTTCCCTCGATTTTCTTCCCAATTCACCTACCCTGATGAATGCTGGGAGAGAGCTGCAGCAACTCTCAGCCTGTTTTGTCCTTCCTGTCGGAGATTCTATGGAAGAGATCTTCGATGCAATCAAACAGATGGCTTTGATCCAGAAGAGTGGAGGAGGGACCGGTTTTTCTTTCTCCAGGCTAAGACCGAAGAATGATGTGGTTGGTTCTACCAAAGGGGTTTCAAGCGGTCCGGTCTCTTTTATGAGTGTTTTCGATCATGCCACAGAAGCCATTAAACAGGGGGGCACGCGAAGAGGGGCCAATATGGGTATTTTGAGGGTAGATCATCCTGACATCCTTGACTTTATTAGCTGTAAGGATGAAGACCACCGTTTTAACAATTTCAATATTTCGGTCGCCGCAACGAATGAATTTATGGAGGCTGTCGAAAAAGGAGGTAGGTATCCTCTTCGAAACCCCCGAACGAGCGAAGTGGTCCGGTATCTCGATGCCAGAGAAGTCTTTGAAAAGATGGTCTACTATGCCTGGAAGAATGGGGATCCCGGTATCATCTTCATCGATCGGATTAATCAGGATAATCCCACTCCTCAGGTAGGTCAGATTGAAAGCACCAATCCCTGTGGCGAACAGCCCTTGCTTCCTTATGAGTCCTGTAACCTTGGATCTATCAACCTCTCCCATATGGTGACGAAAGGGGAGATCGACTGGGAAAAATTGGGTAGGGTGACGGAACGGGCTGTCCATTTTTTAGATAATGTCATTGACATGAATCGTTACACTCTGCCTCAGATAGAAGCCATGACCAAAGCGAATCGTAAGATTGGTTTGGGCGTGATGGGGTTTGCCGATCTCTTAATCCAATTAGGCATTCCCTATGACCATCCAAAAGCCTTTGAGATCGGGGGAAGGGTGATGGCTTTTATTCAGGAGCGAGGAACATAAGCCTCTCGCGAATTTGCGCTGAAGAGAGGAGCCTTTCCTCATTTCGAACAGAGTATCTTAAAGGGACAATGGGACACGATGAGGAATGCCACGGTGACCACCATTGCCCCTACCGGAACCCTTTCCATCATCGCAGGGACCTCCTCTGGAATTGAACCGCTCTTCGCTCTTGTCTTTATGCGTCATGTTCTGGACGGAAAAGAACTACTTGAGATCAATCCTTTCTTCGAAGAGGTGGCCAAAAAAGAAGGATTTTACTCCGAAGAGTTGATGAAAAGGATTGCTCAAGCTGGCCATCTGGGGGACATTCAAGGTATTCCGGAAAGGATCAAACGTCTCTTCGCAACGGCCCATGATATCTCTCCTGAAAACCACATTCGGATGCAAGCCGCCTTTCAGAAATATACGGATAATGCCGTTTCAAAAACGGTCAATTTCCCCCATGAGGCAACGGTTGAGGAGGTCGCGAAAGTCTATGAACTTGCCTATCGCCTGGGGTGTAAAGGAGTGACCATCTATCGAGACAGAAGTCGAGAGAAACAGGTTCTTTATAAGGGCGTGGCTGGAGCGGAAAAGGGTCGAACCGAAGAACCGGGGGAGGTTCCAAAAATAGACAGAAAACCGAGGGCACGGCAGGACGTGATCCATGGGTCGACCTGGAAAATTCGGACGGGTTGTGGAAATCTCTATGTGACCATCAATGAAGATGAAGAGGGACATCTTTTCGAGATCTTCAATCAGATTGGGAAAGCAGGCGGATGCGCAGCCTCTCAATCAGAGGCTCTTGGAAGACTGGTCTCCCTTGCTTTTCGGTCGAACATCGAACCTGAAGATGTGATCCGACAGTTGAAAGGGATTAGCTGTCATATGCCAGTTTGGTATCAGAATGGAAAAGTCCTGTCTTGTGCGGATGCCGTGGCTAAAGCCATTGAGTGGCATCTTCAAACGAAGAAGGTTCGGCAGAAGAGTCTTTTTGAGAAAGACTTTGCGTTGGATCGAACTACCATTGGATTCATCCGGGAAAAAGAGAGACAAGAATCAAGGAACGTGATAAACAGCATCTTCTTCAGGGGAGCTTGTCCGGAATGTGGAGGCCCGCTTCTCTTCGAAGAAGGTTGTATGAAATGTTTCTGCGGGTATTCGGATTGTGGATAGGAGGCCATCCGTTTTTCATTACCATCCTCCTTTATCCCCTTCCCTCCTGCCTTATGATCCTATTGATCAACATCGCTGGGCATTCTAAGTCATCCCTCAGATACTGGTTGACATGAGATATCGAAGGATCAGGAACTTCTCCCTGCCGTTTCCTCCTGCCATCGAGGAAGGACTCCTTCAGGTAATCCCTTACTGAAGGGGAAGAAAATCCGGCAATCGGGCAGGTCTGTTTCCGTCATCCTCCTCCATCTCTGACCTCTTCTTGGAATGGGCAGCAACACCTGTGGTCAGCAGTCCATTAGAGGTTTCCGCTATAAGATTTTCTACAACATCCCTACCCAATCGCCGGTGAAGGACCACGGGAGAGTAAGGGATGACTCCTTCAGAAAAAATTTTCTGGACAAATCGACCGGTTGGTGGTTAATTATTAAATAGGTATAAAGCGATGAAACAGCGGAATCGAAAATGGTGTCGAGGGACCTGGGTGGTGGTCTTAGGGATCCTGATTGGATTGGGCTCGAGCGCCTACGGGATCCATCAAAATCGGTTTTATGACTCAGAGCCTCCACCATCTAAAACCTTTCTCTATTCGGCCAAAAAGTTGGGGATACCTATCCTCAGGACCATCATCCGGATGGGATATGGATCGTTGAACGGAGAGAAGTCCCTCTATCGAGTCGATGCACAGGTCGTTTCTCAAAACCTTCCAGGACTGATGCTTCGGATGAATAATCGTTTTACCTCGGTTATGGAGATCACTCCTTTTTCTCCCCTCCAGTATGTGAAGGAGATTGATCAGGAAGGCCTCTTCATCAAGAAAAAAAGGTATATGCAGATGATCACTTTTGATTCCCATTCCCCTAAAGCCATTGTGGAAGAGGATAAGAATGGGAAGAGAAAAGAGATTGTTTTCCCGTGCCTGGCTTTTGATCCCCTTGCCCTGTTTGCCCGATATCACTTAAAAGAGGATCTGCCTTTATCACAGGAGATCCAAATGTCCATCTTTGACGGTGTAAAATTTCGTCAGATGGTCTTTCAGGCAAATCGCGCCAAAGTCCTATCGCCATTGTTTGGAGAACTGGAAGCAATCTGTCTCGAATCGAAGACCGCCTTTTCCAGTTTTGGAGAAAAAGAAGGAACCCTACGAATCTGGTACACAGCAAACAGAGAAAAGCTTCCAATCATTCTGGAACTGGATCTTCCCATTGGAAGTGTGAAATTTGAGTTAGAAGAGATAAGAGAAACCAAAGAGGTCGTACAAACACCATCTAAAGAGTAATAGGAAAGGAGGACACTATGGCGACAAAGAAAGTGGCAAAGAAAGTTTCTAAGAAGGGTGTAAAGAAGGGAGATGCCTACAAGTGTACTGTATGTGGGTTGGTCGTCTCAGTGGATGAGGTCTGTGGGTGCGTCGATACCTGCGATATCATCTGCTGTGAGACCCCTATGAAACCTAAAAAGTAATATTAAACGATGCTTTTCAACCCAAATGGTGCCATTTTTTCCACCCTTAAAAAGAGGGTCAGGGGCTGGAATGGGTTAAGATGGCAAGGGCCTTCAAAAGAAACGCGGCCGGTTGGGAAAATACCATGGTGCCAGTTTGCTCTTGTCTGGTAAGAACATCTACGGTCTGGTTCGGTTTTACGAAAAGGCCCTCTATCACCTTCTCTCTTCTTTATAATAGTAATATAGGTAGAATATAGGTTACGTCTAACGGTTACGGCGGTCCCGCTTCTTGCGAAACTGTATCGTCTATTTTAAATGGACGTTTGCCCTTGTCGAGACTTGTATCGATGCTTGAAAGTTAAAACCGGAAGCTCGAATTGATTTTCGCCGAAACGAAATACAAGTATTGAACTTCCAGCTTCGATACCAGCGCTGTCACCGTTAAACAATAATCTCTTTTACCCTAACCGATGCACTGCTGCGTTTTCATGGTTCGCGGGTGGCCCCGCAGCGGGGGGGATGAGGTAGAAAGTTTCCCAAAAGGGAATATTAGTCCACCTGATCACCTTCAGGAAGAGAAGAATAGAGAAAGGGTATTATTCCGTGTATCGCATCGCCATTAAAAAGCTGATAGGGACCCGTGGTAAATACCTGGGAATCATCGTGGGGATCACCTTCGCATCGCTCCGCATCACCCAACAATCCTCCATTTTCACCGGTTTGATGACCGCACTTATGGTGCGATCACCGATCCTTCTCAACCGGATATCTGGGTTATGGACTCCAAGGTGCTGTTCATCAATGACATCAAGCCCCTCCAGGATACGGAGCTCTTTCGGGTCCGCGGCGTGGAGGAGGTCGAATGGGCGGTTCCCCTATACAAAGGCTTCCTGAAAGCCAGACTGGAAGATGGGAATTTCCAGATTTGTGAAAATATGGGGTCAAATCTTTATTCTTGACCAAGGTGACCGAAGAAACGACTCCGTTTAGTTTATCCTAAAACGAGCTGGAGACAAAATCAAAGATAAAGATTTGACCCCATTCTTGGACCCTGGAGATTGAATGGACATCACTTTTTTGTTCAAGGGGCTCGCCATCGGCTTTTCAATTGCTGCGCCTGTGGGCCCAATCGGCGTGTTATGCATTCGCCGCACGTTGGCAGAAGGGCGTGTCTCTGGTCTCGTCTCTGGTTTAGGCGCTGCCACCGCCGACGCAATCTATGGCTGCATTGCTGGATTCGGTCTGACTTTTATTTCGAACTTCTTGGTCAGTCAGCAGGTATGGCTACGTCTTATCGGTGGCGTGTTTCTTTGCTATCTGGGTGTCAAGACCATGTTGGCAAAACCCGCAGAACATGCGGCCTTAGCCAAAGCAAATGGTCTCGTTGGTGCTTATGCTTCGACGTTTTTTCTGACGCTCACAAATCCGATGACAATCATTTCCTTTGCGGCGATATTTGCTGGCCTGGGTTTGGCAAGCACTAGGGGAAACTACTTATCAGCGGGGGTTTTGGTCTTGGGCGTTTTCATCGGCTCAGCCCTGTGGTGGCTCATTCTGAGCGGTGGTGTTGGTGTATTTCGGGAAAAGTTCAATCCTCACGGATTGCAATGGGTCAACAGAATTTCAGGTGTGATGATCGCAGGGTTCGGTTTGTTTGCTATGTGGAAGATGTAAAAAGAAGGGGTCAGGTCTTGCATTCATACATTTTATTTGATAAGGTATTTCTATGGCGAGACCATTACGGATTGAATTTCCAGGAGCTCTCTATCATATTACCTCCAGAGGCAATGCCAGGCAGGCTATTTTCATAGAGGATGAGGATAGAAGTAGATTTTTAGATCTCCTATCGATAGTTGTGGAGAGGTTTCAATGGGTTTGCCATGCCTACTGTCTTATGGAGAATCATTATCATCTTTTGATCGAGACTCCGGAGGGGAATTTATCGAAAGGAATGAGAGAGTTGAATGGGGTCTACACTCAAGGGTTCAATCAGAGGCACAGGAGGGTGGGTCATCTTTTTCAGGGCAGATATAAGGCGATCCTGGTGGAGAAGGACAGTCATTTATTGTCTCTTTGTCGTTATGTCGTCTTAAATCCTTTCAGGGTGGGTTTAATCAAGAGGCCTGAGGATTGGAGGTGGAGCAGTTATAAACCATTAAGGAGCCCTTTACCCACTGGAGACCTGTGCTGATCGGAAATAGGACAGGAAGCAGAATCAAAACTCCCAGGATGAGTATCAGCGAGATACCAGCAATCCTCTTTTTTCCCTTTCGTGATCTCCCCTGAAGGGCCGGTCATCACTTCGCGGTGATCTTGTGCGTCGAAGGTCCTCTGCTCCCATGCTTGTTGCAGCTGGCCTCTGCAATGATCTCCGTATCCTCCTTGACCATCAATTTGATCTCCTTTGTAAACTCCGCTCCTTCGGGCAGGTTATCCTTTGTATAGTCCCAGCGAGCGATCTCTTTCCCATTGGCTCGCACCTTTACCCACTCCGTGTGATGGGAAGACGTATTGGCGTTATGACTTACAGTAATACGCAAAGTGACCTCCGTTCCCTTCGGAACGCTTGCAGGCCCCTCGATCGAGGTCGACGACTTGTTCGCTAATACATAGCCAGCTTGAAGGCTCAGAAAAACCATCGTCAGCAGTCCCAAAGCAACCCATTTCCTCATTCTTGCACCTCCAAAAATAGATTCATTGTTTTAAAAAATAACCCGCCAAACTGCCTGCGTCAACTACATAAACGAGTGGAGACGAGGGTGAAAGACCACTTTTGTGACTTAGACAGTTGATGTAAGAGAAAAGAAACCAATCTGTTGGAATGCTTTTTAAGAATCAATGAGTTGACACGGTTCGACCTTAAATACCATGAGTCTTCCCCTGGGGATCATTTTCCATCGCAGGTCCGGGGAAACTGGTTCGGATGCAACAATGGTCGTATCTGCATCGAAAGCATAATACAGGGAGTAATACCACGGGGCTTTGGTATATTCCCGAAATCCATAGAGCCGGTTTCCATCGGAGAACAGGCAGGTCAGAGAAGAGTAAGAATGGTTCGAAATAATCTCCCGTGTTGCCTTTCGGAAAGCCTTTGCCAAGCCTAAAGAGATAAACTCCATGATATAGTGAAAATAGACCTCGCTATCGAGCGCCCTGGAGGTGGGGGGATGGTGAACGATCTTCTGACGCAGGGTTTTGTAGTCTCGAACGGTTCCGTTATGAACAAAGAGAGTATTTCCAATGGCAAAGGGATGGGCGTGATGACGCCTGGACGTGTCCTTCCAAGAAGATTTCCTCAGGTGAAGAAGAAGGATGTTCGATGATTTCACACTTCGGCAGACCTCGAAGAACTCCCGCCTCTCCTTAAGGATCGAGCCCCCGCTTTTGTGAACCATCACCTTTCCGTTTCGATAGAATCCGATTCCCCAACCATCGAGGTGCCCGGGGGAATCCTCCGGCAGAAATTTTCCAGACCTGGCCAGCTCGAAAAAATTCTCTATGACCTTTTTATGTCTCTGAAAAATAAAATTGGTTAAACCGAGCATCCTGCACATCTCAAGTGTCCCAACCTAAATTAAAAAAATAATTTTACAATGCCGATGGCGATGAGGATTCCGATCAGGTCGGCGATGACGCAGACCGGGACGAGATACCTTGTCCTCCTGATTCCCACTGCTCCCAGATAGACCGCCAGAACGTAAAAGGTCGTTTCCGCACTTCCCATGATGACGGCAGACATCCGGCTGGCGACCGAATCGGGGCCATGGGTCTGAACAATGTTCGTAAATACCCCCAATGAAGCACTTCCAGATAAGGGTTTAATCAGGGCGATCGAGACGACATCGATGGGGATATGGAAGATCTCCAGTATTCCCCCGAGAAGGACTCCAGCAAACTCGAGAGCCCCCGAAGCCTGAAAAGCTTTGATCGCAATAAAAATCGCCAGGAGGTATGGGAAAATCCTGATGACGACTCCCACCCCATCCTTCGCTCCAGAAACAAAACAGTCATAAACCTTCACCCTCTTGACGCATCCATACAAAATGGCAAGCAGGATGAAGAGAGGAATCATGATCTGTGAAATCAGGCTGATGCTCTTCATTTCAGAAACCTCCTGAAGGCGAACAGGACTCCAAGAGCGAAGAAGGCAGACAGGAAGGTTGCGAGAAGGGTCGGTAGAACAACGGCCGAGGGATCTTGAGAGCCGTATTCCGAGAGGATTCCGATCACCGTAAACGGGATCAGTTGAATACTGGCGGTATTCACCACAATGAAAATCATCATTTCGAAGGTGATGGTGTCACCCTCGGGATTCAGGGTTTTTAAATCCTGCATGGCCTTAATTCCAAGAGGGGTGGCCGCATTCCCAAGCCCAAAGAGGTTGGCCAGAAAGTTCAGCGTGATGGAGGTGATGGCAGGATGTTCCGGTGGAATTTTTTTAAATAACCGCCTCACGAAGTGTTGAAACAGGCCGGAGAGATGGTGGATCAGTCCTGACTCTTCGATGATCCGGGTAATTCCAAGCCAGAGGGCGACAATCCCCAGCAAAAAAAGACTCACCTCGACCGCAGCCTTCGCCCCCTCAAAAAAAGATCTGGTCAATTCGCCCAGCCTGCCATTCAGGAAGGAAAAGAAGATATTGATGACGATCAACAAAACCCAAATCGTATTCATAGGAGCGTAAGAGTCTTTTTGGTGGTGTTAAGTTCCACACGGGCGCCAACGGGCAGGGTGATCTTGTTCTTCACATGTCCAATGTAGGGGCAATGAACCAGCGGGAAATCGATCTTCATCTGGCTGGCCAGGATATTGTAAACATCCCGGTTTTTGATCCCTCTGAAATTCCCGAGGATGAGCCCCTTTATTTTTCGTAGTTTGCCGGCGAAGATCCACTGCGTGAGATACCGATCGACCTCATAGAGTTTTTCATTCACTTCTTCCAGAAACAGGATGGCTCCGTCCGTATTGATCTCCCATTCCGTTCCCAAAAGGGCAGTGAGGGTAATCAGATTGCCTCCGCTCAGGCGACCACGGGCGATTCCAGACCGGTAGGTCTGAACCGGCACCCCTTCGAACAAGTTTCTATTGGGGAATCCATTGACTCCGTTTAAGAAGGATCGTTTCGCAACTCTTGAAATCTGAGAAAAATTAATCACCATGGGAGCGTGAAGCGTGGTCAAACCGGTCCGTTCTGATATGACATTCAGTAGTGCACTCAGATCGCTGAATCCGGCCAGAATCTTGGGATGGTTGCGGATGAGGTTAAAATCTAAGTGGGGAAGAAGCTTCATGGAGCCGCATCCACCTCGATGGGCAAGGAGGATATCCACTTTTTCATTCAAAAAGGCGTTATGGATTTGGGCTGTTTTCTTGCGAATGGAAGGTAGTCGGGTGACCGCCTTTTTATTGAGGATTTTAAACCCCAGCTTTTCCAGGTTTTTAATGCCGTCTGTGAAATCCTTCCTTTTTTTGATCACTGAACTCGGTGTGATGAGATAGATGATTTTCAAGAGCACCTCTTCCTGTCCATACGGAGGATGAACTCCATTATCCATCAAATTTATGTGGATTACCAGACATCGTCAATAAAAAAATGTAGTGTGCCCAGAGAAGGGTAGCCGAACGTTTATCGAGACCCTGAAGGAGTAACCGCTTGAAAAATAACTGAAACGAGCTTCTTTAGAACTCGAGATAGCATATTCATCTTCATTTTCAAATAAAGGACATTGAGATAGCCGTTAAACAATACATTTTACAGGAATGAGGCAAAAGAGTAAGATATGGTGAGTGCAAGCCACTTGATACTTCACATTCGTCATCAGGAAAGGAGGATCGCACGACGTCCTCTTAAGGATGTGGTGATGGAGTGGGAATAGAACAATGGTGAAATGGATACTTCCTGTATTGCTGTTACTTGTTGGAGCTATTGTCGTGATACACTTTTTAGGCCATTATCGGTGGCAAGGGGCTACCACGACATTGCATAGGAAGATGGATTCGGTACGCACGTCATCCCCTATTAAGACCTATGACCCACGCGAACTGTTAACCCTTCCCGCTCCAGTCCAACGCTATTTCCATACCGTGCTCAAAGAGGGCCAGCCATTGGTTGCATCGGTCAATGTAGAACACGCTGGCACCTTCAACATGAGTGCCACCGGAGAACAATGGAAGCCGTTCCGTTCGACTCAGCGTGTCGTCATCCAGCGTCCGGGCTTCGTTTGGGACGCTCGGATTCGCATGGTGCCGGGAATGCCTATCCATGTTCATGATGCCTATGTGGCAGGTGAAGGTGTCTTGGCAGCAAGGCTATTTGGGCTCTTTACAGTGATGAAACAGCCCAGCACGCCTGAGCTGGCGCAGGGAGAGTTGATGCGCTTCTTAGCTGAAGCAGCCTGGTACCCTACAGCACTTCTTCCGAGTCAAGGAGTGGTCTGGAAAGGGATTGATGACTCACGAGCCAGTGCTACCCTTACCGATGTGACAATCTCAGTAACGTTATTGTTTCAGTTCGATGTTCAAGGGCGAATCAGTTCAGTGCGTTCGGAGGGGCGATATCGCGAAGTAGATGGGGGGCAGATTGCTACCCCCTGGCAAGGGCGAGTTTGGGACTATCAAAGAAGGGATGGCATGCTCATCCCTCTGGCTGGTGAGGTGGCTTGGTTGCTTCCTGATGGAGCGAAGCCCTACTGGAGAGGGCATATTATCAACATAGCCTACGAATGGATGAAATAAATTCCAGTCAATGAAGGGACCTTGTTTATAGAGAATTTATGCTCTTGTCCACACCAACCTTGAAGGAGGATTCAGGAAGGATATCTCCTGAAGGGAAGCACAGTGTTATCCTTCTTACAATGGTAGAATACAAACATTTTGAAAGAAGTGGTCCGAATGAAATAGAATGGAGTTTGGGACGGCCGGAGAAATGCAAAACCCACGTTCATCACAAGAGAATCGCTATCTGAATGAGGAGAGAAAAAAAATGGGCTACAAACGTATTATTATTACAGACTTTGGTGGGCCTGAAGTGCTCAAGATGATTGAAGAGCCCGTATTGCCGGAACCCAAGCGGGGGGAGATACGTGTCAAGGTGTTGGTCAGCGGTGCTGCCTTCACAGACGTGATGATACGCAAGGGCATGTATCCCGATGTGAAAGAGAAGCCACCTTTTTCACCAGGCTACGATATGGTTGGTGTCGTGGATAAGTTGGGCGAGGGCACTACACGATTCAAAGTCGGGCAGACCGTGGCGGACCTCACCATCATTGGCTCCTATTCAGAATACATCTGTCTGCCTGAGGACAGGTTGACACTTGTTCCAGAGGGGCTTGATCCAGCGGAAGCTGTCAGCCTCATTCTCTCATATGTTACGGCCTATCAAATGCTCAATCGGGTTGCCAAAGTTAAAAAAGGACAAAGCATTTTGCTCCATGGGGCAGGGGGGGCGGTTGGCACGGCCACGCTTCAATTGGGTAGATTGCTCGACCTGAAAATATACGGGACAGCATCCAAGGCCAAGCACGAATTGATCTCCAAACTGGGCGCAACTGCAATCGATTATAAAAATGAGAATTGGGGAGAACGCATACGGACCTTAACAGGAGACGGAGTTGATGGGGTATTTGATCCGATAGGCGGAGAAAATTTGAAGAAATCCTTTAGCGTTCTTCGGAAAGGCGGAATACTGGTGGCATATGGTTTTTATAACGCCGTGATGGGTAAAGGCGGAAGCATCCCTCTTGACTTCATCCGTCTCAAGTTATGGAACCTTCTGCCCAACGGGCGCTCTACAGTGTTTTATTCGATTGGTGCCATGCGGCAGAAACATCCTCACTGGTTCTCTGAGGATTTGACCCATCTATTCCATTTACTGGCGCAGGGAAAGATCAAGCCGGTGATCGCAGCACGTATGCCATTGGCTGAGGTCAGGCGTGCTCATGAACTGATCGAAACTGCAGGGGTGCAGGGTAAGATTGTGCTTACCATGTAAGCAAACCCAGGCTTCACAAAGGGATCCAGAAAATGGCTTAAATACACCCTCGATGTCAGTCGTTTTCTTTATTCCCAAGGTTATTTTTTCTTGCGAGTATAGAGGGTTTTATATCGGCTAATATCTCCGACAAAGCAACTGGTACATTCTTCCGAGGACAGATCGAGAGGTTCGAGGAGGATTTCAAATCCAAGTTCTTCATATTGAGCCGCCATTTCGGAGAGACGGGGCTCGTCTATTGTAAATCGTTTCTCCCAGCCTTGTTGCTTGAGTTCTTCTTCTCTGCTCATATGATCAACGATGAACAATGAACCATGAAGGATGAACTATGAGCCATGGACGATGGACAATGAACCATGAACAATGAACCATGAAACATGAGATGTCCATAAAGGGTTACGGATCATTGTTTTGAATGCAAACTTTCCAACTATTGGAGTGGGAGATAGCCCCTGAATCACAAACAACGGCACATGGAGGTGTTTTCTGCCCATTTCCAGGTTTACAGGGGGCGCAGTGGTATCGGATCTTTTTCCGTTCTTCATGTCTGATAAAGGCGACGGGTTGCTCTCGAAAAGGGTCTATCTCATCCTCCCCGACTTCAATAATGTTGGCAGGGCATGCTTCCACACATCTCCCACAACCATTGCACCTGTCAGTGTCGAGAATAAGAAACCAATCTCCAGAGGCATCGCTATATCCGTAATGAGCAATCACTTCGTTTCCTCATCCCCTTCCAGTTTTTTTACACTTTTGACTTTTCCAGTTTCCAACAATGTTTGGGCGAAGAGGGCAGCCCCGAGGGCTCCAGCAATCTGGGTATCAAAGGGGTAGTTCTTTTTTCGATATTGAGGGTTCGCCCAAGTTTGCTCGCCAGCCTTAAAACCGAGTTTCTTCTCCAGCCGCTTGACGACACCTTCATTTTTTGCAATTCCACCGGTGATAACGAATTTCTCTTCTACGCCTAATCGTCTGAGAAGCTCCAAAATCCTGTGCGCCATCGCAGAACAGTAAGCGGCAATGATTTCGTTTTCTTGAACTCCCTGTTCAAGAAGTGCCAGCACTTCGCTTTTGGCAAAGACGACGCAGGTGGTGCTGACCGGAGGCAATTCCTTCGATATCTGAAAGGAACGGGGACCGATCTCCCAGATCGGAACGTGAATCAGATCGGCAAAGATCTCCATGCCACGCCCTGTTCCTGCAGCGCATTTATCATTCATTATAAAATTGAGGACCTTGCCCTGTCCGTCGATACGAATCGCTTTGCAATCCTGACCTCCCATATCCAGAACGGTTCTCACTTCTGGACCATACATGAAACAGGCTCCCCTTGCATGGCAGGAGATTTCGGTGATTGTCTGCTGAGCCATTGGCACATTGACCCGGCCATACCCCGTGCCAATGCAGTAGTCCACATTCTCTAATTTCAAGTCGGTCTTTTGAAGGGCATAATCCACCCCTCTTTCGGCACTGTTTGGACTGTTTGAGCCAGTCCGTGTATTTCCATACGCAAAAAGTTCACCATCCACCATCACCACGGCCTGGGTGCTGACCGACCCCACGTCCACTCCCAGGGAGATCCATTTCCCTTTTTTCCAGTGGATATCTGGATTGACCCAATTGCCTTCTGGCCATCTCCAGAACTCAACCGGTTTTCCTAAATCTGCCCCCATCTTTCTTACTCACTTGAAGATGGGTTTAATGCCGATTCGGCTGCACCAAAGGCCCCTACATAATCGGGATCGTCTGGAATGATGATAGGGACCCCTAAATTCTTCTTTAAAGAATCGACAAACCCATCGTTTTTAGCCATTCCTCCGATGAGGACGACCTCTCTTTCCACCCCGACCATCCGCGCCAGGGATCCCACCCTTCCTGCAATGGCATCCATCACGGCTCTCGCGATATCGGTTTTGGGAACATTTTGATGGATCAATGATATGACCTCTGATTCTCCAAAGACAACGCACTGGGCATTGATGGGAATCGATCGGGTCGAAAGGAGGGCGATTTTGGAGAGCTCTTCTACAGAGACCTCCAGGGCTCTTGCCATAGCTTCCACAAAGGTGCCGGTTCCTGCTGCGCACTTTTCATTGATGGCAAAATCGAGGACCTTGCCTTCAGCATTCATTCGGATGACACGGCCTTCTTCCGCACCCACATCAAGAATGGTTCGCCCCTGAGGCATCCGCCGAAACACTCCTATGGCATCCGCCATCACCTCAGAGAGGAAATGATTGGCAAACGTGACGCATTTCGCTGAGCTACCAGTTGCCACCACACATTGCACCTCTTTTTTGCTGAGACCTGCCTCGTTCAATACGTTCTCATAAAGGGACGCCACAGCCTCGGATTTTTTCATTCCCGCAGGAGCAACCCCTTTGGCTATCATCTGATGGTCATTTTTGATGACAAGATGAACATTCTTGCCACCCACATCAATGCCTGCCGTCACCATCCTCAAACCTCCAGAACGCTCCCTACACATCCATGGAAGAATCGATCTCCAAACTCCTGATGAAGTCTCAGGGCGGCTTTCATGCCCGTGCAATGGGAAACGCCGATCCTTTCAACCTTCATCGATTTTAATGCGTTAATCGATGCTTCAAGCTGTTCCGAAGTTAAAAAATCTAAATGGGTTCCTCCGAGGATTGCGAGAAAGTGATCCTTACCCGTTTTCTCCATCACATGGTGCATGATGTTGATCATTCCTGAATGAGCACATCCGAGAATTAAAACCAGACCTTTTCCAGTATCAAAAACCAGAGACTGATCATCGGGAAAGGAGTCCTGAGAGATTTTCCCATCTTTTTCAGTGAAGAGTCTTGGATCAGGTTTTTCGAATAGGGTGTTTCGTGGCACTTCCCCGGATAGGAAGATGCCTTTTTCAACTTCAATAAAATCTGTGTTCCAAACAAAATGTGCCCCCAGGGATTCGAGATAGGCCTGTTTATAAGGAATACCTACATACTCTTTTGGGTCCTCTTCCTTCTCTTTAAGCCTCGCAAATCGATCGAGAAAGACATGGGGGTGAACATGGACGTCCACCTTTCCCCTCAGTTTTAACACCTCCGGTAGCCCTCCTGTATGATCATAATGGCCATGGCTGATGAAGATTTTCTTTATGCTTCTCAAATCCTTATTCAGGGCGAGGGAGTTCCCGACCACCGAAACACCCCTTCCGGTATCAAACAGAAAATTTCCATGGGTGGTCTCCAAGAAAGCTGAAAACCCATGCTCTCCCAAACCAATCCGTTTGCCAATCGAATTTTCACAAAGGATGGTTATTCGCATTTGGGTTTTTCCTCCAGAATGCCAAGGGCTTCTTTAACCAGTTTTTTCTCCCGTTCATAATCCACCACTCTCTGAATCATAATCTTCTGGGCCATCACCGGTCCTGCCCCATGCCAGGTCCCGACGCCGTGCTGACCTGCGGTCCAGTTCTGAAGCAATTTTGTGACCTTCATAATATGTTCGGCTGGAACCTCGGAGCCAAATCCCAGGAACTCCTCCACATACTTTTTGGTTTCTGGATTTTTCAACTCCTTAAGAGAGGGCAGGGTGACGATGAGGCCGCCCCCAATGTCTCCAGCCAGAGCCATCACCCGCCAGAAGGCGTCACAGATGTTGAGTTTTGAGACATTTCCCATCAATTCATCGGGTAAGAATACCCCTGATCCCTCAGGTTCCTCCCTGCCGAGATTGGCAGCAGAAAGCCCGCAGGCCCGACCCGTTTCCCTCAATACAACCATCTCCATCAATTCATCGTTGATGTGTTGAGCCTTTTCAAGTCCTTTATATTCCTGGAGAAGCTTACACGCCCCGATAATGAGGTTCATAAAACCAACTTTACAGGTCCCTCCGCATGTCATCCGATGGGTTTTCGCAAAACGTTCAACCAATTTGATCGAATAATCGGTCTCTCCAAAATGAAAGACTCTCTCCCATGGCACAAAGACATTGTCAAAAACGACCATGGCGGTCTCTCTCTGGCCGAAAAGGGGGTTTCCCAATTCGTAAGGGTCTTCTGCCATTTCTCTTTCGGCAGAGTAGGGGGAATATTGGCAGATATAGGTGAGTCCTTCGGCATCGGTGGGAATCGCGAAGGAAAGGGCATAGTCGGCTTCCTCCTTTTTTTTGGCGGATTGGGGAAGGACGATCAGTTCGTGGCTGACAAAAGCTCCACTGATGTTGATCTTGGCACCCCGAACAACAATTCCATCCGGTTTTTTCTCAACAACCTTTAGGGATAGAAAAGGATCCGGCCAGTCGATTGCCCGCTTTTTACGGTCTCCTCTGGGTTCGGTCAGGGCTCCTGAGATAATTTGTAAACCGACGATGGTATTCCGTACCGAGGTTTTTGTCCATTTCCCAGGTCGTGCTGGCAAGGGAATGAAAGGCATCCAGTCCCGGGCAGCGATAAATACAGGTTCCCAGCCTTTCGGCGGCGAAAGTACCGGCAATCGCTTTGGCGACCAGATCCTCTCGGCTACGGCAGACATAGACATAGCGATTCACCCGGTCATTGGTGAGGGGAGAGAGGGTTGTCATGATCTCCTGAGAGGCTGGATCCAGCGCCCATCGGTAACTTGCCTTGTTTGCTTCGATCACCGTTCGTATGTTGGGATTATTGAGATAATCTTCAACCTTTTTGCCGTTCATGAAGATTCTGGGCTTCCGATTTCTTAAACTCTCTTCATACTGTTCAGGGGTTTTCAGTGCCATCTCTTCCCATCTCCTCTCTCTCAATGTTATTTCGAATGTTTTCGTGCATCATCATCCTTTTGTCCGGAAACATTACTTCGAGATCAGCCCTGCTTGTAAGAGAATCTCCGCCATCCATCTGGCGGCCTTACCGACCACTTCCGGACAGTGAATGTCGTGAGCACCGGCATGATGAAACTTTTCATATTCCTGAGGATCGGCGAGATAATAGTATCGGCCAAGAATTTTATTCTGGATGTCCCGGCAGATGACCGACCCGTATTCCTGGATAAACTTTTCTCTAAACTTTCTCGCAAGCTGGTGTGTTTTGAAG
>FWPV01002691.1_pt1 | contig 42634 bp, 43 predicted proteins | sample 2228371 | NCBI WGS metagenome assembly FWPV01 (sample SAMEA103939776, study PRJEB20133) | metagenome
AGTCGGATATCGGCAAGGATTATCCCACCTCATACGGGGTGATTGGCGACGCAAAGGCAGTCCTTGGGCAAATGATCATGGAGGTCAAGAAGCGTTTGGGAGAAAATGGCCGCCGCAGTGAAAGGAGTGTTGAAACTGAGGTACGGTCCGTAAAAGAGTCCTTCCTTAAGGAATGGATGCCGCGTTTAACATCGAATGAAGAACCCATTAACCCCTACAGGGTCATCTGGGAACTGATGCACATAGTTGACCCCATGCGCACGGTTGTTACTCACGATTCGGGATGTCCCCGTGACCAGCTTGTGCCTTTTTATGAAGCTATCATTCCTCATGGTTATATCGGCTGGGGTAAGTCGACCCCTCTTGGAGCATCGCTTGGATTGATCATGGGAGCAAAGCTTGCCAAACCCGAGTGGCTGGCTGTCAACTTGATGGGGGACGCAGCTTTCGGGATGGTCGGGATGGATTTTGAGACAGCTGTCCGCAATCACATTCCCATCCTCACTGTCCTTATGAACAACGGCGTCATGGGGGGCTATACCAAGAAGCAGCCGATTGCAAGCGAGTTTTACTCTGTGCATCGCCTGAGTGGTGATTATCGAAAGGTGGCTGAGGCCTTAGGTGGGTATGCTGAACGGGTTGAAAAGGTTGCTGAGCTTAGGCCCGCTCTCGAAAGGGCAATCAATCAGGTTCACTCGGGCATACCAGCTTTGTTGGAGGTCATCACAGCCGATGACCCGGTTTACCCAGGAGGATAAGTGGTGGTGAGAGGCGAAGGCTTCCAAGAGCTTTTAATGTCTCTGCATACGAATGGAGGATGAAGATGGAAGAGAACTGGTTGGTCTACGTCAATGGTGAAATGGTTCCCATGAAAGAGGCTAAGATCTCTGTTTTCGACCGTGGCTTTCAATACGGTGATGGGGTGTTTGAAGGCTTGAGAGCTTATGACGGAAGGATATTCAAACTGAAGGAACATACAGATCGTCTTTTCAGATCCGCGAGGGCTATCAATATTGTGATGCCGATAACAAAAGAGGAATTCAGCGAAGCAGTAAAGAGAGTGGTCAGGGAGAATGGATTTCGAGATGCCCATATTAAACCCCAAGTGACGAGGGGAAATGCTTGGAAACTGGGGTTAGATCCTCGAAACACAACTTCACCCAATATTGTTATCCCCGCACGACCGATCGGAAAGTCCATGTTTGACACAGAAAAAGGATTCAAATTGGCAGTGGTCAGCGTGAGAAAAGTACCTTCCCTTTGTCTTGACCCGCGGATCAAATCTATCAACTACCTCGTCAACATTATGGCCAGGATGGAGGCCCTTGCCTCAGGTGCAGATGAGGCTATCATGTTAGACATCCGTGGTTATGTGTCCGAGGGTGCAGGAGACAATATTTTTCTGGTAAGGGAGGGGGAACTATATACACCCGAGGTGCAAGACGCCCTGGAGGGAATCACACGGGGGACAGTCATTGATTTGGCAACTCGAATGAATATCAGGGTCCACGAAACGAGGCTGACGCTTTATGATGTCTACAATGCCGACGAAATATTCATCACCGGATCTGGTGCTGGAATCGTTCCGGTTACCGAGGTGGACAAGAGGATTGTCTCCGAGGGGAAAATGGGACCGGTTACGAAACGTTTGATCGAAGCTTACGATGAGGAGGTCAAAACAGGGGATCCTGTTTACCAATGAAAAAAACAAAGGAGAAAGGCGAATGGAGTTGCTTCAAAGAATTGGTCAGGAGCTTCAAAAGGGAAATTTCGAGCAAGTCGCTAAGCTAACTCAGGAAGCCCTTGACGCGGGTATTCCACCCGCCAAGATCCTTAAGGAAGGGTTAATCGCCGGTATGGATGTAGTTGGAGAGCGATTTCGAAAGGATGAGCTTTACATACCGGAGGTGCTAATGGCAGCCAGAGCAATGCATGCTGGAATGGGGGTGCTTCGGCCGAAGTTGGCCGAGACGGGCGTTCAGCTTACGGGCAAAGTCGTTCTGGGCACGGTAAAGGGGGATCTCCACGATATCGGTAAGAACTTGGTCGGGATGATGATGGAGGGTGGTGGGTTTCAGGTCATCGATCTCGGGATTGATGTTCACTCTGAAAAATTTGTGGAAGCTGTAACCTCCCATAAAGCAGATATCCTAGGACTTTCCGCTCTCTTGACCACAACGATGCCGAGGATGAAAGAGGTTATCCAATCGCTCATTACCGCTGGCATTCGAAACAAGGTGAAGGTCATGGTTGGAGGAGCCCCGCTGACGGAGAAATTTGCCAAAGAGATCGGTGCGGACGGATACGCGCCAGATGCTGCCTCTGCTGTCGAGATGGCAAAATCTCTCTTGAGAAAGTAAATCTCTTCGGATTTATTGGACGCAGCCTGAGGAAAACTTGATGCTCATTATCGGAGAGTCGATTAACGGAACGATTCAAAAAGTTGGCCAGGCGATCCTGGAGAGAAATGAGAAATCTCTGAGAGAGCTGGCTCGAACTCAGTACGATTGCGGAGCCCAAATCTTGGATGTCAATGCCGGGGTTGCCGGTGGAAACGAAATCGAGGACCTCCCGTGGCTCATTGAGATTGTCCAGAAAGAGGTTCCCCTTCCCCTCATGTTGGATAGCGCAAACCCCGAAGCCCTAAAGGCTGCCCTTTCCGTCTATCATCACTCAGAACCCCCCATCCTCAACTCCATCTCCGGGGAAGGGGAAAAATGGAATAAACTCTTCCCTGTGATCTCGGAAAAAAGATGTCAAGTCGTCGTCCTTTTGATGGACGATCAAGGAATTCCGAAAACAAGCGAGGGCAGGCTCAAGATAGCCCGGAGACTTTTTGACCAATTGACAAACTCTGAGATCCCAGCGGCATCCATCTATTTTGATCCCCTGGTCCTTTCCGTGGCCGTCGAGCCCGATGCTGCTCTCGTCACCCTTGATACGATCAGAGCGATCCGATCTCATTTTCCGGATTCTCACATTATTTGTGGGGTGAGCAACGTGAGCATGGGGCTTCCGGGAAGGAGATTAATCAACCGAACCTTTCTGACGATGGCAATGAGCGCCGGACTCGACACGCTCCTCATCGATGTTCGAGACCAGGCACTCATCTCTTCGGTCTATGTTGCCAAGACCCTCCTCAATCTCGATCCTTACTGCCTCCAGTACCTCAAGGCCTACCGAGAGAAAAAGATTGTGGTTTGATTTCCTTCCAAATCGCATATATATTGGAATGTGTCCGATCCCAGGACTGTCTCCTTCAACCTCAGGAAGGCCTTTTATTTGACGCCTTAAGGATGGGACAATGGCAGGAAAAAGATCAAAAAAGAGGACTTTTCAGATCGTTTTTCAACCCTCGAACCGAACAGGCAACGTTCAAGAGGGCAAAACTGTTCTCGAAGCTGCAAGGGAGTTGGGTGTCGAGATCGAATCCCTCTGCGGGGGCTTAAGGAGCTGTGGTAAGTGCAAAATCAGGCTGATCGAAGGAAACCTTTCCCCTTTTACTAAGGAGGAAGGGGAACTGATTAGGGAAGTCGAAAGGACGGGGGGTTACCGACTCGCCTGCGCAGCCGAGGTTGAAGGAGATGTGCTGATCTACATTCCAAAAGAGAGCCGACGCGAAGAGCAGGTGGCAAGAAAGGAGGTTTCCGGAAGAGCGGTTGAACTAAAGCCAGCGGTCACGCTCCATTTCATTGAGCTTCATCCACCTTCCTTATATGATCCCCTTGGAGATTGGGATCGGTTAAAAAAAGGCCTCTCCGAAAGGTATCCGCTTCACGACCTGAAAATCGACTACCAAGCCCTTTTGCGACTACCGAGTGTCCTTCGCCAAGGCAATTGGAAGGTCACTGTCGCTGTTTGGATGAACCAGGAGGTTATCGCCCTTAAGCGCGGCAGAGTCGATGACGTTTACGGATTAGCGATTGACATTGGAACCACTACCGTCGCAGGCTACCTTTGCAGTCTTACGAGCGGGAAGGTAATTGCTACCGAATCGGTGACGAATCCACAGCTCGCCTACGGCGAGGATGTGATGACCAGGATCACCTATGCTATCATGGACCGGGAAGGCCTTCAAGACTTGCACCGAAGAATCATCGACGGACTGAACGGTTTGATTCTGTCGGTGACCGACCAAGCGAATGTATCGCCCGACGATCTCTTAGAACTGAGCGTCGTCGGGAACACGGCAATGCATCACCTCTTCTTGGCCATGGATCCTCAATACCTGGGCGTCTCACCCTTCCCTCCCGTCCTTCACCGATCCCTCACCATCTGTGCAAGGGAGTTAGGATTGAAGGTCAACCATTCGGCAAAGGTCTTCCTTCCCCCGATCGAAGCTGGGTTCGTCGGCGCGGACAACGTGGGCGTCCTCATCTCCGAGGAGCCTTACAAACGAGACGAGATGTCCCTCATCATCGATGTCGGAACCAACGGCGAACTCATCATGGGAAATCGTGAAAGACTCCTCTCCGCCTCGTGCGCCACAGGTCCCGCCTTCGAGGGGGCCCATATCAAATTTGGAATGAGGGCAGCACAGGGAGCCATTGAACGGGTTGAAATTGATCCCAAGACGTTCGATGTCAAATTCAAGGTCGTCGGCAAAGAGGGTTGGAGCAACGAAATGGCAGAACCCGAAGCAAAAGGAATCTGCGGATCGGGGATCATCGATGCGGTGGCAGAACTCTATCGAGCCGGAATTATCGACAAGACCGGTACCTTCAAGAACGGAATTCGTTCTCCTCGATTAAGGAATTCCAATGGAAAGGCCGAGTTTGTGATCGCATGGAAGGAAGAGACCTCAATCGGAGCGGAGATCACGGTAACCCAGCAGGATGTGCGAAACGTCCAGTTGGGCAAGGCGGCCCTCTATGCAGGGGCAAAATTGCTGATGAGGAAGTTGGGCCTGAACAAGCTCGACCGCATCCTTCTCGCGGGTGCCTTCGGAAGTTACATCGATCCGACGAGAGCGCTCATCTTGGGAATGTTCCCGGATTGTGACCTCGACCACATCGAAGCAGTCGGCAATGCCGCAGGGGACGGCGCGAGAATCATGCTTCTCAACAGGGACAAAAGGATCGAAGCAGAGGAGATCGCAAAGAGGGTGGAATACGTCGAGCTGACGATCGAAAAGGATTTTCAAAAAGAGTTCATCGAAGCCATGCATATCCCTCATGGCCGCGACCCCTTCCCCCATCTCAAGGGAATCGTAAGGGATGAGATTTTGAATCAGTGAAAACCTTCGCGGGGAAGAATTAAGAGCGTATGGCTTCTCGGCAAGCCTGAAGAGGCCTGTCTCATTCGGTTGAGATCGATTGCTCATTGTTCATCGTCTTTCACAGGGCTCATGAAAACATACCTCATCATTGGATGTGGCTATTTTGGAGGACGTGCCGCCGAAGAGCTCTTCAAGAAGTACCCCGGTTCAAAGATCACTGCCGTCGATAAGAGCCCCGAAGCGGTAAAAAAGCTCCCCTCCCTTCCGATCGTGACCATAGTACAAGAGGGAATATCCTACCTGAATCGACTCCTCTCCGAGGGCGGAACCGTCGATTACGTAATTCCCTCGGTTCCCTTCCACTTCGCTTTTGAATTTATTCTTCGCCGTCTTAAGGCCTACGGCGCAAAGAGGGCTCCCCTGCCACCTCTGCCTGAGCTCCCAAACCCTGAAAAGGGGAGAAGAGGAGATCTTTATACGAGCCTCGCTGACTTCCTCTGCCCCGAGGATTGCCCCGGACCTGCTCGGTACTGCACTGTAACAAGCAAAAGGCGAGAAAAACCCCTTTACCAGATTCTCGGCGAACTCGAAGGTCCCTTTGTTTCAAAAGTGTTGATCAGCGAGCAGTTATTGCCGGGAGTGGGAGGATTTCGCTTGAGTGCCCTGCTGGCGCTGCTCGATGAAATTAAGAAATCGAAGAATTCAGCCCTTCCTTTTCTCATCAGCACCGCCAGCCGCTGCCATGGCGTTACCTCGGCTCTATCTTTTCAGTGCGGAGGGATTTAAACAATCCTCTCGGAAGCAGCAACCGAGCTGGTCGCAATAGTCGGTCGCCGTACCGAAGCAATCGAAATTCCCCTCTGCCTTCTGAATCTTCCTGATCAATTCTCTCTTGGACAACCCGAAGGTATCTTTTAGCCCCAGAGCTTTTGCCTTCGTTCTCACCTCTTGCATTTTCATCTTGAATTCCTCGGACTTTAAAGTTTACTATTTCGTATTGTCGGACGATTTTGGAATGTTGTCAAGAAGCTCTCATTAAAATGGCTCTGACTTCCTATTCGAATAGAGATCTCTCGACCGAAAAACCTCCTTTGGTCATTCCAAGATCGCAGCATCCCATCTCCCGAAAGATGATCGATGCGGAGGCTTTAAAAGTTCTCTACCGCCTCCACCACCACGGTTTTCTAGCCTATCTCGTTGGGGGAAGCGTCCGTGACCTCCTCTTGGGAAAGGTCCCCAACGATTTCGACGTCGCCACCAACGCTCGCCCCCACGAAATCAAAAGCCTTTTCAAAAACAGCCGGATCATTGGTCGGCGGTTTCGGTTGGTTCATATCTTCTTCAGAGGTGGGAAAATCATCGAGGTCTCGACTTTCCGAAGCCGCTCGGAGTTCGAAGAAGTCTGGATCGAAAATGGGGAGATCCTTCGGAACGACAGCTTCGGGACTCCGGAGGAAGATGCCCTCCGGCGGGATATTACCATCAACGGGCTCTTCTACAACATTGCCGATTTTTCGATCATTGACTATGTGGGTGGCATGGAGGATCTTCGGCGAGGGCTGATCAGGATCATCGGGGATCCCGACGAGAGATTTCGGCAAGATCCCGTGCGGATGATCCGTGTCATTCGTCACGCGAGCCGAACCGGCTTCAGGATCGATGGCCCCACCTATGAGGCTATTCGCCGCCACCGGGATAAAATACGAAAGTGCTCTCCTTCTCGCCTTCGGGACGAATTTCTCCGAGATCTGAAGGAGGGCTCCTCCCATCCCTGGCTCGCCCTGATGCTTGAAACGGGTCTGCTCTTTTCTCTCTTTCCTGATTTGGAAAGGGCCTTTGGAGAGCAAAGCGCCCAGCGAGAGAGAAACAGGCAATTCTTCCTTGCCCTCTTCGCCCTTGCGGATCGTCTGATCAATGAGAAAGGAGCGATCCCCGAGCCGGTTCTCATCGCCCTCTTCCTTGCCCCATTTATTCAATCGATTCTGCCCGAGCACGCCTACCTGGGAGAAAAGGAAAGATATGACTATCGAATCCAAACGACGCGCTGGGCCCTGCACCAGGTCCTCTCCCCCTTTTCCTTTCCAAAAGGATGGAAGGAGGAAGCCTTTCAAATCCTCATAACCCAGCCCATGTTGGAGAGGGCAATTCAACGGGGAGGAATCCCTAAGCGGCTTAGAAGGAGGAAATGTTTCAGAGAGGCTATCCTTTTCAACAGAATGTTAGCCGAGGCAAGAGGGGAGAAGGTTAGTAGCCGACCTTCTTTCGCCAGTCGGGTTCAAACACCTCATCGAAGAAACTTTCCAGTTGCTTAAGGATCCGCTTCCATCCCGACTCAAACTCGGAACTCAAGACCTCTTTGAGAAAAGGGACGATCTCGCCCAGTTTGTCTTTGGGCAGGTACGCCCTCGCCTTCATCTCGTAAGCCCGTTTCAGTGCGTCGGAGTTGAGTGCGTGGGCGGTCAGCATGACGACCTTCATATCCCTCTTTACAGCCATTTCAAGAAGATCGAACCCTCTCACCCCCATGATGTCCAGAATCACCACATCATACGTCCCGGACTGAAGCTTACGGACCGCTTCCTCATAACTGGAGGCCTCCTCAAAGCGGCAGCTCGGGGAGGCACTCGTTATCTCTTCCCGCAGAACCTGGAGCACATCCGGTTCGTCATCGACAGCAAGGATTTTCTTCCCATCGAGAAAGGTCTCCCTCATGATATCCTCCTCTCCATCAGGTTCCCATCAGGAGTGTCGGCAGAAATGTGGCGATCCCCGGAGCGGCGATGAGGAGCGCAGCGACAATACAGAGTGCAATGAGAAAAGGCCATATTCCCTGAAAAACAGTGGTCAGGGGGATCTTCGACACGCCCGCGACCACGTAGCTATTCATCCCGATGGGCGGGGTGATCACGCCCATCATCGTGACAAGGACGATGATCACTCCAAACCAGATTGGATCGAAACCAAGCGCTACCACCACAGGGTAAAAAATTGGAATTGTGAGGATAATCAATGCTAACGCATCCAGGATGCAGCCTCCGATCAGGTATATGAAAAGTATCACAGCCATGATCAGATTGTGAGGAAGCGGGAGTGCCCCAGCCCATCCGGCAACCTTAAACGGGATGGTCGACACCGTGAGAAAATGGCCAAAAATCGTTGCTCCGGCCACAATCACCATGATCATACAGGAGGAGACGAGGGTCTCCATGATCGATTTGCCCACGTCCCTAAGGGTGATCGATTTTCTCAAAGCGGTCAGGATCAGGATGGCGAAAGCGCCCACTGCTCCCCCTTCCGTAGGAGTGAAATACCCCTTCATCATCCCTCCCATAACGATGACGAAAAGTATGATGACGTCAATCGTGCCTGGAAGGGATTTCAGCCGTTCCTTCCACGTTGAAGTTCCACCTTTCGGCCCCAAATTGGGATCCTTCAAACACCATAGGTAGATGGCGGCCATGAAGAAGAAACAGATCAGGATACCAGGTAGGATCCCCGCCATGAAAAGCCTACCGATCGACTGCTGCGTAAATATGCCGTATACAATGAAGATGACGCTCGGAGGTATCATGATGCCGATTCCCCCGGAGGACGCGATCACGCCGCCGATCAGCTTATCTTTGTAGTTGTATCGCCTCATCTCCGGGACCGCCACACTCGTAAACGTCGCAGCCGTCGCCGTGGACGAGCCACAGATGGCACCGAAGAATGTACATCCAATGACCGTTGCCATGGCAAGCCCTCCGGGGACATGGCCCACGAAACGAAATGCCGAATCGTAGAGCCTTCTCCCGATCCCCGAGTTCGAAGCGATCTGCCCCATCAATATGAAAAGGGGGACGACCGTCAGGCCGTAGGAGGAAAAGACATCGAAGATGTCTTTGGCCATCATGTTCATACCCGCCTTGAACGAAGTCAAAAAACTGAAACCTATGAAGCCGATGATGGCCATCGAAAACCCAATTTCGACACCGGCAAAAAAGACTAAAAACATGATCGCAAAGCCGATGATGCCAGCCAATTCCGGGGTCATACCTTCTTCCTCCCCACAAGGGCGATCACATGCGTCAATTGCGTGAAAGACTGGAGAAAACAGCAGACACCGATCGCAAAGATAAACGGGTAAAATGGAAACTGTAATGTGGGAGAGACCTCCCCTGATCTGCAATAGTCCCTTCCCATTAGGACAAGGTCATACCCCATGAAACTGAAAAGAAGGATGCCAGCGCACCGGGTCACGACGAGCAATAGATGCTGGACCTTCGCTGACAATTTCTTAACAAAAAAATCAACCACCACATGGCTCCGGATCGAGGTGGTGTATGGGATGCTGAAGCCCAAGACGGCCACCGCCAAATAGCCCACCAGTTCGTAGGTTCCAACAATCGGGCGCCGAAACTCCCTCAGGATCACGTCGGAGATCGTGAGCAACATCATCAAAACCAATGCCACTCCTCCGACAAAACAGATGTAGAGGTTGAATCTCTTGACTTTATTGAATAAGTCCATAAATCACTCCTCTTTCATCACCCTTCTCTGTCTCAATAAAAAAAGAGGGATGGAAAAAAAACTCTTTTTCCATCCCCCAACGCCTAGCTTACTTTTGGTATTTATATATTGTCTGGAGATAGAAGCTGAGGACCTCTTCCCCGGGTAAACCTTTGCTCTTCATACTCTTCTTGTATTCATCGAGAAGAGGTCGGACCGCCCTTTCCCATCTTAAACTTTCATCCGGGGAAAGGGATATGATCTTGTTCCCACGAGCGATCGTATAATCTCTTCCTTCCTTGTCGATCTCATCCCAAAGTTTTCCCTGTTTCTCACTATATTCTTCGTTCACCTGCTCGATGGTCTTTTGGACATCCGGAGGCAGGGAATTCCACTTGTCTTTATTCATGACCACGAAGAAGCCCGTGCTGTAGGAGGAACTGAAATTTTCAATAGTGTACTTCACGACTTCCCCCCACTTCCAGCCCTGCAACGCTTCCTGGGGTGCCATCGAGCCGTCTACCACACCCCTGCTGATTGCATCGTAGGTTTCACCCATGGGCATCGCCACGGGCGTAGCCCCAAGGGCCCCCACTATTTTGGCAGCCATACCCGTGCACCGGATCTTCATTCCCTTGAGATCCTCCAGTTTATTGACAGGCTTCTTTGTATGGAGGATCCCCGGCCCATGACCATGAAAATACATCACCTGGACCTCGTCAAACTCTTTGGGTTTAAATTTCTTATAGTATTCGTTGATCACCTTTGTGGCTACAACGCCGGTTTTTATTCCCAGTGGCAGATCAGAAACTTCGGTCAAAGGGAATTTGCCTCGGGTGTAGGCCAAAACAGAGAACCCTATGTCCGATATTCCTTTCACGACCCCGTCGTAGCACTTATCCGCAGGCGTGAGCGTTCCCCCTGGAAACACTGTGATTTGAACCTTACCGCCTGTCCTCTTTTCAATCTCCTTGGCCCACTCCGTTGCAAGAATGGCGTTCTTGTGGGTAGGCGGGAAGAAGACCGAGTAGGTTAGCTTTATCTGTGCCAAGGCAGGTGAAGCCACAAACCCAAGGAGCGACAAACATAATACGAGAGCAATCAACTTCCAATGTCTCATCTTTCTACCCTCCTTTTCGAAATAGATGCACCTTCAAATCAAATAGCCACGATCGAAACTCTTTATCCTCCTCAATCCGCCCTATTCGCCATACCACCTCCTTTCCACCACTATTGGACGTAAGAACTTAGGGCTAAATTCAAATTACACACCTTTCCGTGCAAAAGTCGAGAATTCGCCCCTTCTTGAGAATTTTTACACAAGTTTATTTTAAAAAATTTTTTTGTCAAGGAAAATCTACATGTTACGGTAATGCGTCACTGAAGCGTGGGGAAGACTGGATTGTTCGAGCCCGGGAACAGGCTGAGGTTTTCGCTATAAGATTTTCTCCGACATCCCTGTCCGATCCCGTGGAATTTCCCCGGGAGAATGAGAGCTTACATATTACGCTAACGCCTCTCACCGGAGAAAGGACGAAAAATCAAGATCAATTCCCAATACCCTCATTGCATCTCTGTGCGACTCGAGGGAGGATTCGATCTGCGCTCTCAATTTTACAGGAAACATCTTATTCTTAGGAAACTCCTTCTCGAGATGGCCGATGGAGGCCCTGAGACATTCCAAAATACCCATGGCAAACTCTTTCCCGCCTGTCTCCCCGCTGAAACGGAGCGTTCCGTCCTGGTAGTTGAATTCCCCCAAAAACGGATCCAGAAAGAGGTATTCCCCTGATTTTTCCATTCTTGACCGGTTGAAGGCCTTGAGGAAAGCTCCGCGCTGAATGACTCCATCCACCCATTCCTCCACTTTCGACAGGACATCCTGAAAGATGGGAATAAGCTCCTTCGATTGCTCCGCGCTCGACGGGAAACTCGAGGGGGAAGGGGCTGAAATTTCCCCTTCCCCTTTCTTGGCTACCTCTGCTTTGGTACGGTAAACATCGAAAACAGCCCCCTGCTTGGTCACCGTTTCGACAAAGATGGGGATCGACTTTCGTCCAAAAACGGAGGGTCCGGCCTCGGATTGGGTATAGAGTTCAACGGCCTCTCCCTCTTCGAGAAAGAGGACGCCCATCGGTTGATTATCCTTTGTGGAAACCTCGATAAACCCGGTCAGTCTGTCCTCTCTCAACTTATGGAGAAGGCCTTCAAATCGAGTGAAATCGGTGGAGAGCCCCTTGAAGACAATCTCGTTCTGGAGATTTCTTGTCACCAGGGCTGCCCGCTCTGGGGGCAGACGATAGATGCTGATCAACCCATTCTTCTGACCCGTCAGAGCCAGAAGCGCTTGAGCAGCCTCCCTTCCAGTGAGTTTCTTCTGCTCTGTCCCACCCCTCGCCTCTGCGTCAACAATATCCCCAGAGGCCAAAAAGAGCGTTCCTTTTTGCTGAGGGAATTGAATCTCAATCGTCCCGTTAAATCCTTCCGATTTCAACGTCGATACGAGAGCGGACAAGTCCGTATACGCCGTCGAAAGGTTCTTGTGAACGACCTCTCCCCTTGGAAATATCATGCTTTCTCCTTCCTCCTCTGGAGTCTCTCGATGGCCGCCTTGACGCTCGTCTGCATCCTTTCGATCGACTCAGCCAGGACACGGACTTCCCCTTTCGCCTTGACTTGGATCGGGGTGTCGAGCTCCCCCATGCTGATCCGATCGGCTACGTCCGCGAGATGAAGGATCGGCTGGATCACCGATCTTGAGTAGTAATAAATCACGGCTACGACGACCAGAAGGGCAGCCGCAATGACAAGATAAAAGATCCGAATCTTATCCTCATATTCGCCGAGGTAACGCTTCTCTATTCCCTTTATCTTCTCCTCCACCTCCCGCTGAGGTTTCGTGAATTCGTCGATGTACGTCGTCGCCGCCACGATAAAGTCGGTCCCTTTCACAGGAGCGAGGTACATATATTTGGGGCGAATTTTTCCATCGGCATCCTTCCAGTCGTAATAACCCCACGCCGGACCGCTCAGGCTTGCTTCCAGGATCTTCCAGAAGGCGGGCAACTTCGGAGCAAGCTCGTGGAGATCGGTCCCCACGATTTGGGGGTTCACATGAAAATAGTTAATCCCCCTGTTATCGTGAACAGCCGTATAACCCGTCTCACCCACCTTCTGAACGGCAATCGCCCTGAGATCCGGGTCCCGAACGAAATCCTCCTTCTTCATCTTCGGGCGAGCCTTGATGTAGATCTCCATTTGAGCCGCGACATCGATCGCCTTCTCTCGAATGATCTTTTCCCCGAGTTTATTGAGAGAACTTTTTGATTCCTTCAATGTCGTCGCGCTCAGTTCCCGGAGACTATTCGATCCCATCTCCTTGAGGCTGATGAGCCTAAATCCCCTGAAATCCACGCTGAAGAAGATCAACGTCCCGATGACGACAAAAGCCACCACGACCGGGACCAGAACACCGATCAACAACTTGGGTAGCAAACCCATTCCCACGTTCTTCTTTGCCATAGGGCCCTCCTGGCGGAAGAAATTCCTCAACCGAGAAAAATCGCTTCCCTTTCTCACCTTCCAAGGGCGAGAAGCTCTTTAACGACCCTTACGAATTCCCTCGCTTTTCGTGGGTTAGGGATCTCCTCCCCCAGCGATTCGACGAACGACAACGCTTGATCTTGAGATAACGAATCCTTCGTCTCCCCAAAATCGACGAGTTTGTCATCGATAATGAAAGGGGCCACCGGTCCCACAATCTTTCTCAACTCATTTTCGACGGTTTGGAAAAAGTGGCTACCTACCGGTTTCTTCTTGACCAGCCTCTGGACCTCTCCTTTCTCAAGGAGCCCCATCCGAAGGAGCTGGTAAACGGTCTTCAGTAGCTTGTACTCATCCCAATTAAGCGCTTTTCCAATTTCTGCGACCGATCGGGTCCCGTTCGATAAGGCCAGGACATTCCATTGATCCGAGTTGATATGCTTCTCCCCTCCCTCCTTCTGGAGGGCGAGATGGAAGACGAGATCGTTCGAGGGAATAGCCTCTCTGATCTTTTCCCACTCCTGCTTCCGATAGGACCAGTTGAGAAGAAGCTGCTCCGTGGGTGTGGAAATCGTTCTCTCATTGGGAAAGACCTCGGGTTCAAAGACGATCCTCCCCGATTTCCACTCCATGATGGTGAAGAAGGCATATTCCCCCACCGCGTTGGATGTCTTCGCATGAGAGATATTCCCTAACTCCAGGTAGATCTCTCCTTCTTCCTTCCCGCGAAAAACAACTTTCCCGGTTTTCTTCTCAACCAGAAGAGGCTTGAGGATATCGAAAATACGAACACGAGAAAGATCCCCTAAGATGACTTCGGCCATACCTATCCTCTACACCTGGAACCAGTCAAATGGCTCGGCTTTTTCGATCCTGGATCCTTCGACTCATTTCCACTTCGATCAATCCCGTTGGCCTTTCTGGTCCAGAAACCGTTGGCATCCTGTTTTCGAATGATCCGGAGCTCAGAGCGAGTGGGAGGTTTCGTAACCTCTATCGACGAAGCGAGTTTCAAATCCCACCCGGTGTTTTCCATCACTTCCTCTATGGTGACTCCCGGGTGAACCGAGTGGAGGAACATCTCCTTTGTCTTCGGGTCGAATCTGAAGATCCCTTTCGTCGTGATTACCGCACTTGGACCACCGCCCCTCAGCCCGCTCCTCTCCCTCCAATCCCCTCCCTCCCCGTAGCCTGGGGAGGTGACGTAGCTCACTCGTTTCAAGAAGCGGCGCTTCTCATGGTTCATGATGATGACAAGCCGCCCCGAAAGCGAGGCAATATCACTCCCCCCACCGCTTCCCGGAAGGCGCACCTTCACCTCCTCTTTTCCACCGATATAGGTGGTGTTCAGATTCCCAAAGCGATCTACCTCGGCTCCGCCAATGAACCCAAGGCTCACTTTTCCGTTCTGGAGGAGCGCCATGATATCCAGCATCGAGGTCGCCCAAGTGGCTCCTTCTAAATTTGGATTGTCCCCCATCGTATAAAGGGCAGCGCCTGCTGGGCGGTCCCTCAAGATTCCATTCTCAAAGATCCCAACGGCATGTGGGGCGTGGGTCTCCTTTGCCAACTGAAAAGCCAAAAGAGGGAGCCTCATTCCCACGAAGACCAAATCGTCATCACGGATTTCACGTGCACCGGCGACGACCATGAGCTCCTGCATCGTATAGCCGGAAGCCAACTTATCGTTTTCCATCCCAAGCAGAGGTGTGAGCGACGTCGCAGGCGAAACTCGAACCGCGAAATCCGAATTTCGAAACCATTTGAAAATTCCAAATCCTTGGGACCAAAATCTCCTCCAGATTTTGGTCCTCCAGCGTTGGCTTTAGGTTTCGATACTCGGATTTCGGATTCAATTCAGTATCCATAGTCCACTGGAGTCGTTTTTCGTCGCCTCTTCACCAAGAGAGATTTTACCTTTTCCTTACCAAGAAGTCCAAGGTATTCTTTTCGGTCCTTCACTCCAAGGACCCATCGGTCGAGCCACTTCAGATACCCCTCTCTTTCTCTTGACTCGCGATGATAGGCGACATACTGCTCATGATCCCGATTGTAATAACCGGGAATGGGAGAAGGGTGAGCTCCCCAGGGTTCGGGGATGACGGCCTGAACCAGAAAACCTGGTAAAAGAGTTCGGTTCGGATCCCTTCGAATCACTTTTTTCGAGACCACCTCTTCCACGACAACCATCACCTTCCGGGAGGCCAAAGCTGCTTCCTTCATGACGCCACTTCCGCCCCAGAAATGGGTGTTCCCTTCCTCATCCGCTCTCTGAGCCTGAAGGACAGCTACATCTGGCTTCAGAGCTGGAATGAGCGCCAATCGTTCTTTGGTGAAAGGACATTCCATCTCCTTAAAAGGGGACTCTCCCAACATCATATCCGTTCCTAAAAGAGTTTTCGTTGGGAGAAAGGGAACTCCCAAACCCCCGGCATGCAAGGCCAAGGCTATGGAGAAGTTCGTGTAGTCCTCCACCTCGATCCTTCTCGGAATCCCCTCTTCCACAGCCCTTCGCATGTTGTAGCCAACGCCCATGATGACATTTCCGACCCAAGCCGCTACTACTTTTTTTACACAGCCGGAGCCAATGAGCTGATCAAAGAACATATCGGAGATGGGACCAATGAGCGTCAGATCCCTTTTCCCTTGACGGATGATCTCGTGTCCCACAGCGAAGGGGATGGCAGACTCTAAGGCCGCTCCCATGACGATAGAGTCTCCGTCCTCAATGAATCGGGAGACGGCTTCCTTTGTTGAAAAAATCTTCTGCTTCAATCTCTTGAAACTCTTTCCAAAAAGACACTGGATTGGAGCTATTCTTTCAGTCTCAGGGGTAAAACAGAACTGACCAAAATTTCCGCAAGAGATGTTAGATAAAGGTCCTTCGAATGTCAAGACCATCTTCCGAGATTGATTTCCCACTGGGTGGGGGCATGACGCGCGATCGAAATCATCGCGTCCCTTACAATCCCTTTAACCGAAGGCCCTCTCCTAAGGGGTCCTGATGCGGATTGAATCGACCATCTCAAGAAAGCTCTTCAAAAAAGTTTCGTAAACCTTTTGCTCATTTCCTGAGAGCGATCCCTTCTCCCATTTCTCCCCTTTCTCGGAGACCTTTAACCCAAAGGTTTTGACATCCTTGGAATATCGCACAAAAACCACATGTTCTCCGACATAATTGAAGAGAAATTGGCCCTGCATTGCCCATCGAGATGGCACAACCACCCCGCTCTTAAAGAGCGGTTGGAGCGAAGGCGCATCTGGGTTCCATGCCATCAGCTGGATAAGGTAGTCTGTTTCCAAATCCCTCTTCTTCTTTTTGCCCTTTAAGTACATCCTCTTTTCGGTATACGGTTTCAAGGAGGGAGCTCGGATCGGTTCAGCTTGCGGGTTGGTTCGGTCCGCAATCTGTAGGATCAGCATTTCCTCCACCTGCTTGTTCTTCTCTTTGACCAGGAAGTAGACGCGCGTGAGGGAATTCTCTTTCGGATTCTCATGGGAGAAGGAATGGATCAAACGGAGTTCAGAGGGAAGGTCGAGGGTGAAAGGAGGTTTCTCCGAGACGAGGTGCCTTCCCTTGATCTCCACGTCCTTAGCCCCGGCGGGCGCGCTTGCGAATGCAATTCCAAGGATCACCCATAACAGAACGATACTTTTTCTCATCGCTTCCTCCTCAGACTCTCACCCTCGGCCTGCGATCCTACAATCACTTCTTTCTTGTCAACAACGCTCGAAGCTTTGCCCCTGCCTCCAGGCTCTTGGCCAACACATCCTTCCAACCCTCTTCATAGGCGACACTCAGAAACTTTTCCCTTTCTCCAGGGGGCAGCTCAATTACCTGGATTCCTTCTTTGAGGAGAAGGGGACGCTCCTTTCTTGCAAGATCATCAAAAGTGGCAACCACCCTCTTTTCTGCCTCAACCGCTGCCTCTGTTAAGAGATCCTGAAGTTTCTTCGGAAGCTTGTTCCATACGGTCAGGTTGACAAGAAGAGGGTTCGGGACCTGGTAGAAACCTGGGTCGACTACGTACTTGGTCTGCTTTTGCCACCCCCAATCGCCAATCCCCACAGAAGGCCAGCAGTATCCATCTACCACATTTCTTTCCAGTGCAACATATACTTCGGTGGGCGGGATCACCACAGGATTTCCCCCGAGCCCTTTTATCACTTGGAGGTACATAGGAGAAACCCGAATATTCAACCCCGTGAGATCGGCACCCTTTATAGGTTTCTTCAGGTAAAGGTGAAACTTTGTGCCCAATCCGAGCCTTGCCAAATAGTACGTCTGGATCTTCTTGGCATGGATGTCATTAATATAAGCCCACGCCCCACTGGCCCTCTCCTCCGAGGGGGTGTAGTCAGATAGCTTGATCGCATCCACCTCGGGTAGAACGGAAAGATAGTATGCCGTGGTGGTGAATACCATGTCGACCATACCGCGCTGCATCGCCTGTACTTGGTCGGGCGTTTTCACTGCTTCCGGTCCGCCGATATACTGAATTCTTAGCTCCCCCGGATATCTATTGGAAGTCATCTGTTCCACCAGGTCCACGAACGTCGCAAAGGCCTTGTACTCACTCGCAGTTTTGGGCCAAGCAGTGACTGCCTTCAGAGTAAACGTCTCCCCCTTAACAAGACGGGCTTGCACTACCAGAAGGACACCCGCAAAAATCATTAGCAGCCGTTTAAAGAACGTTTTGCTATTCATTTTCCCTTCCTCCTTTCTGATTTTTTCTACCACTTCTCTCCTAATGGAGAGACTCTCCACGAATGTTAGATAGCGACCCTAGCCCTATTTCATTCCCATAAGACCTGGTAGCGCCGTCGCCAAGAACGGCATAACCAATACAAGGCTAACGCAAAGGATATCAATGATGACATAGGGGGTCACAGCCCTCCAAATGTCAGCCATCGTGATATCCGGGGGCGCGACCCCCTTCATGACGAAGAGGGTAACCCCAAACGGAGGTGTAATCAAACCCGTTTCCAAGGTGATTAGCATCAGGACACCAAACCAAATGGCATCGTACCCTAACACTTGAATAACCGGCATATAGATGGGTATGGTGATCATCATAATAGCAACGGTCTCCATGAAGCAGCCAAGGATTAGAATCACGATGAGCATGCCGATCAGTACCACAACCGGCGGGATCTTAAGGTTCGTAATGAAATTTGTCATACCTGATGCAGCGCCTGTAAAGGCCAATATCTCGCTATAAGTAGTGGAGACAATGATAATCATGAAGATCATGACGGTCACCTTCAACGTACCGTAAATCGAATTTTTCATCACCTCCCAGTTCAAACGTTTGTAGAAGAGGGCTAACAAAAATGATCCCAACGTTCCTGTAGCCGCCGCTTCCGTAGGAGTTGCAACACCGAGGAAGATGAAACCTATGACCATAAAGATAATAAGCCCTAACGGAACCAAGTATTTCACCGTGGCCACGACCTTCTCCCTTAAAGGAACATGGGGCACCTCATACATAGGGGCCTCTGAAGGTTTGAAGTGGCACCAAAGGACCACATACACAAGATAAAGACCGGACATGATCAGGCCTGGCAAAATGCCCGCAATAAGGAGCTGTCCTACATCAATGTTTGCAAGGCTTGCGAGGACTACAGTCAAGGCATTGGGAGGAATCAAGGCATCAACCGTTCCTACCCCCATAAGGGGTCCTAAGCTCATGTTCTTGCTGTAGCCTCTTCTTAACATGTCAGGAAGAAGGATCGTTCCAAGGAGAGCACACGTAGCGATTGTAGAACCACTCAGGGCCCCGATGATCACTCCCATTAGGATTGCAAGAATCGAGAGCCTTCCCCGAAGCTTTCCCAACCATTTGTCAAGCACATTTACCGCATTAAGTCCCAGCCCCGAGTGGAAGATGAGAGCCCCCATAAAAATGAAAAACGGGACGGGGAGGAGTGTAAAGGTCGTAATCGAAGTGAATGCTCCCGTCACAATCGAGATCAACCCTGGAATTCCCCCGAGGAAGAAATAAGCACCAACCATATTGACAACAAGAAAAGCGAATGCAACCGGCAGGTTCGTCAGGAGTAGGGTAACCATCCCTCCAAAGAGTAAAGTGATGACGAGCCACCACTCCATCGATTACCTTCCTGTCCTAAGGTCGATTAGCTTGTTCCAGGCCATCCTGAAGAATTGGATCGTCAGTAGGATGCTTCCAAAGGGAATAATAAGGAAAATGGCCCATTTCGGAACACTGACCGCCCTCACATCCTTAACCCCTTTGGCCAAGCATTCAGCCAGATGATCAATTCCAAAAACGACCATGGAAGCACAGGCCAGGCCACCCACGAGAAACATGACAAAATCAAGATAGCCCCTTGTCCTCTTGCCGAGATGAGTATAGATGATATCGGTGGTGATATGTCCTTTCTCTCGCAAAAGCCATGTCGTGGCAAGGAAAACGATCCAGAGCAGGGCATATTCACTTATCGGGATAATCCAGATCGTGGTCTTTGTGAATAAGTACCGCATCCCAATCGTATAGCAGATGGCTCCTGTGATGAAGACTAAGATCATCCCGGCCAATGCAGCCATCACATCGATCAGCCTATCAATGAACAACCAGAACCTTCTCATACAAGACCGCCTGTTGTTTCACACCGCATCGGAATCGATTTCGCCTCTGTTCCCTATCCGTCGAAAAAATGGGTGACCTGCTCTTTGCTTCAAAACCCCCCATTCCTCATCGACATCCCGTTGAATCTGTTCGATCTGTTCTTTCTTCAAGTGCCTGAATCTGCCCTGTTTCATGAGATACTCCTCAACAGGGAGGCCCCGGGGCTCGTGATTGATGATGTATCGCTTGCCATCGAATACTTCGTAAAGGGGAAAGACCTTTGTCTCCACTGCGAGGATGGAGAGTTCAGGGGAAAGATCGGAAGGAGTCTTCCACCCGGTCGGACAGGGAACGAGCAGATGGATAAACTTCGTGCCCCGAATCGCTTTGGCCTTGGCGATCTTTTCTTGAAGATCTCGGGGAAAACCGATCGTCGCCGTGGCCGAATAAGGATTGTAATGGGCTGCCATGATTTCCATGATATTCTTCTTCCGCCGCGGGTTCCCTTTGGGAGTGGTCCCTGTCCATGCGAAAGAGGGTGTTGCGGAGCTCACCTGAATCCCCGTGTTCATATAGGCTTCGTTATCGAGACAGACGTAGAGAATATCTTCATTATTTTTGGCAGCCCCGGATAGAGCAGCCAGGCCGATATCAAATGTTCCACCATCTCCTGCAAAGGCCACTACCTGAATATCGTCTCTCCCTTGAATCTTGAGCGCATTCGAGATCCCTGCCGCCGTAGGAGCAGCGATTTCAAAAGCGGCGTGAATCGTTGGAATACCATAGGCGGTGTGGGGATAGACGCCGCCAATGGCACCCTCGCAGGATGGAACGATCACCGCGATGGTTCGAGGTCCCATAGCTTCGAGCACCAGTTTCATCCCCGTAGCGAGTCCACAGCCCGCACAGGCCGCATGACCAGGCCTGAGCAAAGGAGGTCCTTCCGGAGAAAACGTCCTTTCGTGATCCTTCATTCTCCCATCACCCAAACCGGTCGATCCAGGGGCTCCTTTCGTTCCCACACCTCAAGAGCCACCTTCTGGATCGTTTCAGGCGTCACATCGGTCCCGCCTATTCCTGCAAGGTAGCTATAAATGACCGGCCGGTCGTAAGAATGAACAAGAGCTGCCCTTAGCTCCTGGCAGAAGATCCCACCTCCGCCTAGAGAAATGTTTCGGTCAAGAACAGCGATCTTCTTCCTTCCCCTCAAGGTCTCTTGAAGCGCCTCCGTGGGAAAAGGTCTGAAGAGTCGAATCTTAAGCAGCCCCACGGGATAGCCCTCTTCCCGAAGCATTTTTATCGCAACCCTCGCCGTGCTGGTGATCGAACCGGCCGTGACGAGAACGACCTCAGCGTCTTGTAACCCTACAGCCTCGATGACACCGTACCCTCTTCCGAAGGTCTTTTTGAAATCCTGATCTACCTTCTCCGCGATCTCCTTGACCGACTCCATCGAATCCTGAGCCATCCGCTTATACATCCGATAGAGCTCCGAGGGAACGACAGGAACCAAAAATCCGGGCTTGTCAATGTCAAACTTGTGAGGAAGATCGAGAGGAGGAAGGAAACGATCAACCTGCTCTTGCTCCGGCAATTCAACGACCTCCATGAAGTGTGAGACAAAGAAGGCCTCCAGGCAGACCATGGCGGGAAGATAGACCTGCTCTGCGATCCGATAGGCTTGAATGACCGTATCGAGGGCCTCCTGGCCATTCTCACAGTAGAACTGAATCCAACCTGTATCCCTTTGAGAGAGGCTATCCAATTGGTCCGCCCAGAATCCCCAGGGAGCAGCCAGAAGACGATTCACATTGGCCATCACGACCGGAGCTCGGCATCCCGCCGCAAAATGGAGCATCTCGTGCATGAGCGCAAGACCTTGGGACGATGTCGCGGTAAAGGTTCTGACCCCAGTGAGGGAAGCAGCAATGCAGGAAGCCATCGCCGAATGCTCCGACTCCGTCCGCATCATGATCCCTTTGAGGAGACCCGAGGCTTCCCATTCAGAAAGTTTCTCGTAAATGGATGTTTGAGGAGTAATGGGATAGGCCGCAATTAAGGGAGTACGGCAGAGCCTGACCGCATGGGCCACAGCGTGGTTTCCTGTCATGAACTCTCGCATGGTCAATCCCCTATCTCAAGGGAGCGCGATCGCTCCGCGGAGGCAGTTCGGAAAACCTTACACTCTCCCGCCTATCCCCACCATTCGGATGACATGTCTCGGACATGCCCTGGCGCACGTGCCACATCCCTTGCAGTGGACAAAATCCACTCTCCTCGTCCCCTCGCGATCGAAGGAGACGACCCCTTCGGGACAGAAAAAATAACAATTGAGACAGTCATTGCATGTCCCACAAAAAAAGCACCTCGAAGCAGAGAACCTCGCCTCTTTCGGGTTGAATCCCAAGTTCACTTCAGAAAAACCCTTGAGGGCCTTCTCCCGGCCCCGCCTTCGCATCCTCACACCTTTCCTTGGTTTGAAGTAGAGGGTGTTGATCTCTGAAAAGGGGACAACTTCTCTTACTTCTGGGTACTCTCCCGTTTCTCTGAAACGAAGGTATGCCTCCATCGATAAAGAACCCTTCTCTCCAACCCTTATTCTCGAAAGGTGCTCATGCGGATCTTCCCCTCTGAGAAAGAGGTCCATCGAAATGGCTGCCTTTTTCCCAGAGGCGACAGCTGCTACCACGGTGCGGGGTTGGGCTGTCGCGTCTCCTCCGGCGAAGAACTTCGAAGAGGAATCCGGTTCGATCAAGCCCTTCTTGACCATCTCTCTTGGAATCCCTGAGAGATCGACCTGTTCTCCGATGGCTGTGATCAGATCATCTGCCTCCAGTGTCATGAAATCCCCTCGGATGGGTGAAGGTTTACCTCTTCCATCCCGATCCAACCCTCTGAGTCTCATTCGCTGAAAGGTTACCGCCACCCTCCTCTTCTTAGTGAAATCAATTTTCACCGGCTGAATCAGAAATCGAAATTGGACACCTTCTTCCTCAGCCTCCTTAATTTCCTCTTCGATGGCGGGCATCTCCTCCCTCGTCCTTCGGTAGGCAACCTTCACGTGGGATCCGAGGCGTAAAGCAGACCTCGCCACATCCATAGCGGTATTGCCCCCTCCAATCACAAGGGTCTCCTTTCCTAACTTCACCATCTCCTTAGAGTTGATTCTCCTCAGAAACTCCCCTCCCGTCCATATCCTTTTCCGTTTTTCCCCTTGGATAGAAAGCGAGACGTTCACGCCAGCCCCTGGAGACAAAAAGATGGCATCGAAGGAATCGAGTTCATCGATGCTCAGATCCCTTCCCAGTCGAACACCCGTCCTTATCTCAATCGGAAGTCTTAAGATTCTATTTAGCTCTCGCCTCAGGACTCGCTTGGGAAGCCGATACTCGGGGATCCCCCACCGCAGGACACCCCCCACTTCATCCTCTGCCTCATAAACAGTCACCCGATGGCCCAGCATAGAAGCGAAATAGGCACAAGAGAGTCCTGCCGGACCTGCCCCCACGACGGCAATCCTTTTCGGGTTTTGATTGGGAATGGGTTGAATGCCGACATCCTCACTGGGCTTCCTGTCTGAAATATACCTTTCTACACCGCGAATCGATACCGGCTCATCATAATGCCCTCGGTTGCAACTCATCTCGCAGGGATGGGTACAGACTCTCCCGCATACCCCAGGCAGCGGGTTCTCCTTTAAAATCGCTTGGAGGGCTTCATCTTCTTTGCCTTCGGTGCAGAGGTAAAGAAACTCAGGGATATTGATTCCTGCCGGACAAGCCTCTCGGCAGGGAGCCGTCATCAAAACGGTCTGAGGTTTTTGGAATCCCCATTTCCCTGTTTCGATGACCTCCGTACTACCGAAAGAGATTGGGATGACAAATTCCGAAAAGATCTCGACACGCATCTCGGCAATCAACCATTCCTCTTGATTTCATGGACCCTTACAGCCTCATAGGCTTCTCGGAGCGCTACCAAATTGGCTTCGACTTTTGCAGGAACCATGGTCCTCACTGCTTCGGCCAACGTCTTCATTCCGATTAATCCTGAGAGGCGAGCGTAGGCGCCCAACATCGCCGTGTTGAAAGATTCTCCCAAGCCTGCAGCCCGCGCGATCGAACTTGCGTCGACCAAGCCCATCTTGAACTCCCTTAAGTCACAGAATGAGTCAATCGCCCTCTCCGTATTGATCAGGATGAGGCCCCTTGGCTTGAGCCCTTGAGCGATCTGCCGCTCCTCCACTAAAGTGAGATCAAAAATAATTTCGTGATCCGGTTGCTTGATCTGACATTTCAAAAAAATCGGTTCCTCATCCACGCGCAAAAATCCAAAAACAGGAGCTCCCCTTCGCTCTCCACCGAAGAGGGAAAAGGATTGGGCATATTTGCCCTCCAAGAAAAAGGCTCGCCCCAGAATCTCCGAAGCGATCACTGCCCCTTGTCCTCCGCGTCCTCTGAATCGGATCTCCATCATTTCAAGCTCACCTCTCCCTCTTCGGAGCCTCTCGGAAGGCATACCTCAAAACATCCTTTTTCACCTGTTCCATGTGTCCCTTGATGGCTCTCTCAACCTCACGGATATTTCCCCCCTCAATCGCTCTGAGAATGGCTCGGTGCCCTCGGATAGCCCTCCGCACGTTGTCAGCCGAATAGATGCTCTGAATTCTATATCGCAACATATGGCGCCTCAAAGTCTGTGCCAACTCGAGAAGCCGCTGACTTCCGCTATGTTTCGAGATGATTTCATGAAAATGAGCATCCATTTCAACGAACGCCCGGACCTCCCCACTCAAAACCTTCTCCTCCGAGGCCAGGATATTCTTCCGCAGTTCAACGACCAACTTATCACGAGCTCTCTTGATCGCCCAGCGGGCCGCCAGCCCCTCAACCACCCCTCTGATTTCGCAGATCTCCTCCACTTCCTCTTCGCTGATAGGCTTAACCACGTAACCTACCCTCGGAATCGATTCGATCAATCCCTCCAACTCCAAGCTATGGAGCGCCTCCCTCACTGGGGTCCTGGATACCCCGAGGTCCTTCGCAATCTTCGATTCGATCAAGTGTTCGCGGGGCGGGATCAGGCCGTTGAGGAGCTGTTCGCGAAGATAGTCATAGATTTTCCTTCGGATGGTCCTTTCACTCTTGATCACGAGGCGCCGCATCAGGGGTACAGTACCCCAGAATCGCCCTCCTTGTCAAGTTGCTTCGCAGAGAATGCCGTCCATCACCCTCTGCTTCAAAACAGGATCGACACGGATGTCTTACGAAATCTCGGAGGGGACGCAGGCGAGTCAGAGAGATCGTGTCGGCACGACAATATTCACCGATAAGTGACGAGTTACGAAAATTCGCCCGACCGAAATTGCTTCTTTTCCCCTCCATGTGCTACGATTCCTTGTCCCCGATAGATAAAGATCCGAAAAAAGGAGACATGGATGCCGTTTTATCTTAACTACGCGCGCGAAAAGAAGACCTTTTCTCTTCCAAGTGGGTGGAATCCAATCTCTGCCGAAGATAGACCTCCTCTCGCTGGGGTTCCCGATCCAATTCGAGAAATAAAACGTGCCTTGGAGAACCCCATCGGGTCCCCTAAGATAGAGGATCTGGCCCGTCCGGGTATGGGGGCTGTCGTCCTCTTTGACGATCTCCAACGTCCCACACCGGTTCATCTCGCATTGCCAGAGATTCTCGACCGCCTAAATCGCGGGGGCATTCCGGATCAGCGAATCACGGCGGTGTGCGCCTTAGGGACCCACCCGATTCCCACACTGGAACAATTGAGAATGAAGGTTGGAGACGAGGCTTTTTCACGGCTGCGAAGTCGACTCTTCGCCCACCATCCTCAGGCCTCGGACAATATTATCATTGGCCGCACGCATCGCGGCACCCTGGTGGAAATCAATCCATACGTTGCCTTTGCCGATCTCATCCTCGGGGTTGGAGAATGCATGCCTCATCCCATTGCCGGGTTTGGAGGCGGACATAAGATCATCATGCCTGGGGTCTGCTCCTATCGCTCCGTGGCGAGCCACCATTTCACCTGGATGCGCCACCGCCATAGCAAGGTCAGCCTCCTCGATGGAAATCCCTTCTACGAGGAGATCTTGGATGCGGGACGTTTATCGCGGTTGGCCTTCAAGCTCGATTTGATCGTCAACGAGAAGAAGGAAGTGATTAAAGCCTTTGCAGGAGATCCGGAGGCGGAACACCGTGAGGCCTCCAAGTTCTGCGCCGACCTTTATACTGTCGCTCTTCCGAAATTGGCAGACATCTCGATCACCTCCGCCTTTCCCTTGGAGGTGGGGGTCCAAGCCACCAAGGCGTTGACGATGGCGGGTTTCTGCACCCGATCCGGAGGGGCGATTGTTTGGGTTGCGCCGCAGAAGGAGGCAGGACCGATCCTTCCGTTGATCGAAGAGATGGGAAGCGATGAAACCGCGGCCGATTTCCATCGCAGGCTCATTGAGGGAGACATCCCCGATCCCCTTAAGTCCTTCGGCATCTCCTACATCATGCAGGTCGTTTACTTCAAAGAACTTTCAGAAAAGTTTAAGGTGATTCATGTCACCGAAGGACTTTCGCCCGAACAAGTTCGAATGATGAAATTTGACTATTCGCCAGATCTCCAGGAAGCAATCGACCGACTCGCTTCACAAATGCCCAGAGCGGATGTGGCGATCTTTCCGTCCGGAGGAAATATTATCCCAGAGATTAAGCAATGAATCTCGGTGCGGGGGTCCATTTCCCTTTCTTGCTCACCTAAGACTCCGATCTCCCTGCTGCCCCGGACCAGCTACTGAATGATCTTTACGTAATTATTCTTCGTGTTCCTAAGCACGAGTTTACTACAGTTCGGGTTGCACTGCAAGGCATAGCTGACCTGATCGAAGACGTAGACGAGTCCGCCTCCGGATCGCGGAAAGGTATCCACGCGAAGACGAAGGCTATTCCCTTTTGCTTCAATTTGTCTTATCGTTAGTGATTATGTGGACGAGAAGAAGATTTCTCACGACCTTCGCTCTGATCCCCCCCTTTCTCTCCAGATTTGCCTCTTTTCTCTGGGCTCAGGTAAGGGAAATCCTTCCCAGGGGATTCAGCAGAGAGAAACTTCGTAACATGAACCCTGCAAAGGTTGACACCCGGAATCTCGAGATCGATCCAATTGAGAAATTTGGAACCATGGGGCCGACCGATGTCCCTGTCGATATCACGAGTTATCGACTCCACATCAAAGGAGCTGTCCACCACCCTCTTTCCCTGAGCTATGATCAAATCCGTAACCGAGCTGCCATAACCGAGGCTGTCCTTCTCATCTGCCCAGGTTTTTTTGCCTACCATGCCCAATGGTCGGGAGTCAGCCTTAAGGGCCTGCTCCAAGAGGCGAAGGTAAAAGAGGGAGGAACCTACGTCGACATCAAGGGGGCCTATAATAAGACGGTCCGGATCCCCTTAAAGGAACTCGACCGGAAAAAGATCTTTTTGGCCTATCGCGTCAATGGCGAAATCCTCCCCAAGAAACATGGTTTTCCATTGAGGTTGGTGTACGAAGACGCTTATGGATACGATTGGGTAAAATATGTGGATGAGATCATCGTCGTTTGACCTTGGCTTCCTTAAGCCCATCCATCAGTCTCCAAAAGGAACTCCAAAAAAACGGGACGCGTTCGCTGTCGTCTTTCTCGCGACCTCCAAGACGTCGGCTCCTTTAAGTCTCGCAACCTCTGTGACGGTCGTCCCGACGTCTTTCGGTCTGGACTCCCTGCCTCCGTAAACAACCGGCGCATCCGTTTCCAAGAGGATCCTCTCCAGCGGTGCTCTCCGAATCGCCTCCTGATGAGGGGGACTATAAACCAAGGCCGGGGTGGCCGAGATATAATAGCCGGTATCCAAGATTTCATCAAGGAGATGAATCGGGCCTGAATACCAGTGAAAGACTGCTCGAGGGATTCCCATTCTCTTGACCGTTTCAAACACCCGAGGATGAGAATATCGGCAGTGGAGGATGACCGGCTTTTCAAATTCTAAACCGATCTCCAACAACGCCTCGAAAACCCTTTGCTGAACATCTTTCTTAACCCTCCCTTTGTAATCAAGCCCAATTTCTCCCAGAGCGATGCAGCCCCCGAGAGACTGACGGATGAAAGAAAGGGTCTCCCCTATCTCCTCCTCTTTCACCTCCCAAGGATGATAGCCGATCGCGGGGTAGACATAGCCCCGATTCCCCTCCGCAATCCTAAGAACCTTCAGGTTCGACTCCATCTCCATGCCCACGGCAACGATTCCTTCCACACCCGCAGCTCGAGCCTCCTCCAAGGCCTCGGGGAGATCCTCTAATTGATCCAGATGGGCATGCGCATCGATCAAGGCACAACGCTGCAAGCCCTTTCCCTCCCTCCTTTCCAGTTCCCTACGAGGAGACCCCCTTGCTTCGAAGGGCAATCAAACTGCGAAAGGTTACAGACACCAAGACAATGGATCCGCCCACGAGGGCCCACTTCCCAGGTCTCTCCCCAAGCACGAGGAAAACCCATATGGGGTTCAAAATAGGCTCTATGCTGGGAATCAGGATCGCTTCCAGTGCCGTCACATGTCGAATTGCCTTCGAATAAAGCACATAGGAAAGGCCCAGTTGGACAACACCCAAAAAGAGCACGCCCAGCCAAGTCGGCCCACTCGGCATCGATCCAAAAACAAACGGCAAACTCACGAGTCCGGCAAGAAGATTGCCGAGCAGGACGCTTTCGGCGGGCGATTCATTTTTTTGCATCCGCATGAAGAGAACGAAGAAAGCAAAGCTTACGCCACTGACGATGGCAATGAGGTTCCCCAAGAGACGACCAGGAAAGAGACGATCGAAGAAGAAAAGGACCATTCCACCAATGACGACACTGATCGTCAACCAATCGAAATATCTCGTCCTTTCCCCCAGGAACCAAGCACCCAAAAAAGCCACATAGACGGGTGCGGTATATTGGAGCAAGATGGCGTTTGCCGCAGTGGTCAACTTCGTCGCGACGACGAAGAGCGTCACTGTGGTGGCGTAGGCAACCGCTCCGCCAATCTGCGGAAATGCCCAAGTGAACCGCGGGCGTCGAACATAAGCCAGAATAACCATCATCGCAATGAAACTCCGCAGCCCGGCAATCGCCACTGGATTCCACGAGATCATTTTGATGAACAACCCACCCGAACTCCACAGAATGGCACTCAGAAACAGAAAAAGAATGGCTTTGGACCTCACTTCCACGGTTTCCATCCTCGATGGGGAAGCCGCAACGCAGACCTTCAATTCAGATTCGGCCCCGACCCTACCCCTTTTCAATCCTTACCTCGCAACACGAACGGGAATCGGCTGAAGAAGCCGGACCATGTCCGAAGGAGACATCTCGAAGAGAAGGCCCCTTCTGCCGGCATTGATGAAGATTCTCGGGAGGCTCAGGATGGTCTCTTCTACGTAGACTCGGAGCCTTTTCTTCGTGCCGAAGGGGGAAATCCCTCCTACCATGTAACCCGTATGTCTCAAGGCGACTTGGGGATCGCAGGGACGGACCGACTTCACACCCATCGTTCTGGCCAATTCCTTTGTGGAGACCTGTCTGTCCCCGTGCATGAGGATGAGGAAGGGGGTTCTCTGATCGTCCTCCATCACAAGGGTTTTGATCACCAGATGCTCATCCACCCCTAACTGTCTGGCGGCAAGTTCTGTCCCTCCCCCCTCTTCATACTTGTAAGGGTGCTCGACAAATTCAACCCCATTCTCTCTCAACATGCGAACCGCTGACGTGGCAGGAAACTTATCCTTCGACAACGAAAACTCCTGAGCAAGCCGTTTCCGCTTCTCTCAAGACTGTTTCCTTCGAACGGAAGCCAAGAGGGAAACTATCTGCCTCCCAAAAATCGATGGATCGCCTCTCTGACAGCATTGGCGAATCTCGTCAGCCTTTCGGGGTCTGCTCTTAAGGAGTCGCGTTCCTTACGGCTGATTTCCAATTGGACGCCCGCTTTCAGCTTCCCACGGTTACAGATATTCTCCGGATCGATCCCTTGAAGCCCTTCAGGCGAAGTCCGTGTCTCGAAACCGGCGCTTTCCAATCGGCGTCTGATTTCCGAGCGCAGATCCACCTGAAGGCCTCCCACCATGGTGAAGGCCTCTTCATGGTTCAGCTGTCCATGAACCGTTATCACAATGTCTGCTTTCTTTACGGCCTCCAAGGCACGGGGCTCGTCAAAAAGATGGCTTTCGATGTGAAGGATACTGTTGCCCTCCGTCTTCAGGCCTTCGAAGCTGTAAAAAGAGTAGTTCTCGCCTGCGATAGCCTCAGCGATGAGAGAGGTCGTGGGTTCGATCTTCCCCCCGTGAGGTGCTAGGACGAGGACGCGCTCATCCCTCGATCGGGAGCGGATCCGGTAGTCTACGCCTTCAACCTCTTTCTGTCTAAGTTCACTGAAGCTTCGGTAGGAAGGACTCATCTCTTTCGTTCCGCTGTCGTTCGATCCGATTGGATCACAAAGGGGGCTGCAAATATTCGCGATTAGGAGGACCCAGAATCCAAATGCCGCCGCGGTCCCGGTCCTATGGTTTCCCGTTCTCTCTCGGTTCCTGTTCGTCACACCAGCAGAGCATCCCTCCATCGACATTTCTTACGTCCTCAAAACCTTCGTGCTGGAGCTTCAGACAGGCCTTGTAGGAACGGAGCCCGGATTCGCAGTGGACCGCAATCTCCTTCTTCTTGTCGAGTTCACCCATTCGGTTCCTTAATTCACCTAAAGGGATCCAGGTGGAACCTGGTATCCTCCTCCCTTCTACCTCGTCCTTCTCCCTGACATCCAAGACCTGAAAAGATTCGCTCGATCGTTGAAGTTTCTCCCTCACCTCTGAAGCCTTTATTCCCCGAACCTTCCCTTCAAGTTTGTTCGTCAGCACGTTCGCTGCGACAATCACGGGCGAGAGCACGGGACTGTAAGGGGGAGCATAGGAGAGATCCACACATGCCAATTCTCTACAGGTCATCTTACCATGGAGAGCCATGGCCACGATATCGATGAATTTATCCGACGGCCCCTCTCCCATGGCTTGGGCGCCCAAGATCCTGCCCGTCTTTTCATCCCCAATCAACTTCAGTATGGATTCTTTCCCGTCAGGGTAATAGTGAGCTCGATCGTAACCCCGAACGATCGCCTGAACGGGTTGAAACCCCTCTCTCTCTGCCTCCCTCATGCTCAATCCGGTCTTTGCCACATTCCATTCGAAGCATTTGAAGATGGCCGTTCCCATCACTCCTGGGAAGACGGCATTTCCTCCGCAGACGTTTTCGCCCACGACTCTGCCCTGCTTGTTCGCCGTGGAACCGAGGGGGATCCAGACTCGCTTGCCGGTGACAAGATGCGTGGTCTCTGCACAGTCGCCAGCCGCATAAATTCCCTCTACGCTCGTCTCCATCTTTTCGTTCACCCAGATCGCTCCGGTCTCCCCGATTCGAAGGCCGGCCCGCCTTGCCAATTCCACCTCGGGCCGAATTCCCAAGCTCATCAGAACGGCATCGGCCTCCATCTCTTGGGAGACCGTTTGGATCCGCACTACCCTTCCTCCCTCACCCTTCAAAGCCTTGATTCCTTCTGAAGTGTAGATCTCGGTGGTCTTTCTCGAAAGGTATTGTCTCAGGATATTCGCAACGTCTTCATCGAAAAGGGTCAGGATTTGAGGCGCCAACTCGATGATGATGACCTTCTTGCCCCGGAGGAAGAGAGCTTCGGCCATCTCCAAACCAATATATCCCCCTCCTGCAATCACCACCGTGCGGATTCGATTTGATCCCATACGTTCTAGGATCGCATCTGCATCGAAGATCGAACGGAGGTAAAAGACATTGTCAAGGTCCACTCCTTCGATCTTCGGCCGGATGGCCCTGGCCCCCGTCGCAATGACTAATCGATCGAAATGATCGGTGAATCCACGATCCGATCCGACGATTCGACCCGAAATGGTCCGTTCCTTCGTATCGATCTGCTCGACCTTGCGGTTTTTCAGGACGCGTATGCCATCCAAGGCAAACTTTCCGGGGGTCCGGGAGATTAATTCCTCCCTGTCCTTCACGATGCCACTGATGTAGTAAGGAAGGCCACACCCCGCATAGGAAATCTCTTCCTCCTCTTGATAGATGGTGATCTCCATCTCCGCATCGCACCGTCTGGCTTTCGCCGCTGCCTTCGGACCTGCCGCCACCCCGCCAATGACCAGAAACCTCTTTTTCATCTATCTCAAACTCCTTTCCCCAAATCTCCCTCTTCCCTATCTTACAAAGGTTATTTTATCTTAACGGAGCTCGCTCACAACGAGCAGTTTTTCGAACCTGTATTCGTCGACTTCTACCCTTTCGCTTCCAACCCATATTTTAGCCTCGCCCTCTTCCTCCTTTTGGCCTTCCGCCGTTTCACCTTCCCTCTCTCCATATCCACGAGCGATCTCTCTCCTCGGGCTCTGGATATCTTCTCTATCAGCTCCCGTCTGGCCAGAAAGCGATTGAGCGATTGACTTCTTTCCCTCATGCATTTGACTTCAATCCCTGTTGGAATATGCTTGAGATAAACGCCTGTCGACGTCTTATTGACCTTCTGTCCGCCCTTTCCCGAGGAGTGCACAAACTTTTCCTCGATGTCTTCCTCGCGGACGCCCAGAGTCTCCATTTTCTCTCTGAGCTCTCTCTTCTTCTCTTCCCTGACTGGAAAATCGATCATGAATGCACACTCCCAACTTTTCAGAAGCAGATTAATTCTCAAATTATAAATGAAAAGGAGGCCCGTGCAAAAATTTTTTATCTCTGACCCAGGGACGGAATTCCGGGTCCATGGCTGAATGGCAGACGTTTCGACAGAGAAAGATCTCCCCACATTTCGTAAAAAAAAGCCCTGCGCTCGTTGAAGCACAGGGCTCCTTCAGGGAACGATCTAAAAAGGAATGTTTCTTCAGTTCGATTTCATGGACATCGAGACTCCAATCTCGCTCGCTGCTGAACCGATGCTCGAAGAAGGACAGCTCGTGGATAGAGAGGGCTGCTTCAAATACTCCTCCCGCCAAACCTTGTCGGCAAGAACCGCAAAGCGTGCCGCATAGGCGTCCATCTCCTCCTTCATGGTCGTGACAACCTCATCGGCACCCGGGTGCGTGAAATAGGGTTTCGTCTCCTCAATGACCTCTCGGTAGATATGGGGATTGTCGATAATCATACATGGTCTCAGGTGATTCTCGTTATGGGGCTGTCTCCTGCGGATCGCTCGGAAGAGAGGGCTGTTCAACGCCTCCGCCAAGGAGACATCCCTGATATTGTGCATCGCCACGTGCGTATAGACGCAGGGCTCGACATCCCCGTTAGCATTGATGTGGAAGTATCTCCTTCCTCCAGCAATGCAACCTTTCACATGCGGTCCGTCATTCCAGAAATCGAGAATGAACATGGGCTTCGTCCTTCTAAAATACATGACCTGTTTCCTCAGATGGTTTCGCTGTTCCGGGGTCACCATCAAATTGATATCCCCTTGACCGTTGACGGGAATATAGAGGAAATACATCTGAGCAACGATGCCCTTTTCGAGAAGCATATCGATCCACTCTTCCGAAGAGACGACTTCGACATTATTCCTTGTCACCGTCGCAGAAGACCCAAAAAGAACCCGCGCCTCCTTGAGGTGATCCATCGCTTCCATGATCTTCTGAAATACGCCCGCACCCCTCCACTGGTCTGTTTCTCTCTCGTATCCTTCGCAGCTGACGACCACCATCGCATTCCCCAAGTCCCTCATCCTCTCCGCCTTCTCCCGCGTCATAAGAGTACCGTTGGTGTAGACTTGGAAAAAGATCTGCGGATGGTCCTCGATCATTTGGAAAAGATGGGGATACATGAAGGGCTCACCCCCCAAGACAGTGACAAAATAGAGTCCAATATCCATGCACTCCTTCAGGATACGCTTCACAAGATCATAAGGCAGTCCGGGATGCCTCTGGTAGCCTAACGTGTAGCAACCCGCGCATCTTAGATTGCACTGCCAGGTGGGGCTCAGAATCATGACGAAGGGTGGACGAAAACCGTATTCTTTCTCGAACTGATTTCTTTTGAAATTCCCGATAAACCAGGCGTTATTGAACAGGGTGTGAAATACAATGGTCCGGTTCTTCGGAGGGAGATATTCGAGAATGCCACGAAAAAGTCTTTTTGCCGGATGACGGGGATCCTCGAGATGCTTTCTCACCCCCCGGATGGCGTCGAGGATTTCACAATCCGTGGTCAATTTTTCAGCCAAGTGGGTCAACTGGATCAACCTTTCGTCAGAGATCCTCCTCAAGATCTCAACGATCATCTTGGAGGCTTGTTGCGCCGAAAAACCTCTGAACTGTTCCGAGATATTCATGACCTTTCCTCCTTCCCCACCCCTTCAAAGGTTTCTCAACTGTGGACCGCCGTCCAGAAGCCTAACACGGCGACGGCCACTCCTACGATCAACTCATTGATCAGATTTCCTTTGATCGTGAATGCTGCGACAATTAGCCAGGTTCCCAAGAATCCGATCAGCCAGTTTCGCCACATCGATACCCTCCAATTTTGATCATCTGTTCTTTGGTTTTCAGCAAAGTCCATACCAGAGAAACACGACAACCAAATTCAAATATCCATAAGGGAATCAATGAGTTAAAAAAGAACAGAAGGTCTGGCTCTTTGGAAAATGAGTCTAAAAGGCGTACTGGTGCGAAAAAATGATTCGCATTTTACCTTCGTGTCCGAAATTTCAAGAATCTTAGCGCGTTGGCTGCGAAAAATGGACACGCATCCTTGCGGCACTTTTTCGCAATTAGCTGGAAAGGGTTTGGTCCTGTCTCCGTTCCAATGGCGATTTCAAGTTATGGAGACACCGATGGGAAACGGGTCAGATCGCTTCCGGAGCTTGTCCCCTTTTGTAGTAAGCTGAAACGCGCTGGGTGAGGCCTTTTATTCTTGAGGAAAGCTCAGCCTTCCCTTCCTTCTCGAGGTATCCGGCAATGGCCTCGAGGAAGACTTGAACCGTAGCAGGGGGGCAATGGAGTTTGACGGCGGGAATCTCTCCAAGCTCTTCTTCAATCAGACCGATCAGCCGTTCGACGACCTCTTCATCGCCTCCCGAAAGAACCCAAGAGATCTCCTTCCCCTTGATCCTTTCGGTAAAAACGGAAGCAGAGGCGATCGTCACAGCGCAGCCAAAGGACAGGAACTTGGCGTCTTCGATCACACCGTTTTTGATCCGCAAGTAGAGTTTCGTTGTGTCTCCGCAGACGGGATTATCGATCGCTCCCATCCCCTCCGGCTTATCAATTTCGCCCACGTTCAGGGGATTTCGAAAATGTTCCTTGATCTTTTCGTTTAGCTCCAACATCTCGCGCCCTCGGTATCATTGCTCACTCTACCGGGAAAATTCGACGGAAGCGGACAGGGATGTCGGAGAAAATCTTATAGCGGAAACCTCAACTTGTCCCCCGGCTCGAAGAATCCAATTAGAAATTGGGAGGACTCCTCCTGTCATAAGCGAAGTGACCTTTGCCAAATGATCGTCCCAAATCGTCCGCTTGGTAAGATTTTCGTAGATATCCCTGTCCGATCACCCGATCTTTCCAACGCTTCAGTGACGCATTACGCCTCGGTTGGAATAACTCTTGACCTTAATCGAAAGGGTTCCTAATTCTTGATCGCTTCCTTGAATTCCTTGACCGCGATCCGGTGTTTTCGGATCAAGTTTTGAAGCTGCCTCCGGTCCATTCCCACATCCAAAGCCGTCTTGGAGATATTTCCCCGATTCCTTCGTAAGGCTTCTCTCAGAAAAGCCCGTTCCAATTCCTCTTCGACTCTCCGCCTTGCTTCCCATTTCATCCGCTTCAACTCTTGGCTATCCTTCGGCACGGCAGCGGCGGCTCCTCCCCCTTCCCCTCTGACCTCGGGGGGAAGATCCTCCAATTCAATTCGAGAGGAGCGCGCGAGGAGCATTGCCCGTAGGACGCAGTTCTCCAACTCCCTCACATTCCCAGGCCATGGATAATGGAGCATCGCCTGAAGGGCTCGCTCAGATATCTCCAAAGGCTTCTCCTTCACTTCCTTCTTATGTTTGTCGATGAAATGGGCGATGAGCAGCGGGATGTCCTCCTTTCTTTCCCGAAGCGGCGGCAGTTTGATCGTGACCACATTGAGTCTATAGAAGAGATCCTCTCGAAACTCGCCCTTTTCCACAGCTCCTTTCAGGTCTCGATTCGTTGCCGCGATCAGTCTCACGTCCACATCGATTTCCTCCGTTCCCCCCACCCGGGTGAATCGGTGCCCCTCGATCGCCCTCAACATTTTCACCTGGAGCTCTTTGGGCATCTCGCCAATCTCGTCGAGAAAGAGGGTCCCTTGATGGGCCATCTCAAAGCGTCCGATCTTCCTTTTCTCTGCTCCGGTGAACGCCCCCTTTTCGTAGCCGAAGAGCTCGCTCTCGAGGAGTTCCCTCGGGATGGCTGAACAGTTGACCGCGACGAAAAGGGGCGAGATTCGTCTGCTGTTGAGATGGATTGCCCAGGCGATGAGCTCCTTGCCTGTCCCGCTCTCCCCTTCGATCAGAACCGCTGCCTTGCTATCTGAGACCTGGCGAACCACCTCCAGCACTTCGATCATCTTTGGATGTTTGGTGATGATCGTATCGGCTCCGTAAAGGGATCGAATCTCCTTTTTCAGCTGCCGGTTTTCGTTCAGGAGATCAGCCTGGAGAAAAGCTCTCTGGACGACCAACTCCACCTCCTCCATTTTGATCGGTTTGAGGAGATAATCGGTCGCTCCATCCTTCATTGCACTCACCGCCGATTCGATCGTCCCATAGGCCGTGATGAGGATGACGGGAACCTCTGGGCGAAGTCGCTTCACCTCGTGAAGGAGGCTGAGCCCATCCCGTTGCGGCATCCTCAGGTCGGTGAGGAGGAGGTCCACCTGCTTCTCCTTGAAGATGCGGAGGGCTTCCTCCCCGTCCCGAGCAAGAAGCACGTTGTACTGATCTTGAAGATTCAGCTCCAAGATCCTTCCCATCTTCTCTTCATCTTCGGCGATCAGAATGGTGCGTTTCATCCCTCACATTCCCTGTTCGATCGGAAGGTTGATCGTAAACGTGCTTCCCTCGCTGTCGTTCCCTTCCACAACGATGGCGCCACCATGTTGGACGATGATTCGCTGGGCAATCGAAAGCCCCAACCCTGTGCCTCCCTCCTTGGTCGTAAAGAAGGGATCAAAGACCTTTGAACGGAACTCCTTCGGAATTCCTTTCCCCGTGTCGCTGAATTGAACCAGAACCCTATCGCCAGCGTTCTCCTTTAGAACGACCCTCAGCCTCCCTCCCCCCGGCATCGCCTCCAAGGCATTCACGCCGAGATTGGTGAAGGCCTGCCGCATTTGCTCCGGGTCAATGGAAACGAGAACTGCCCGCGCCGGGATCTCCTTCTGGATCTGCACGCCCTGGCGGTGGGCTTGAGGGGCAAGAAGTTGCAGCGTTTTATCCAATACCTCCCGCAGGTCACAACGAACGAGTTGGGGCTCCTTCGGTTTGGCGAAGTCCAGGAGGTTGGTGATCAATCCATTGATGCGCCTCGATTCCTCCAGAATGTAGCGGAGCATCTCCTCTCGAATCGGACGTCGATCATGCTTTTGCATCGTCTCCGCCGACCCCGTGATGATGCTCAAGGGGTTTCGAATCTCGTGCGCGATTCCCGCGGCCAATTCTCCGACGGCAGCCATCTTTTCAGCCTGAAGGATCTGTTTGTCCTTTAAGCTCATTTCCCGATAGGCGAGTGCCCTCGACACCGCGAGCACACATTGGTTCAAAAAGGCTTCCAGTAGCTCCACCTCCTCCTGGGTATAGTCTTTCTGGCTTCTCTTCTTCCCCAGGAGAAGAAATCCTGCAAGCCTCTCCCTCAACAGCAGCGGTGCGGCGAGGACCCATCCTCTCTGAATCAAGTCTTCAACCTCCTCGAGATTGTTTCCCTCCCCCCGGAGGTGTTCCAGGTCAATGGGCCTTCCGGCCGATTTCATTTTCTCAGCGAAGGGGCCTTGGACCGAATATCCCTTCCCTTCGCTCTCCGAATCCCCGAGCATCTGGCGATACTCGCTGCCATCCTCCTTGAGAAGAAAGAAAGCGACGTCATCCACATGAAACGTTTGGGTAATAAAGTGGACCGTCGTCTTCACGACCTCACCGAGATCGACCAACTCGGTCAGGGTCCGGCTGAATTCCGAAAGCTTCGTCCTGAAAAGGACCCTTTCCATGTAAAAGAAGCGATCGATCCAATCCCCCACTTTCCTTTGGAAGGGCAGGAACAAAAAGACCAGGCCGAGGATCATCACCGATTCGACGAAGAGCGATCGTCCATAGGCCCGCTGCGACAGAAGCTCTCCGATATTCTTGATGATGAGGATGTAAATGGCAAGGATCAGGCCCGATACGATGGAATAGACAATCCCTCCGCGAATGATGAGATGGATATCCAACAGTCGGTATCGAATCAAAGCGATGGCGAAGAAAAGGCTGACCAAGAGAGAGTAAAGGCTCGCCAGGAAGAAGAGGGGCCATTCCAGCTTCAAGAAGTAATTCGAAAGATTGATCACCGTCCCAGCGATGGCCATCGTGACAATCCCGAAGATGAGGTATTTGATCTGAAGCCTCTGCCTGTGAATCCGTGTCGTCCGAAGCGATCGAATCAGATTCCGGATCCCCCAGAAAATACAAAGCGCCCAAAAGAGAGAAACCATTCCGGCAAAGAATAGGAAGATCCATGGCTCCTCCAACAGAAGCCCGTAGTGGAAAACGCTCCTCACCTCCTCGAACCGTTCGGGATCGATTTCAAAAGTGAGGAAGAACATTACGACGATAGCGACGGGAATGAGGTAGAGCCCCAGAAGCCTTCTTTTCTCCGTCCATCGGCTCGATACCTTGAAGGGAAAGACCAGAGAGAAATGGAGGAAAAAAAGGGGGGCAAACGTGAGGCCTGCAAAGATCACCTTCACTCCGAAGATCGCATGGAGAGGGTTACGGCTGCTCATCATGATGAGCTCGCCGATGTTCCATGCGGCGAAGGAGAGGACGAAGCAGGCGAAGAGCCGGTGGGAAATGCTTCTGGGATTGCTCGAAAGGACGATGAGACACAGGGTCAAGTTCATCGTAAAGGCCAGGGCCGAAGGCAAAGCAAGGATGTTCATTCGAGCTACCTCAGCATTCAAGATGATGATAATCAAATTGGCGAAAAAGGTCAATTCGCCTCCCCAAGGTAACGCCTCGTCTTCCAGGGAAACTCAACGGAATCGGACAGCGATGTCGGAGAAAATCTTATAGCGGAAACCTCACCCTGTCCCCGGGCTCGAACAATCCAGTCTTCCCCGCGCTTCGGTGACGCATTACTTCGGTGAGTTGAATTTGGTTTGAAAATCGTCTATTGTTGATACCATCCGAAAAGGGTATCTCAAGGGAACCAAAATGACTTCCAAGATAAGGGATGGCTCTCAGACGCCGAGGTATCGGCTACTCGATGGACTGGCCGTTTGGGTTTTCACCCTGTCCGTTTTTCTTTTCCGCTGGATCCCCTTTCGAACGTTGACCTACGTTTCGAAGATCCTTGCGATCGTTACATTCATTGCTCATAAAAAATACCGAGAACGTGTGATCAACAATCTTTCCTTCGCCTTTGGAAAAGAAATGGGGAGGAGGGAGATCCGAAGCTTGGCCAAAGAAGTCTTTCGTCATTTTTGCCTCACCCCTTTGGAAACGATCTACCTCGCTGCGAATGGGATCCCTCTGGAACGGTTCATCCTGAAAATGAGAGTGGAGGGAAAAGAACATCTCGAATCCGCGCTCGCACGGGGGAAGGGGGTGATCGCCCTCGGAGCCCATTTTGGCGCTTTCACCCTTCTGGGGACCCGGCTGGCGGTCGAGGGTTACCCCGTCAGCCTCATCATCAAGGTGGGGCGATTCCCAAAGCTCTGGAGGAAGCTCGCGAGGTACCAAAGGGTCGTGGGTCAACAGATCATCCCTCAGAAACCCATTTCGGTTTCCATTAAGAGATCATTAAATTCTCTCCGCCGAAATGAGGTCCTCTATATCGTCGCAGACGAACGGCAAAGAGCGGGCGCTGTTTCGGTTCCGTTCCTCGGGCGAATTGCCTACGCCCCCCCAGGGCCCGCCATCTTCTCGCTCAAGACAGGTGCAGCCATTCTCCCCATGTTCGTTGTAAGGGAAGACGAGGTGAAACGAACGTTAGTGATCAAGGCTCCCCTTCAGGTGGAGCGGACAGGGGACGAAAAGAGGGATATCGAGGGGCTCGTCTACCAGTTTACGAAGGCGATTGAGGAGGTGATTAGGCAATATCCAAACCAATGGGCCTGGCTCAACAGGCGCTGGGACCCGCCGCACAACCGATCAGGCATGCCCCGTCATTCATCGATTCCGCCGGCATTCTAATCCCTCTGCGAGGGGGCAGGGATTTTCTCCGACCTCCTTGTGCGACTACCTTCAATTTCCACTGCAAAGTGAGCTGTTACAATCTTCGAAAGCTTTCCTTGACAGGTCGGCCATAGAAGTATAATATTTCGTCTCGATGGAAAATCTGATCCAGAAAAGGTTCAAAGAAAGCTCGGAGGTCAAGGCGCGCTTTCTGAAGGAGAACCTTCCGAAGTTGATCGAGTTCGTAAAATTGGTCGCCTCGGCCTTCGAAGCGGGGAACAAGATCTTCTTCTTTGGAAATGGCGGGAGTGCCGCCGATGCGCAGCATCTGGCCGCGGAGTTCGTGAATCGCTATGTGATGGATCGGCCGCCTCTGCCCGCAATCGCTTTGACCACGGACACGTCCATTCTCACCAGCGTCTCCAATGACATTTCCTTCAACGAGATCTTTGCGAAGCAACTCAAGGCTCTTGGAAGAGAAGGGGATGTGGCCATCGGTATAAGCACCAGTGGAAACTCACCCAATCTCACACGGGCGTTTGAGGTGGCTAAGGAGATCGGGATGAAAACGGTGGCTTTGACAGGGAATGACGGAGGCGCCCTTGCGAAGATTGCCGACCTCTCCCTCGTGGTCTCTTCTACCAGTACACCTCGGATCCAGGAAGCCCATATCCTAATCGGCCACATCCTCTGTGAAATGGTGGAGCATCAGCTCTTTTTCAAAGTGGCTCCTTAGGGGAGGAGGTCGTTCGCAATTCGGATGACAGGGCTCATTCGCTCTTTCACGAAGCAAGGCAGTCGACGATCGCAACGTCCGAGGTTTCGGATCTTTTTTAGAAAGGAGTTCGAAGGATGCTCGAATGCAGTCTCGTGAAGAACCGGTCTCTCTGTACATGCACCTACGAACCCTGTGACCGGAAGGGAAAATGCTGCGAGTGCATTGCCTATCACAGGAGAAGGAAGGAACTTCCTGGTTGTTTCTTTTCAACCGAGGCAGAGCGATCCTACGATCGTTCAATCCGTCGCTTCATTGCTGAGAATAGGTGAACGATGGAGATCAAGTTCGAGCGTTTCTATCTCCAGGCGGACCTTCTTTCCCCCTTCCAGCAGTTTCAATTGGTCTCCGTTCCCACGGAGGTGAGGATTGACCCTTTGACCAAGCGGAGGAGTCGCGTCATCACGTGGGGGCTTCCTTTAAAAGAGAATTTCGATCTGTCCCAGCTATCCACCGAATCAAAGGAATGTTTTTTCTGTCCCGAAAATGTCCACTTAAAAACTCCCCAATTCCCCCCAGAAATGATTCCTGAAGGAAGAATCTCGATCGGAAGGGCCATAGGGTTCCCAAACCTCAACCCCGTTGGCACTTACGGGAGTGTCGTGGTAATCTCGGAAGAACATGTTGTTCCCCTGAACCGTTTTACCGTACAAATGTACTCGGAGGCCCTTTCCGTCGCCATTGAAATCATTCGGAGGACCATGGCCTTTGACTCCGGTGCCCGTTACTGGCAGATCAGTCAGAATTTCTTGCTCCCCGGGGGAAGTAGCATCCTTCACCCCCATCTCCAAGTCATCGGAGATCCTATCCCCACCAACGAAATGGAAACGCTTTTGGATGCGTCGACCTCCTATTCCAAAAGCAGTGGAAGGCGCTACTGGAGTGACCTCGTTCAGATCGAACGGGGACTCAAGGAAAGGTTCATCGGGAGTGTCGAGAGGATCCATTGGTTCGTCCCCTTTGCCCCTATTGGATTCAACGAAGTTTGCGGCACCGTGGAGGGGTGCAGCTCGGTCACGACCTTAAGCCCAGAGGAGATCGAGGCTTTGGCGAAGGGGATTGTCTGCACATTGAGATATTACGAAAGCAAGAAGCTCGACAGTTTCAATTTCTCCCTCTACTCCATTTCGGATGAGGAAGCCTTCCAACCCCTCATCCGTATCATCTCCAGGACACCCCTTCAGCCCTTCTATCTGAACGACTGGACATCCTTTGAGGTGCTCCATTCAGAATTGACTTCCAACATCGTCCCCGAGGACCTTTGCCGTGAAATCCGGCCGTACTTCTCCTGAGAGGGTGGCTTCCATCGACATCGGCACCAATACGATCCTTCTCCTCATCGTCCAGCGGGAGGACCGGGGGTTCAGGCGTCTTCTCGAAAGGGAAGCGATCGCTCGGTTGGGAGAAGGGATTCAGAAAAACGGCACCCTCCTCCGCACCGCGATGGAAAGGGGGCTCAAGATCTTGGAAAAGTATTTAAAGGACTGTCAGGCCTTCGGAGTCGAAAGTATCTTCGCTGTGGGAACGAGTGCCCTCAGGGAGGCCAGGAATG
>FWPV01002692.1_pt1 | contig 42624 bp, 38 predicted proteins | sample 2228371 | NCBI WGS metagenome assembly FWPV01 (sample SAMEA103939776, study PRJEB20133) | metagenome
GTCTCATCCTCCTCCACATCGGTTTCATGGCCTGCATCTTCTTCTATTTCTGCTGCATCTGCATCTTCTTCAGCGTGCGCATCGCCCGCTCCACGGGCCGGCCGGCCTCGTCCAGAGGCGCCAGGCGCACGGCGCGCAGGTCCGGCCCGCCCTCGGTGCCGACCGGCGCCCAGCCGGCGAGGACCGTGAGCCCGGCCCGCGCCGCGTGCTCGGCGAGCGGGCCCGGCGCGGGGCGTGGATCGACGATCGCCAGCACCCGCGCCCCCGCCTCGGCGAGCTCCAGGGCCGCGGCGTAGGCCCGATCGTCGCTCGTCGCCAGGACCAGATCGCGGCCCACGAGCACCGCGGAGCGGGCCAGATGGGCGCGGGCCGCCGCCGCCAACATCACACCCGGCCGATCGTTGTCGGGAAAGAGCAACGGCCGCTCGATCGCCCCCGTGGCCAGCAACACGGCGCGCGGCCGGACCTTCCACAGTCGCTCGCGGGGCAGGCGGGGATCGGGCTCGAGGCGGTGATCGGCGACCCGCTCGACGAGCAGCGCGTGGCCCGAGGGATGCAACGCGATCGCCGTGGTGCGGCCGAGCAGGAGCACCTCGGGGGCGTGGGCGAGCTCGGCTACGACCGCCGCCGTCCAGGCATCGGCCGGTTCCCCCGCGATCCTCGGCCGCCGGCTCGTGCCGTCGACGAGCCCCCCGCCCGGGGCCGGGCGTTCGTCGGCCAGGATCACCCTCGCTCCGGCGCGGGCCGCCCGGGCGGCCGCCCGCAGGCCCCCGGGGCCGCCGCCCACCACCAGAAGATCGCAGTGGGCGTGACGGTGGAGATAGCGGTCGGGATCGGGTCGGTCGGGGATACGGCCGAGCCCGGCCGCGGCGCGGATCGCGGGTTCGAACAGCCGCTCCCAGGCCCCCTGCGGTCGGAAGAAGGTCTTGTAATAGAAGCCCGCGGGCAGGAAGGCGGCGAGCCGATCGAACAGGCCCGCGAGATCCAGCCGGACCGAGGGCCAGGCGTTCTGGGTCGAGGCGACCAGGCCGGGGACGAGCTCGACCGTGGTGGCACGGCTGTTCGGATCGACCCGACCCGGGCCCCGCTCGACCCGCAGAAGGGCGTTGGGCTCTTCGGGCCCCGCCGAGAGGATGCCGCGCGGGCGATGGCGCTTGAAGCTGCGGGCCACCACCCGGATGCCGTGGGCGAGGAGCGCACTCGCCAGCGTGTCGCCGGCGAAGCCCGTGAGCCTCCGGCCGTCGAAGCGGAACGCGATCGGCCGGTCGCGGTCGATCCGGCCACCGGAATCGAGGCGCAGCGGCTGCCTCACGCCGGGTCCTTCTCGAGCCCGAGGTCGGCGGGTGGCGGCGCGCCGATCGGCCAGGAGGTCAGCACCCGATCGTCGCGGGTGTCGCGCGCCACGAGGAACCAGCGCCCGCAGCCGGCGGCGTGCCACCAGGTCTCGAGGTGGCGGCCCCTGCGATTGACCCGCTCGAACAGCCAGGCCGACCAGGCGGCGTCGTCGAGGGCGGTGGGGTCGGTCGGCCGAGCGGGGCCGCCCTCGCCACCACAAGTGAACTCCACCTCCTCGCGCGGGCCGCACCAGGGGCAGGGGATCAGGAGCACGGACCACCTCCCGGACCGTGGGCGGGCACACACGGAGCGGGGCCGTGGGGCCAGCGCAGGCAGCGGCAGCGCTCGCCCTGGCCCTGGAGAGTCGGCGCCTCGCGGCGTCGGCCGGCGTAGGGGTTCACGACCTCGCGTCGCTCGACGACCGCGAGCCCGCGCGCGAGCAGCGCCTCCAGATCCGGACAGCCGGCCACCGCCGCCGGCGCGAGGAGCAGCGGACCCACGGCCGTCCCGCTCAATGCTCGACGGCCGCCGCGGCCGCCTCGTCGATCAGCCGCCCGGTCGCGAAGCGTTCGAGGCCGAAGGGTTCCAGGATCGGATGCGGCTTGCCGTGGGCGAGCGACCAGGCCATGAGATGCCCGGAGCCGGGCGTCGCCTTGAAGCCGCCCGTGCCCCAGCCGCAGTTGAGCCACAGGCCCCGCACCGGGCTTTCGCCCAAAATCGGCGAGCGGTCCGGCGTCACGTCGACGATCCCGGCCCACTGGCGCAGCATCCGCACCCGGCGAAAGATCGGGAACAGTTCGCAGACCGCCTCGAGCGCGTCCTCGATCACCGGCGCCGAGCCCCTCTGGCCGTAGGAGGGGTAGCGGTCGGTGCCGGCGCCGATCACGAGCTCGCCCTTGTCGGACTGGCTCACATAGGCGTGGATCGTGCCCGACATGGCCACACACGGAAAGCACGGCTTCAAGGGCTCCGAGACCAGCGCCTGCAAGGGGAAGCTCGTGATCGGCAGGCGGATCCCGGCCATCGCCGCGAGCACCGAGCTGTGGCCGGCGGCGATCAGGGCCGCGGTTTCGGTGGCGATCGGCCCCTTGGTCGTCTCGAGGCCCACCAGCCGGCCGTTCTCCGCGCGGATGCCGGTGACCTCGCAGCCCTCGCAGATGTCGACGCCGAGTGCCGAGGCGGCGCGCGCATAGCCCCAGGCCACGGCGTCGTGGCGGGCGGTCCCGCCGCGGCGCTGGAGGGCGGCCCCCAGGACCGGAAAGCGCAGCGAATGGATCTCGAGCGGCGGGCAGAAGGCCTTGGCCTGGCGCGGTGTGAGCCACTCGTTGTCGACGCCCGCGGCGCGGTCGGCGTGCACGTGGCGCTGCAGCACTTCGGCCTCGTGGCGGGTGTGGGCGAGCATGAGCACGCCGCGCGGGCTGAACATGACGTTGAAGTCGAGCTCGGCCGAGAGTGTTTCCCACAAGCGCAGCGCGTGATCGTAGAGGGCGATGCTCTCGGGCCGCAGATAGTTCGAGCGGCAGATCGTGGTGTTGCGGCCGGTGTTGCCGAGGCCGATCACGCCTTTCTCGAGGACCGCGACGCGCCGGATGCCGTGCCGGCGGGCGAGGTAGTAGGCGGTGGCGAGGCCGTGCCCGCCGCCGCCCACCACGACCATGTCGTAGCTTCGGGCCGGCTCGGCCTTGCGCCAATGCGGCGGCCAGTCGGCGTGGCCGCGCCGGCCCTGGCGGACGAGCTGGAGCAGCGAAAAACGCACACCACCCTCCCGGGCGCGCCTTAGCGCGGCCCGACCGGCCCGTCGAGCCGCGCCGCCCGCCCTCAGCCCTGCGGTGCCACTTGGAGCGAGAGGCCGCCGTCGACCGGAAGACAATGGCCGGTGATGTAGGCGGCGTCGTCGGAGGCCAGGAACACCGCGGCCTTGGCCACGTCCCAGGCGGTGCCCATGCGGCCCGTGGGGCAGAGTGCGTCGCGGGCCGCCACCATCTCCTCCGCGCTCCGATACTGCGCCGAGATCTGCCGGTAGATCATGGGCGTGTCGATCAGCCCCGGCATGATCACGTTCACGCGGATGCCGTGGCGGGCGTATTGCAGCGCGAGTCCCACGCTCAGCTGGTTGATCGCCGCCTTGGAGGCGTAATAGCTCGCATAGGGGTACAAGTAGCGGATCGCGGCCAGCGAGCTCACGTTCACGATCGCCCCCTTGCCCTGCTTCAGCATCACCGGGATCACGTGCTTACAGGTGAGGAAGACGCTCGTGAGGTTGACATCCAGCACGCGGCGCCATTCGGCCTCGTCGAGCTCGACGGGCCCACCCATGACCGCGATGCCGACATTGTTGTGCAAAACGTCGATGCGCCCGTGGCGCGCCACCACCCTCGCCACGAGCCGGGCGATCTCCTCGCTGCGGGTGACGTCGCAGACCGCCGCTTCGCCGGCCTTGCCCTCGCCACGGATGATGGCCGCCGTCTCCTCGGCCGCCTCGGCCCGGTTGTCGACCGCGATCACGGTGGCTCCCTCCCGGGCCATGAGCACCGCGGTGGCCTTGCCGTTGCCCCAACCCGGGCCGGAGGATCCGGCCCCCATCACGAGCGCCACCTTGCCTTCGAGCCTGCCGGCCATCGCCACCTCCCCCAGCTTCCTCCTCCGCCTTCGTGCCGCGGCGCGCGGCCCGGCGGAAGAGCCGGATGGACCTCGGGGGGGCTGCGCTCAGAGGCGACCCAGGAGCAGCTCGGAGAGAAAGCGGGTGTTGGTGTAGGCGTAGCGGCGCCACAGCCGCCGCGGATCGGCGGCCAGTCGGAAGGCCCATTCGAGGCCGGTGCGGCGCAGCCAAGGCGGGGCCTGGCGCACCCGACCGGACAGGAAGTCGATGGCCGCCCCCACCGCCACGAGCACCATCGGCAGGTGCGGGGCGTTGAGCGCCACCCAGCGCTCCTGCTTGGGACAACCCAGCGCCACGAAGAGGATCTTCGCACCCGAGGAGCGGATCGCCGCGAGTGTCGCGGGATCCTCGAGCCGGGCCGGGCGGACCGGTGGGCTCCAGGCATAGGCGATCGAAAGATCGGGGAACCGGCGCCGCAGCGCCACCCGGGCGCCGTCCAGCGCCTCGGGGGTGCCGCCGAACAGGCCCACCGGAACCCCCCGGACGGCGGCGCGGGCGCAGACCTCGAGCATCAGATCGGGCCCGTAGACCCGCTCCTGCCGCGGGTGGCCGAGCCGGCGCAGCCGCCAAACGAGCGGCATGCCGTCCGGGGTGACCAGATCGAAGTCGGCCAGGGCGGCAGCGAAGCGGGGATCGTCGCGGGCCTCGATCAGCATGTGGACGTTGGCGGCGGCCACCTTGCGCGATTCGCCGCGCTCGGCCCAGCCGAGGATGCGCTCGGCTGCTTCGGTGAGGCTCGTGGCGTCGACCCGCGTGCCGAGGATGGTCGGCATGGGTTCCTCGCGGCGTTTCCTCGGCGGTGCGGCGCACCGCACCCCGGTGTGGCAGCGTGCGCCCGGGCGCTCCCGCGGTCAACGCACTGCGCCAAGATCGACACACGTGAGGGTGCGGATCACCGGCGGCGATTGCGGTCGAGTGGAAACGATCTGTATGTTCGACACTACCGAAGCGACAATGAACGTCGAGTTCATTTCGCGGTTATTCGAGGAACGCCCGAGGTGAGCGAGGCCGCGTCCCTGCCTCTAGCTGCCGAGCCCCGGCCGAAATCCGGACGCGAGGCGGCCCCGACGGTGCCCAGCCCGGCTTCGCTCGAAGCGATCGGCACGCCCGCCGGCCGGGGGTCGGTCACGCGCCTGTCCGAGGGGCTGTTGGGCGGGCTGCTCGCCGCTGCCGACGCGCTCGTGGTGATCGCCTGCGCGCTCGCCGTGTTCCACGGCTTCTACGCGCGCCGCCACGACCCGGAGGGGTTGGAGCTCGTCTACACCGGCTACGCCGTGCTGGGTGCGCTCCTGCTCGTCCAGCGGCTCTGGTCGGTCGACGCCTATTCCTGCCGCCGCCTCCTCGATCCGCGCAGCCAGACGCGCCTCGTCGTCACTTCCTGGACCCTGGCCGTGGGGCTGCTGTTGGGGGCCGTCTTCCTGCTTCACGCGGCCGGTGAGTTGTCGCGCGGCTGGCTGCTGGGCTGGTACGCGAGCGGGCTTTTGGCGCTGTTGGCCGTGCGGACGACGGTGCCGACGCTGATCCGGCGGCTCGCGGCGGCCGATCGGTTCACCCGGCGCGGCCTCGCGGTGATCGGTCCCGAGCCTCAGCTCGGCGCCGCGGTGAGCCTGTTGGCGCAGGCGCTGCCCCATCTACGGGTCGGCGGGCACCGGCTCGATCCGGATCTGGTCGAGCGCGGCGGGGACGAGCTCGCTCGGGTGATGGCGGCGCTGCGGCGAACGCTTCGCCGCGAGGGGGTCGAGGGCGTCCTCGTGCTGCCGCTCTCGGCCCGCACCGATCGGCAGATGGGCGTTCTCGACCAATTGCGCGAGCTGCCGGTCGACCTGTGGTACTGCCCGGTCGTGGAGCCGCGCCTGGCGCGCACCGGCTCGAGCCGTCTCGGCCCGTTGCCGGCCCTGCTGGTCTGGCCACAGCCGCTGTCGATCACCGAGCAGCGGATCAAGCGCGCCTTCGACCTCGTGGCCGCCGGCACCGCCCTCGTGCTCCTGGCGCCCCTGCTCCTGGTGACGGCGATCGCCGTCAAGCTCGACAGCCCGGGACCGGTGTTCTTCCGCCAGAAGCGCTTCGGCTTCAACAATCGCGCCTTCGAGATGCTCAAGTTCCGCACCATGCACGTGGCGGCGTGCGATCCGACCGGCGCGCGGCGCACGGTGCGCGACGATCCGCGGGTGACGCGTGTGGGCCGGTTCCTGCGGCGCACCAGCATCGACGAGCTGCCGCAGCTGTGGAACGTGCTCAAGGGCGACATGTCGATCGTCGGCCCCCGCGCCCATCCCATCGAGATGAAGATCGGCGACCGCTATTATCACGAAGTGGTCGAGGGCTACTTCGCCCGCCATCGGGTCCGCCCCGGCATCACCGGCTGGGCGCAGGTCCACGGGCTGCGCGGCGAGGTCGACAGTCTCGAAAAGGCGCGGGCGCGGCTGGCTTACGATCTCGACTATGTCGAGAACTGGTCGCTGGGGCTGGACCTGCGGATCCTCTGGCTGACGCTCCGCTACGGACTGCGCTGCCGCAACGCCTACTGAGCCCGGGCCTACCGAGCCCGGTTCCGTTCTCGATCCTGCAGGCCCGCGCGCCCGACGGCTTCGAGCAGCCGGGGATCGAGCGCGGGCATGCCGAGCCGGGCCGCGAGCCCGTCGGGTGCCGGGCGCAGGTCACCACGGGCGCGATCGCGAAAGCCGGGCTCGCCGCGATGTTCCGGGCCGGCCACGTAGCGCGAGCGCGACCAGGTGGCGAGGTCGCCCACCCGCCGACCTCCGGGAAGCCGGTCGGGTCCGGCCACGAACGCGGTCGAGCCGAACGCCGGGCCGCCATAGAGGTTGCCGGCGAAGCGCGCCGCCCCCGCGGCCTCGGCCAGATCCCAGATCTGCACGGCGAGCGAGCCCGGCCGGTCCAGGAGCACGATGTTGGCCTCGAAGCGATTGTCGGCCATCGGCGGACGCCCCGGCGTAGCCGGGGTCTTGTTGTCCACGCCCAGGGCCGCGCCCACCGGCCCGATCACGACGTTGCCGACCACCTGGTTGTCCGATCCGTTGACGATCGACACACCGGCATAAGCCCGGGTGATCAGATTGCTTTCCACGCGCACCCCGCGGGCGTACCAGTCGAGATAGATCCCGGGGGCGATCGGCTGCGGCCAGCGGGCGGGGTCGAACGCGTCGGGGGCGAAGAACGAGCCGTCGGGGCGGGCCATCAGATGGCTCGTCCCGTCGATCCAGTTGGCCCGGATCGTCACCGCCATGGGCTCGTCCTGCACCGCGGCGAACAGCTTGATCCCGCCGCCGTCGGCGGTGCGCAGGTTGGAATCGACGATCCGGTTGCGCTCGATGCGCACGCGCCTGATCGCATCTTCGCCGGTGGCCCGCGATTGCATGGCGTACACGCCGAACTGGGCGGTCCGCGCGACGTGGTTGTCCACCACCACGACGTCTTCGACCCCCTGCAACAGGATCCCGGCCGAGTCGGCGAAGCGGTGGCCGACGTCCTCGATCACGTTGCCCTCGATGCGGACGCGGCGCGAGGGCCGTCCTCCCCAGGGCAGGCCCACGTAGATCCCGTTGCCGGCCGTCCCGCCCACCCGGTTGCCGGCGACGAGCGCGTCCTCGACCGAATGCAGCGCGATGCCCACACCCACTCCCTGGATCTGCAAGGCGCACAGGGCGATCGAGCGCGCGTTCTCGACCCGCACCGCCCCGCCGCCGATGTGGTTCCACGGCAGGCGCCGATCGCTGCCGTGCGGCGAGCCCGAGGCGAGCGCCAGTCCGTGGACGACCACGTCGCGGGTGCCCTCGAGGAGCAGCAGCGTGTCGAGCCGCGCGCCCACGAGCCTTCGGCCAGTGAGCTCCACGCCGTCGGGCGGTCGGACCGCCAGCGTGCGGCTTTCGGTATCGAAGTGCCACTCGCCCGGTGCGTCGAGGAACCGGCGGCTGCCGAGCCAGAAATAGGGCGTGTGCGGGCCCAACCGGTGCCAGGCCACGTTGTCGGCGAGCTCGACCACGGCCCGGCGCCGATCGATCCCACCCACCCGCACGAGGTTGGTCGACCATTGCGGGGCGTCGTAGATCAGCACCGAGAGTCCCGGCTCCGGCTCGATCACCGCCAGATCGGTGGGCCGGGCGCGGAAGGCGTCGGTCCCCTCGGTGCCCGGTGCGGTGAACAGCCAACCGCTGCGCCGATCATCCGGTGTCGCGTTCGGGTGGCGGGCCGGCTCGAGGCGCCGCCCGTCCAGATGGAGATCGAGCGGTCCCTCGGGTAGGAGCGTGGGATCGAGCCGGGCCTCCCGGGCACCGTCCGGAGCGACCCGCCAGACGAGCCCCGAGAGGTCGGCCCCGCCCAGAAGCGTGGCGCCGGCCGGTCCGGCCGCGAGGACGAGCCCGGCGTGCTCGGGGCCGAGGCGCAGCGGCGCATCCAGAAACACCGTGCCCTCGAGCTCGAGCCGCGTGCGCTCGGGATCGGCCCGTACCGCGTCCAGCGCCGTCCGCCAGGGTCGGGGCGAGCCGTCCGGGCCGGCCGCCACGCGCACGACCTGGCGCCCGGCGGTCTCCGCCTCTGGACAGCTCGGTGTGGCCCCCGGAGCCGCGGCCGACCCGATCGGGCCCAGCCCCAGGACCAGTGCCAGGGCCGCACCGGTCCACCTCATCGGCCGGCGGCCACTGCGTTGCCGGCCAGGCGCGTGCGCACGAGGAGAGCCACCAGAAGGAGCCAGCCGAGGCCGGTCTGCTGCAAGAGCTCCGATTCCACGAGGTTGCGGATCAGATGGGCCCCCAGGAGGACGAGCGCGGTCTCGGCCAACAGTCGGTCGCCGCGCGCGAGCAGGGCCAAGGCGCGGCCGAGCGCCACCGCGAGCAGCCAGAGGGTGAGCGCCATTCCCACGAGGCCGAGCCCCAAGGTCACCTCCAGATAGCCGTTGTGGGCGTTGGGTGGGACCCACCCCAATGTCGAAAGGAGATAGTCGAGGTGCCCCGGAACCGTGAACCAGGCGTGGAACCCCCACCCCAGCCAGGGTCGCTCGGCGATCCGCGCGAGCACGAGCTCCCAGAGTTGCACCCGCCCGGTCAAGGTCGGATCGCGCCCCAGGAGCTGGACCGCTCGTTCGGGCTCGAGGAGCGACCACAAGCTCACGAGCGCGAGCCCTGCGCCGGCGAAGCTCACGATCGCGGCCCGGGCGAGCATCGGCAAGCCGTCGCGGCCGAGGAGCAGGAGGCCCCCGGCGGCGATCGCGGTGACGAGCAGCGAGGTCGCGGACCGGCTGGCGACGAGAAGGACGAGCGCCACGGCCAGCGCCGCCGCCGCCGGGATCGCCCGCACGAGCCGGTGCCGCCGGGCGAGCAGCAGGACGAGGACGGCGAAGCTCGCCGCCTGGCCCGAGCCGTTCTTGTGGGTGAAGGCGCCGCGCCACGAGCCGTCGGCCATGGTGGCGAGCCCGGGAGCCAGGAGCTGGAAGGCCAGGCTCGCGACCAGCAACAGCAGAGCCAGCTGGAGCAGGCGCTCGAGCAGCTCTCGGCCGGTCCAGCGCAGCGCCACGACGACGCCCAGCAGGCCGTAGGCCGCGAAGGCCACCGCCCGACGACCGGTCACCTCCGGCGCCACCGACCAGAGGGTGGAGAGGAGAGCCAGAAGCAGGACACTCGAGAGCCACGGCTCGCGCAGGAGTACCGCCGCCACCTGTGGTCCGTGCAGGGCCACGACCAGCGGAGCGAGGACCAGGATCGGCACGAGCGTCAGCCGCAGGACCGCGGCATCCTCGGCGGCCAGGCCCTCGGCCTCGCCCATCACCAGGAGCGGCAGGACCGCGCCGGTCGAGACGAACAGCACCCAGAAGAGGTAGGCCTCGACGACCACCGCCGAGGCTCGCCGGCCGAAGCCGTTCCGGGCCGGGGCACCGCTCGAAGCGACCGGACCGACCGCGGTGCGCCGCTCGGCCGTGGAGCCGGGGCTCATCGCGCCGGCTCGCCGAGGCGCCCGGCGCGCAGGGCCGAGAGCCGTGCCGCGAGCTCGCGCGCCAGCGCCGGCTGGAGGGCCAGCGCGGTGAGGGCGGCCGCGGCCGCGGCACCGCTGGCCGTGACCACGAGAAGCGGGAGCGCTGCGGGACCCAGAAGCGCGCGGAAGACCCCGTCGAGAGCCAGGCCCCCGGCCACGCCGGCGGCCAGCGCCGCACCGTCGACGGCGAGCCCGCGCAGCTCCTTTCGCCAGGACCGGTCGAGCCCGCGGGCCGCGGCGCGGGCCACCACCGCCCAGCCGAACAGGGCGCGCACCGCCCGCAGCCCCGCAACCGCCGGCAGAGCCACCGGCGCCAGCAGGAACAGCAGCGGCAGGGTGAGCCCGTTCTCGGCCAGATAGGCCTCGAGGCTCGTGCGCGAGCGACCGGCGGCGGTCAGCGCCACGGTCGGCAAGAGCCGCCGCATGGCCAGCACCGCGCCCAGGGCCAGGAGCTGGACGGCGGGCGTGGCCGGCGTCCAATCGGCGCCGACGGTGAGCGTGATCAGGCGCTCGGCCCCGACCAGGAGTGCCGCCGCCGTCGGCACGACGGCCAACATGAGCAGCCGCACCCCCTGATCGAGGCGTGCCGCCAGCACCGCCCGCTCGGCCTGCAGGCGGCTCAGATGGGCCAGCCCCACATGGTAGAGTGCGGTCCCGACGACGGCGGCCAGGTTCTCGACGAGCCGTGAGGCCAGGCTCCAATAGCCGGCGGCGGCGAGACCGAGCCGATGGCCGACATAGGCCAGGAACAGCCGCTCGCTGCCCTGGATCAGCAGCTGGGTCCACACGATCGGCCGACAGAAGCGCAAGAGGTCGAGGAGCCCGGCACGGTCGAGAGGCCCGCGACCAAAGCGTGGAGCACCCGGAAGCAGCAGGGCCGTGGTGACACCGAGCGTGATCGTCTGCTGGGCGACGATCGCCCAGGCTCGGCCCCCGGCCAGGGCCAGGGCGATGCCGCCCAGAGCACCGGCTGCCCGGGCGGTGATCACGCAGCGGGCGATGCCGGCGAAGTCCAGGGCCCGGCGACGGGCCGCGAGCAGGGGGATGTTGATCGAGTCGAGCAGGAGAAGGGGCGCCATCGCCGCGATCAGCGGGGCAAGGCGCGGCTCGTCGAAGAACGCGGCCAAAAGCGGTGCGCTCGCCAGCACGAGCAGCCCCAGCAGCAACCCCGCCGCCAGCGAGGCCAGCCTGCCCGCTCGCCACAGTGCGGCATCGAGCCGCGCCCGCTGCACGAGCCCGTCGTGGACGAGGGCGCCCACGACCACGAGCGGGATCTGGACGAGGCCGTAGGCCAGGGCGCCGAGCCCGAACTCGGCCGCACCCAGGAGCCGAGCGACGATCAGGGTCGAGCCCACCGAGATGGCGAGCGAGAGCCCGCTTTCGAGGCCGGCCCAGGCCACCGAGCCGGCGAGCGAACCTCTAATGGGGGCGGTCACCCTCGGCTCCCGCTCTTGCCCGGCCACGTCGCCGAGTGCGAGGATCGACAACGTTCACGCTCGCGTTCTGGTGGTATCACGTCCGCACCGCGACCGCATCCGCGCCGATGAGCGACGAACCGTCCCCCCCGCCCGCGACCGCCGCTCCGACTGTCCGGCCGACCGAGCGGCCGCTGCGGGTCGGGCTCGCCATGCCCGGCGGCTTCGAGTTCGGCGGCATCGGCCGGATCATGCTCTACGCCACCCGCGAATGGACCGCGAGCGGGCGCGGACCGGCCTGGTTCCTCGTCGATCCGCGCGGAGCGGGGGCCATCGCGCTCGCTCCCGTCCATCTCTTGCGAGCCCTCGTCCTGATCGCCTGCGAGCGGGCGGCCGGTCGGCTGGATCTCCTGCACCTCAACGTGGCCGGACGCGGCAGCACGGTGCGCAAGGTGGTGCTGGGCCTGTGGGCCGAGGCCTGGCGCGTGCCGTTTCTGGTCCATCTCCACGACTTCGATTATCCGGCCGACGTGGCGCGCCGCCCGTCCTGGCAGCGGCGACTGGTCCGCCGGTTGTTCCGCCGTGCCCGGCTGTGCCTGGTCTTGGGCGAGCGCGACCGCAACTTCCTGATCGACGGGCTCGGTGTCGCGCCGGAGCGGGTGGTGGTGTTGCCCAACGCCGTCCCCGATCCCGGTCCGCCGCCCGATCGCCACCACCCGGGGGAGCCCGTGCGGCTCCTCTTCCTGGGCCATTTGAGCGCGCGCAAAGGCGTGGGCGAGCTTCTGACCGCGCTCGCCCGACCCGAGCTGCGGGCCCGACCCTGGCGGCTCGATCTGGCAGGCGGAGGTGAGGTCGAGCGGTTCCGGGCGCTCGCGCAACGGCTCGGCCTCGGCGAGCGCTGTCGGTTCCACGGCTGGCTGTCGGCCGAGGCCGTCCAGGAGCGATTGCGCGCGGCCGACGTTCTCGTGCTGCCCTCGCACGCCGAGGGCCAGGCGATGGCCTTGCTCGAGGCGATGGCCCACGGCCTCGCGATCCTGACCACGGCGGTGGGGGCGCAGGGCGAGGCCGTGCGCGACGGGATCGAGGCGCTCCTGGTCCCACCGGGGGACGAGGCGGCGATCGCCCGCACGCTCGTTCGGCTGATCGACGATCCGGCGCTGCGCGCCCGGCTCGGGGCGGCCGCCCGCGCCCGCCATCTCGAAGGCTTCACGATCGCCCGCTACGCCGAGCGGCTCGCGGTGCTCTACGAGCGGGCCCTCGCGCCACCGCCGTAGCGGACGGATGGCCGCGACCCGCATCCGCTCACGCCGCCCGCGCGCCGAGCCGAGCGGCGTGACGGGCCACGGCCTCACGATAGACGGCGCAGGTGAGGGCTCCCACCCGCTCGGCCGAGAGCGGGCCGGAGGCGGCAGCGGCGCTCGCCTTGGCCAGGCGGGCGCGCTCCTCGGGATCACCCAGGAGCGACAGGATCGCCACGGCCAGCGCCGGCGGGTCGGCGGGCGGGACGAGCCGGCCCATCCCGGTCTCGGCCACCGTGGTGCCCAGATCGCCCACCGCGCTCGCCACCACCGGCCGGCCGAAGGCCGCGGCCAGCGCCAGCACCCCGCTCTGCGAGGCCTCGATATAGGGCAACACCACGAGGTCCGCGTCGAGGAAAGCCTGGGCGGTCGCCACGTCGTCGAGGCGCTCCTCGCGCAGTTCGACCCCGGGCAGACCGGCCGCGACCCGCCGCAGCCAGGCGGCGTCAGGGCCGGTCCCGCAGATCCGCAACCGCGCCTCGGGGCGCGCGGCGATCACCGCCGCCCAGGCCTCGAGCAGGACGGGTAGCCCCTTGTAGCGCATCAGTCGGCCGAAGAAGAGCGCCCGGGGCGGCCCGTCGGCGCGTCGCACCAGCCCGCGGCGGGCCGCGAGGCGCGCGTAGCGCGCCAGAGCCGGATGCGGCACCACCCGCACCTCCTCGGCCGGTCGGCCGAGCTGGGCGATCGCCTGACGGCGCTGATCGGGTCCGTGGACCACGAGCAAAGTGGCCGCCCGGCGCAAGCCGTGGACGGTGAGCCGCGGCACGCGCCGGGATTGCACGTCACCGGGGTGGAGATGGACGTCGTGGATGGTCACGACGCGCGGCAGCGTTCGCCAGAAGGGCAGGGCCAAGTTGAGCCAGAGGGTCGAATCGCCGAGAAAGTGGAGCAGGTCCGGGCGGTGGTCACGGACCAGGGCCAGCACGTCGCGCACCAGACGCACGTTGGCGAGGCTGCGATGGCGCGGCCAGGGCAGCGTGACGAGCCGAAGTTCGGCCGGCAGCTGATCGCGCAAGGGTCCGAGCTCGGCGCTCGGCCCCACGAGCAGCGTCTCGATCCGACCGGCCACGGCCGAGGCGACCTGGACCCCGTAGTCGAGGGGCCCGGTGAGCAGGCAGGCGACCCGCACGGCCTTCGCTCCGCTCACCGCCGTGCCGCGTAGTAGTCGGCGTAGTGGCCCGCGTAGCGCAGCGGGTCGGGGCTGCCGTAGCGGACGTAACTGCGCAGATCGACGGCGTTGAGCACGACCCCGGTGATCGGCAGCTCGAGGGCGTCCAACTCGCGCAACGCCGCCTCGGCCGCGTCGCGCGGGGTTCGCTCCCAGCGCACGACGAGCAGCGCCGAATCCAGCGTGGGACGCAGCGCCAACGGGTCGGCCACGGCCAGCACCGGCGGCAGGTCGAGGACCACCAGGTCGAACACCTCGCGCAGCGCCGCCATCAGCACGCGCAACCGCGGTGAGGCCAAAAGCTCGTGCGGCGCCTCGACCTCGCCGCCGGCCGGCAGGAAGGCGAGCCCGCTCTCGGGCTCGCGGATCACCGCCCGATCGATCGACCGACACGCGCCGCCCACCACCTGGACCAGGCCCGGCTGACCGGCCGGGACCGCGAACAGCCGATCGAGCGAGCGGCGCCGCAGATCGGCGTCGATCAGGAGCGTGCGGCGGCCGGAGCGGGCGCACTGACGGGCGAGGGCGAGGGCCAGCGTGGTCTTGCCGTCGCCCGGGAGCGCCGAGGTGACGGCGAGCGTCCGGCCGCGCGTGCCGGCCGCGGGCGGTTCACTCAGCAGTCGCGAGACGATCCGCTGCACCGCCTCGCGGTGCGCCATCAGGGCCGCGGGCTCGGGCCCTCCGCCGGGCTCGACGGTCCCGACCCGGGGCACGAGCTCGGCCGGCAGACGGGGAAGGGCTGCGAGCACGGGCCGGCCCAGCTCGCGTTCGAGTTCGGCGCTCGTGAGAAAGCCACGGCGGCGCAGCTCCCGCAGGAACGCCAGGCCGCATCCCAGGCCGAGGCCGGCCACGGTGGTGAAGCCCACGACCAGGAGGCGCGGCGGATCGCTCGGTCGAGCCGGCGGGGTGGGGGGCGAGATCACCCGGGCGCCGGGCCGGACCAGTCGGGCCTGCTCGTTGGCCCGCTGCCAGCGGTCGAGCATGGTCTCGTAGACCTTGCGCGCGGCCTCGGCGCGGCGCACGAGCTCGGCCAGCTCGATCTGGTCGGAGCCGGCGGCGGCGAGCCGGCGCTCGGTCTCGGCCAGCTCTTGTTGGAGGCGGTTGACGCGCTCGGCCGCCAAGGCCCGCTCCTCGGCCAGGCCGGTGGCGATCCGCTCGATCTCCGCGGCGATCGAGCGTCGCACGTCGGCGAGCTCGGCCCGGGCGTTCTGCATGAGCGGATGGCGCGGGCCGTACTGGGTGGAGAGGTCGGCGATCCGGCGGGCGATCTCGGCCTCCTGCCGGCGCAGCTCGGCGATCAGCGGCGAGCTTCTGACCTCGCGCGGCTCGGCCTGGCCGCGGCCGGCACGCGCGCTCTCGAGCTGGGCGAGCCGGGCCTCGGCATCGGCCAGCTGGACGGCGGCCTGGGTGAGCTCGCGGCCGAGCTCGGCCCAGCGCCGCTCGAGGGCCGAGGTCCCTTCCACCGCGTAGAGGCCGGTGCGGCTCTGGAACTCCTTGACCCGCCGCTCGGCCTCCTCGAGCTCGCGGGCCACCACCGCGAGCCGCTCTTCGAGATGCCGGGCCGTCTGCTCGAGGGCCACCCGCTGCGCCGCCACCCGCTCCTCGAGGTAGAGACGGGTGAGCGTCTCGACGACGCGCACCGCGCGCTCGCGATCGGGAGCGGTGTAGGAGACGCTCACCACCCGGGCGAGCGGATCACGGCGGATCACGAGATCACGCTGGAACCGGTCGAGCAGCGCCTCGGGCTCGGCGGCCGCGACCTCCGGCTCGTCGGCGGTGCGCGCCGCCAGATCGGTGGGGTAGCCGGCGAAGCTCGAGCGCACCCCGGCCACCCAGTCGAGCAGCCACTCCGCGGCCGCGGCCAGGAGCGCCGCCGGTCGGCGGCCGGCGGGATCGGGCGGCGCCGCTTCGGCCAACCGCTCCCGTTCGATGACCGCAAGCGCCAGCCGGCGCGAGGCCAACAGCTTGACCTCGCTCTCGAGGTCGGCGGGTTGCAGCCGATCGACCCGCAGGTCGATCTCCTCGCGCAGATTGCCGAAGCCGCGATCCTCGGCCTCGATCAACAGTTCGGCGCTGGCCGTCCAGTTGGGGGGGCGGAGCAGGAGCCAGGCCGCCGCGGCGAGGTCGACGGCCAACACCGTGCCCGCCACGAGCAGGAGGTTGCGGCGCAACGCCTCGACGAGTCGGACGAGGCCGTACTCGGCCGCCGTACCGGTTGCGGCGGCGGGCGCGCCCGATGCCGGCGGCGCATTCGTTGCGCGCGCGGGCATGCGCTGCTCGACCACGGGCGTCTCCGACCCTGTGCCCACGGTCCCGGGGCCGTGGGCATGCGTTCCATCTCCGCACAACATCCGCTCCCGCGCTCGTTCGGTCAACGCCGACACGACCGCCGGCTCGATCCCGTCGTACCCGGTTGCGAGCGCGCCACCATCGGCCGACCGTCCCGCCGGGCGGACTCACCGGCCCGGGCGGCGAGCGGTGGCGCCCTTTGCGGACCGGCGCGGACGGGCTAGCGTGTCACGAAACGCGCATCACCCGCCGATATGCCGGCGGCGGTGCAACCGGGGAGAGGGGGCATGACCACCGATCACGCACGACGCAGCGAGGGGTTGGGGCGCCGGCGCGTCCTGGAGCTGGGAGCGGCCACCGGCGCGGCGCTGGCGGCACCGGCGATCGTGAGCCCACGGGCGCTCTCGTCCTCGGGGGTGCTCAACCTCTACACTTGGTCGGACTACGTCTATCCCGAGATGGTGGAGAGCTTCACCAAGCAGACGGGAATCAAGCTCAACGTCGCCACGTACGGTTCGAACGACGAGGTCTTGAACAAGCTGCGGGCTTCGGGCGGTAAGGGCTTCGATCTGGTGATGCCCTCGGTGACCTACACGCCCGCCTGGCTGGCCCAGAACCTCCTGCAGCCGCTCGACGAGCGCAAGATCAAGGTCGACGGTGTGATCCCCAGCATGTGGAAGAGCTCGGCCGAGCTCGGGGCGGTGAAGGACGGCAAGCGCTACACGGCACCGTTCAACTGGGGTACCGAGGCGATCTGCCTGGATACCACGATCGTGAAGCCGGTCTACGGCGAGATCTCTTACGGGACCTTGTGGCGGCCCGAGTTCCGCGGCAAGGTCACGGTACGGGCGCATTCCGCCCTGTTGGGCATCGGCCTCTACCTCGATGCGATCGGCCAGGTCCCGTCCAACAAGATGCGCGACACCTATACCGACGAAAAGCGCATGCGCGAGGTCTACGAGCGTTGCTTGGCCTTCGCGATCGAGCACAAGAAGAACATCGTCCAGTTCTGGTCGAACGCGCAGGAGACCGAGGCCGCGTTCCTGCAGAACGGCGCGGTGATCGGCCAGACCTGGGACGGCCCGGCCATGCGGCTGCGCAGCGAGAGCAAGGGTCGCTACACCTATTTGGCACCCAAGGAGGGCGCGCTCACCTGGATGGACGGGATGAGCATCCCGATCGGCGCCGAGAACATCGAGCAGGCCTACGCCTGGATCAACTGGTACTACACGCCCGAGAACGCGGCCATCCACGTCCGGCTGTCCGGCTACAACGCCGTCACCCGGGGTGCCGCCGAACTCGCGGGCGAAGAGTACGCGGCCAACTTCGCGGCCGCCTATCCCGGCGACGCGATCGAGAAGCTCTGGTGGTACCCGCCGGAGCCGGTCTGGTTCATCGCCGCCCGCAACGAGTTCCGCGACCGCTTCCTCGCCGCTTGAGGCGGCGGCGCGGGAGCCTGCGGAGGTCGGGTGCGAGGCGCCGAGGTCGCCCTTCGCGGGGTGGGGCTCGCCTTCGGCTCGTTCTGGGCGGTCCGCGGGATCGATCTCGTGGTCCGCCCGGGCGAGTTCTTCTCCCTGCTGGGCCCCTCGGGATGCGGCAAGACCACGATCCTGCGCTTGATCTCGGGGTTCGTCGAGCCCTCGGAAGGGCGGATCCTGATCGACGGCCGGGACGTGCGCGGGATCGGCCCGGCCGCTCGGCCGACCGCGCTCGTCTTCCAGAACCTGGCGCTGTTCCCGCTCATGCGGGTGTGGGAGAACGTCGCCTTCGGCCTGGAAGTGCGCGGCGTGGGCAAGGCCGAGCGGCGGCGGCGCGCCGAAGAGCTCCTGGAGCTCGTGGCCCTGCCCGGGGCCGCCGACAAACGGGTCGACGAACTCTCCGGCGGCCAGCGCCAGCGGGTGGCGATCGCTCGGGCGCTGGCCGTGGCGCCCAAGGTCCTCCTGCTCGACGAGCCGCTCTCGGCCCTCGACCTCAAGCTGCGCCAGCACATGCGCGCCGAGCTCAAGGCGATCCAGCGGCGCACCGGCGTGACCTTCGTCTACATCACCCACGATCAGGGCGAGGCGCTCACCATGTCCGATCGCGTCGCGGTGATGAGCCAGGGGCGGATCGAGCAGGTGGGCACCCCCGAGGAGATCTACGAACGGCCGGCCTCGTTGTTCGTCGCCGGTTTCGTGGGCGAGAGCAACCCGCTGCCCGGCCGGGTGCAGCGCGCCGAAGGCGGCGACGTGCTGCTCGAGACCGCACTCGGGCCGTTGCGGGCGCGTGATCCCGGGGGGCTCGACGCCGGCGCGCGGGCGATCCTCGTGATCCGGCCGGAGCGGTGCCGGCTGGAGCCGCCGGATGCGCCGAGCGACGGGCTCAATCGGATCCCCGGACGGATCGCGCGCATCGATTTCGAAGGGGCCTTCGCCCACGTCCTGGTCGCGACCGGGCCGGGCCCGTCGCTCCTGGTCCACCTCTCCAACGACGGCCGGCTTGCGCAGCTCGCCCCCGACCGTCCGGTGACCGTCGTCTTCCCGGCCGAGGCGGCGATCGCGCTGCCCGAGGGGCCGCTCGCCCGTGGCTGAGCTCTCGCGCCGCTTCGGCCGCTTCGGTGCGGCGCTGATCCTCGCCACCGCGCTGCTGTGGGCGCTCCTGTTGATCGTCTTGCCGCAGCTGTTGATGGTCGAGCTGTCGTTCCGGCCCAACCTCCCGGCCGCGGCCCGCGGCGGCCCCGAGGACGTCTGGACGATCGCCAACTACGCGGCGCTGTGGGGCAATCCGCTGCACCGCGCGATCTTCTGGCAGACGGTGTGGAGCTCGGCGCTGGTCACCCTGCTCTCGCTCGTGGTGTGCTATCCGGTGGCGTTCCATCTGGCGCAGGAGGTCCGCGGGACGACCGCGCTCCTGCTCGTGACCGGCCTCGTGATCCCGTTCTGGGTCAACGAGATCTTACGGACCTTCTCGTGGTTTTTGATCCTTTCGCGCAACGGGCCGGTCAACCGGATCCTGCTGGGCCTCGGTCTGATCGACGAGCCCTTGGCGCTGGGGGGCGTGGGCGCGGTGATGATCGGGATGGTCTACGCCTACGTGCTGTTCATGATCTTCCCGCTCTACAACGCCATGGAGAGCCTCGATCGCAACCAGATCGAGGCGGCCCGCGACCTCGGCGCCTCCACCTGGCGGATCCACCGGCGGATCGTGATCCCGCACGCCAAGCCGGGCATCGCGGTCGGCTGCATCATGACCTTCATGCTGGCCGCCGGGACCTTCGCCGTGCCGCAGATCATGCAGTCGCTCCCCGGGGGCACCAACGCCCGCTGGTTCACCCAGGTGATCTATTCCTACTTCTTCGACGGCGGTGACTGGAACCGCGGCTCGGCCTACGCCTTCGCGCTGTTGATCTTGTGCATCGCCTTCATCGCCGGGACGATGCGCCTGTTCCGCATCGGCCTCAGGGACGTCGCCCGGTGAGCGCACGCGGCGTCCTGCGCCTGTTCCTGGTCCTCTATCTCGTCCTGTTCTTCGCCTACCTGTTCTTGCCGCTGATCTTCATGATGGCGGCGGCGTTCAACGCCAGCCGGTTCCCCACCATGCTGCCCTGGGAGGGGTTCACCCTCCAGTGGTTCTGGGGCTTCGACGCACGCGGCCGGCCGACCGGGCTGTTCCAGGACGCCCGGATGGCCAAGGCGCTCGCCAACTCGGTGCTGATCGGCCTGGGCGTGATCCTGCTCTCGGTGCCGCTGGGTCTGGCCGGGGCCCTGGCGCTGGGCAGCCTGCGCAGCCGCGTGCGCGGGGTGCTGTGGGCCGTGCTGGTCTCGCCGATCCTCACCCCCGGCGTGATCCTGGGCATCTCGACTCTGATCTTCTGGCAGCGCAGTTTCGGGATCGGCGGGGGTCTGTTCCTGGCGGTGATCGGCCAGTCGACCTTCATCGCCTCGTATTGCATGCTCTTGTTCATGGCCCGGTTGGAACGGTTCGATCGCACGCTCGAGGAGGCGGCGTTCGATCTGGGCGCGAGCCACCTCCAGGTCGTCCGCCGGATCCTGTTGCCCTACTTGCGGCCGGGTCTGTTGTCGGCGGCGCTCGTGGCCTTCCTGCAGAGCTTCGAGAACTACAACACCACGCTGTTCGTGATCGGTGCGGAGGACACGCTCACCATCAACATCGCCACGCGGGTGCGGCTCGGCCTCACCCCGGTGGTCAACGCGATCGGCGTGTTGTTCATCGCCGCCACGGTGCTGGCCGCGGTGATCTACGCGGCGTTGCGCCGCCGCGAAGAGCGCGCCCGGGCCGCCGCCGTGGCCCGCGAGCGGGCGCGTGACGCGGCCGAGGTCCGGCCGCTGCCCGTCGCCGCTTGAGGCCGCGCCGAGCCCGCGAAGCGCGGTCGGCGGGTGGCGGAACGTCCGGCGACCCCGCTCGGACATCGCCACGAAGTTTTTCGAGCCTTTTCGAATGTTCACGCGAAGACATCAGGGTGCGCCTCGGCTCGACGACGAGCGCGCGCGGAGCGGGATCGGATCATCGGCTCGGCTGCGGCCGATTGACACGGCTCGAGGCGGCGGCTTAGGTCGCGCCAGCGGCCGCGTCCGCGGCCCGACAAGGGAGGTCCGACATGAAAAAGGTCCTTGCCCTCCTCGCCGGCGTGGCGTTGGGGGCCATCGTGGCGTTCGGTTCCACGGCCGACGCCCAGACCGCCGATCGACCGTTGCGGCTCAAGGGGCAGTCCTCGCACCCGGCCGCGGCCAACCTCCACCTGCTCTTCAAGCTGTGGGCCGAGAACGTCGAGAAGATGACCGGTGGGCGGGTCAAGATCGAGGCCCTGCCGGCCGGGGCCATCGTTCCGGCCTTCGAGGTGTTCGACGCCACCTCGCGCGGCGTGCTCGACGTCGGCATGGCGCCGTTCGGCTACATCCTGGGCAAGAGCCTGGCTGGCATCCCGCTCTCCCACGGTCCCCTGTTCGGTATGGACGCGTTCGACTACTGGGGCTGGTACCACGACGGCGGCGGGATGCAGCTCCTCGAGGAGTTCTACCGAGACGTCATCAAGCTCAATCTCGTGGGCTTCCCGGCGCCGACCGACTATCCGCAGGGTCTGGGTTGGTTCAAGCGGCCGATCAAGAGCCTGGAGGATCTCAAGGGCATCAAGTACCGGATTTACGGGATCGGTGCCGAGACCTACGGCCGGTTGGGCGTATCGGTGGTCACGCTGCCGGGTGGCGAGATCGTGCCGGCCATGGAGCGCGGTGTGATCGAGGGGGCCGAGTGGATCAACTGCGCCGAGGACCGCAAGCTCGGGCTGCACAAAGTCGCCAAGCACTTCTACACGCCGGGCATGCACGAGCCCGTCACCGGCGGTCAGCTGTTCGTAAACAAGACCGTCTGGGACAAGCTCTCTCCGGACATCCAGGAGATCATGAAGGTCGCACTCAACGACGCGACCTTGAAGCGCAACTTCATCTTCGCGCGCGAGGCCGCCGAGGGTTGCGAGCAACTGCTCAAAGAGGGCATCACGATCCACCGGACGCCCGACGACATCCTGATCCAGTTCCTCACGGAGTGGGAAAAGATTCAGGCCGAATACGCCGCCAAGGATCCCTTCTACAAGAAGGTGATCGACAGCCAGCGGGCCTACGCCGAGAAGATCGTGCCGTTCCGGCTGAGCTTCTATCCGTCCTACGAGTTCGCCGGTAACTTCTACTGGAAGGACAAGGTCTACGTGAAGAAGGACTGACGAGCTCTTTCTTCACGCGGGCGGGGGCGAGGGCCCCCGCCCTCCGACATCTCGGCCCGCTCGACACCGTTCCCCTCCACGTCGAGGCTCTTGCCGTGAGCAATCACCCCGGTCGCGTCGGTGGCGCTCCACCGAGCGCGCTCGTTCGGATCGTGCGCCTCATCGATGGTTTGACACTCTCGACGGCCGCGATCTTCTGTTGGCTGATCGTCCCGCTGCTCGGCGCGATGGTCTGGGAGGTGTTCGCCCGGTATTTCTTCCACCGGCCGACCATCTGGGCCTTCGACGTGAGCTACATGCTCTACGGTAGCCACTTCATGTTGGGTGCCGCCTACACGTTGTACCGTGGCGGCCACATCAGAACCGACATTTTCTACCAGAATTGGAGTGTGCGGACCAAGGGGATCATGGACGCGACGCTCTACCTCCTCTTTTTCTTCCCCGGCATCGCTTTGTTCTTCTGGATGGCCTGGCAGGAAGCCTACCATTCCTTCCACATCGGTGAAGTCTCCGACGCCAGTCCCTGGCGCCCGCCGATCTGGCCGTTCAAGATGGTGATGCCGATCTCGCTGGCCTTCCTGTTCGTCCAGGGCATCTCGGAGTTCATCAAGAGCGCTTACGCAGCCGTCACGGGACGTACGCTGTGAGCCAAGAAATCCTCGGCCTGGTCCTGCTGGGCGCGCTGCTCACCGGGATCTTCCTCGGCTTTCCGATCGCCTTCACGCTGATCATCCTTTCGATCGTCTTCGGGCTGATCGGCTTCGGCGATACCGTGTTCTATCTGATGGTCTTCCAGACCATCGGGCTCATGAAGGAGGAGACGCTGGCCGCCGTGCCGCTCTTCATCTTCATGGGCCACATCATGGAACAGGCGGGGCTCATGGAACGTCTGTTCCGGTCCTTCCAGCTCATCCTGGCCCGCGTCAAAGGCTCGCTCTATCTGGGCGTGTTGCTCACCGCCACCATCTTCGCCACCGCCACCGGGATCATCGGCGCCTCCGTCACGGTCATGGGCATGATGGCGGCCCCGGCGATGATCAAGGCCGGCTACGACCCCAAGCTCAGCGCCGGGACGATCGCCGCCGGCGGGACGCTCGGCATCCTCATTCCGCCCTCGGTCATGCTCGTGGTCATGGGCCCGATCATGGGCGTGTCGATCATCAAGCTGTTCGCCGCGGCGCTCATCCCGGGCCTGATCCTCTCCGGTCTCTACGTCGCCTACACGCTGATCCGCTGCCAGTTGAACCCGTCGCTCGGGCCGCCTTTGCCACGCGAGGAATGGCCGACCTCCTACGGGCAGGTCCTCAAGGAGTTCTTCACCGGCGTCGTGCCGCTGGCGGTGGTCATCTTCGCCGCCCTGGGTTCGATCCTGTTCGGCCTCGCGACCCCGACCGAAGCCGCCGGCATGGGGGCCTTCGGTGCGGTGTGCCTGATGATCGGCTACGGCCGGTTCAGCCTCACGAAGGTCCGCGACGCCTGCTTCGCCACCCTCGAGACCTCAAGCCTCGTGCTGTTCCTGGCGGTGGCCTCCAACATCTACGGGGCGGTGTTCACCCGGCTCGGGACCAGCACCATGCTGGCCGACTGGTTGTTGGGCCTGGGTCTCGGCCCGACACCGCTCATCCTGTTGCTCATGATCGTGATCTTCATCTTGGGCTGGCCGCTCGAATGGCCGGCGATCATCTTCATCTTCCTGCCGATCTTCCTTCCGGTCGTCGAGGAGATGAAGATCGATCTGATCTGGTTCGCCACCCTGGTCGCGGTGAACCTGCAGACCGCCTTCCTCTCCCCACCGGTCGCCATGGCCGCCTACTATCTCAAAGCGGTCGCACCGAAATGGGAACTCGCCTGGATCTATCGCGGCATGCTCGATTTCATGCTGCTGCAGGTGGTGGGCCTGGCGATCGTGTTCTTCTTCCCGCAGGTGGCGCTCTGGCTGCCCAAGGTGCTGTTCGGCTGAGCGCGGTCGCGGCCGTGGCGGGGTGTGCCTTGCACTCCGCCCCCTTTCGCGCCAGAAACATCGAAACGAGAGCAACCTATCGACGGGCGCTCGGCGGTGGACGAAGCCGGGCCGGTCGCCTCGACGCCGGCGTCCGAGGCGAGACGGGCGCCCGCTCGACGCTCGGATCCGCGCATGCAGCTCGCCAAGCTCTCGGACTACGCGTTGCGCACGCTCCTGTTGGTCGCGGTGCGCGAGCCCGAGCTCGTGACCGTGGCCGAGATCGCCGCGGTCCATCGCATCCCGCCGGGCCACGTGCGCAAGATCACCCATCTCTTGGCCCGCGCCGGCCTTCTGGCCTCGGTCCGCGGCCGCGCCGGCGGCTATCGGCTGGGCCGGCCGGCCGAGCGCATCACGGTCGGCGAGGTCGTGCGGCTCACCGAGACCGATCTGCGCCTGGTCGAGTGTTTCGCACCGTCGAGCGGGCTGTGTCGCCTGGAGCCCGGCTGCCGGCTCAAGGCCGTGCTGGCCGAGGCGCTCGATGCGTTCCTGGCGGTGCTCGATCGCGTGAGCCTGGCCGAGATCGCCGCCGATCGGCGCGAGCTCGCCCGGCTGCTCGCGGGCTGAGCCGCCCGACCGAGCGGCTCAGAGCCGATCGAGCACCGCGCGGATCCGTTCGAGCGCGGGCTCGAGCCGCTCGGGGGCGATCGCGAAGGCCAGGCGGATGTGACTCTCGTTGCCGGCACCGAAGCTGTAGCCGGCGGCTGTGCCGACTTTGGCTTCGCGCACCAACCGCAGGCAGAAGGCCAGGCTGTCGGTGAGCCCCTCGATCCGCGGGAAGGCGTAGAAGGCGCCCTCGGGACGCAACAGCCGCACCCGCGGATGGCTGCCCAGGATCCGCATCACGAGATCGCGGTTGACCCGCGTGCGCTCGCGAAAGGCGGCCACGAACGCTTCGCCCCGCTCCAGGGCGGCGATCCCGCCATATTGGGCGAAGGCCGTGGCGCCCGTGTTGGTGACCTCGGAGAGCACCCGGATCGGGGTCGAAAGGCGCACGGGATGGACCATCCAGCCCAGCCGCCAGCCGGTCATCGCCCAGGCCTTGGAGAAGCCGTTCAAGACGAACACGGGCTCCTCGTCCTCGGCGAGCGCCAGGAACGAGGGCGCGGGATCCGGCCCGTCGAGCACGTTGCGGTGGTAGACCTCGTCGGCGATCAGGGCCAGCCCGTGCGCCCGGCACAGCTCGAGGAGTGCCTTCTGCTCGTCGGCGGCCATGATCCAGCCCGTGGGGTTGGAGGGGCTGTTGACGTAGATCGCCTTGGTGCGCGGGCCGATCGCCGCGCGCAGCTTGTCGAGATCGAGCCACCAGCGCTGCGGCCCCTCCTCGAGCCGCACGTCCACCGGCACGCCGCCCAGGACCTCGATCACGGTGCGGATGTTGGGCCAATAGGGGGAGACCAGGATCACCTCGTCGCCGGGCGCCACGATGCACTGGCAGGTCAACAGCACGGTGAGCATGGTCGAGCCCGGCAGGCTGATCCGATCGGGATGGATGCGCAGCCCGTAGAGGCGCTCCAGATAGGCGCGGATCGCCTCGCGCACCGGCTCGTGGCCCCGGGTCGGGCCGTAGAAGGTCTTGCCCGCCTCGAGCGCCGCCACCGCTGCCCGGCGGATGAAATCCGGCGTCACGAGGTCGCTCTCGCCGAACCACAGCGGCACGATTTCCGGATCACCCAGATGCTCGCCCGCCACCTTGCCGATGCCGGACGGCTCGAGAGCCAGAATCTCGGGGCGGATCGCGCGCACGGTCGGTTCCCTCCACGACGGTTCTCGCCCTTTAGGCGAGCGAACCCGGTCGGCAAAGGCCCGCCGCGCGCACCGACCCGTGCGCGGCGCGAACGGTTCAGCCGTCGATCGACGCCGTGTCGCGCGCCGCCGCGGCGCCGACCCGTGCTCCGCGCCGCGCCCGCTTGGCCCGGTACATGCGCGCATCGGCACAAGCCAGCAGATCCTCGAGCCCGTCGCCGTCGTCCGGCCACAGGGCCCCGCCGCAGCTGGCACCGGGGAGGAGCGTGCGGCCCGCGACCACGAGCGGGGCGGCCAACCGGGCCTCCACGAGCACGAGCCGTGCCGCCAGCTCTTCCGGCCGCTCGAGGTCGACCAGGAGCAGCGCGAACTCGTCGCCACCCAGCCGCGCCACCAGATCCTCGCCCCGGGCCACGCTGCGCAGCCGGCCGACCACGGCCCGCAGGACCGCATCGCCGGTGGCGTGACCGTGCGCATCGTTGATCGCCTTGAAGCCATCGAGATCGACGGTCACGAGCCCGACCCGTCGACCGCTCGCCGCCGCCCGCTCGCAGGCACGCGCCGAGGCGGCGCTCAGCAGCACACGGTTGGCCGCGCCGGTCAAGGGATCGTGGGCGGCCAGGAAGCGCAGCCGCTGCTCGAACCGAGCCCGCTCGCTCACCTCGCGGGCGATCCCCCGATAGCCGTAGGCGCGGCCGGCTCGATCGAAGAGCGGCACCCCGCTCAACTCCAGCGTCCGCAGTCGCCCGTCGCGTCCGACCACGCAGCAGCGGCGATCCCGGAACGGCCGGCCGATCGGGAAGCCCGGCGCACCCGGCAAGGGCGCGGGCGGCCCGGCCGGGTCGATCGGGCCCACGCTCGACGCGCAGGCCAGCTCCGACCAACGACGCCCCAGGAACTCCTCGATCGGCCGGCCGAGGACCGTCGGCGCGGCATCGGACAGCCACACCAGTCGCAGCTCCTCGTCGGCCTCCCACACGAAGTCGGCGGCCGCGCGCAGGAAATCGACCAGGCGCTCGAGCTCCGCTACGGGCATCGACCGGCCGTGCCGAGCGGCCTCGCCCGATCGCCGCACCAGCGTCGACGCCCATCGGATCAACCCGCTCAGGATGCGGCGCGGAAAGGCCCCTTGCGCGGCGAGGATCGCCGTCTCCTCCATGTCCCGACCGTTCCCGAAAACCCCATCGGCCCCGGCGAGCGTGCCGTTCGGCCGCGCGGGGCATCCGAGCCTGGCCGGCGCCGGCCCGCGCCGCGCCGGACGGGCTTCAACTTAGAGTGTTTTCGTGACCGGGCAAGTCCGCCTCGAGCGACAATCCCCGTTTTGCACAGGGGCCGATCCGGGAGCGGCGCTCAGCTGGCCCGCTCGATCACGAACCGGTAGGCACCGTCGTGCTCCTCACTGGTGAGCAGCCGGTGGCCCTGGGCGGCGCACAGCTCGGCCATGTCGGCCGGCGACTTGGGATCGGTGGCGAGCACCTCGAGCCGTTCGCCGGCGGCCATCGAGGCCAACACCTTGCGCGCCTTGAGGACCGGCAGCGGGCAGGTGAGCCCGCGCACGTCCAACCGTCGATCGACCATGCCCGCTCCGCTGCGAACAGCTGCCAAGATCGCGCGGACATGCTATCGGCCGGCCGGTGCGGCGGGAAGGCGGGCGGTGGGGACGCGATGCCATCGCAACGGCGGGTGTTCGGCGTGGTGGGCTGGAAAAACAACGGCAAGACCACGCTCGTGGTGCGTCTCGTCCGACACCTGGTGGGGCGGGGCTTGACGGTCTCGACCGTCAAGCACGCCCATCACAGCGTGGACATCGACCAGCCGGGCAAGGACAGCTGGCGGCATCGCGAGGCCGGCGCCAGCGAGGTGGTGTTGGCCACCGCCCGCCGCTGGGCGCTCGTCCACGAGCTGCGCGACGAGCCCGAGCCGCCGCTGGAGGCGATCTTGGCCAAGCTCGCACCGGTCGACCTGGTCCTGATCGAAGGCTTCAAGCGCTTCGCGCATCCCAAGATCGAGGTCCACCGCCGCGAGCGCGGCACGCCCCTTCTGGCCCGGGAGGATCCGACCATCCTGGCGGTGGCGTCCGACGAGCCCTTGCCGGATGCTCCCGTCCCCGTGCTCGATCTCGACGACGTGGAGGCGATCGCCGCCTTCGTCCTCGAGCGGGCCACACCGGGATGACGTCCGTGAGCGAGCCTCGCGACGCCTGCTTCGACCCCGAGGCCGGCCTTCTGCCCCTCGAGGAGGTCCGGCTGCGCCTCGAGGCGGCGGTCGCGCGCGCGCCGGCGCCGGCTGTCGAAACCGTCCCGCTGGCCGCCGCCCGTGGCCGGGTGTTGGCCGAGCCGCTCGTGAGCCCGCGCGACGTCCCGGCCTTCGACAACGTGGCGGTCGACGGCTGGGCCTTCGCCGGCGCGGCGTTGGCGCGAAGCGGCCCCACGCGTCTGCCGATCCTGCCGGGCCGGGCGGCCGCCGGCCACCCCTTCGAAGGGGTGGTCCCGACCGGCTTCGCGATCGAGGCGCTCACCGGGGCGCCCATGCCGGCCGGCACCGATACCGTGGCGATGTGGGAGGAGTGCCGGGTCGAGGACGGGACGGTGGTGATCCCGGCGGGGTTCCGCCCCGGCGCCAACCGCCGGCGGGCGGGCGAGGACGTGCGCGCCGGCGCGACCGTCCTCGAGGCCGGCACGCTGCTGCGACCGCACCATCTGGGTGTGGCCGCCGAGCTCGGGCTCGATCGCTTGCCGGTATGCCGGCCGCTCGAGGTGGCGCTGGCCTCCTCGGGCGACGAACTCCTGGAGCCCGGCACGCCCTTCGCCCCGGGCCGGGTCTACGATGCCAACCGCACGATCCTGAGCGCTCTGCTCGCCTGTCTGCCCTGTCGGGTGACCGACCACGGCATCCTGCCCGACGAGGGCGAGCGGGTGCGCCGCTGGCTGTTCAAGGTGGCCGACCGCGCCGATGTGATCGTGAGCTCGGCCGGGGCTTCCAAAGGCGCCGCCGATCATCTGACCGCCACCGTGGCCCGCGAGGGCAGCCTCGACTTCTGGCAGATCGCCTTGAAGCCGGGGCGGCCGTTCGCCGTCGGTCGGCTGGGCCGTGCGGTCTACGTGGGCCTGCCCGGCAATCCCGTCGCGGCCACGGTGTGCTTCCTGGTCCTGGCCCGGCCGTTCCTGTTGGCTCTGGCCGGCGTGCCCTTGCGCTGGCCACGGCCGTTGCCGGTTCCGGCGGGCTTCACCTTCCGCAAGCGGCCCGGGCGCACCGAGCTGTTGCGCGCGAAGCTGGAGCCGGACGAGGCCGGGCGGCTCGTGGTCCGGCGGATCCCCCGCGAGGGCTCCGGCATCTTGACCTCGCTCGTGGAGGGGGAGGGGCTGGCCCTCATCGAGGCCGAACGCACCCGCGTCGAGCCCGGCGAGCCGGTGGGCTGGCTGTCCTTCGCCGAGCTCGGTTGCAACTGATGGTTACGGCCGTCGACCGGGTGGGTGCGGCGCGCAGCTGGACGCTCGCGATCTACGCGCTCTATCTCGCCGCGCTCTTCACCGCCCTGCCGCTCGTCGTGGGCGGGATCGTGGCCCTTTTGAAGCGCGACGTGGCCCGCGGGACCGTCTACGAGAGCCATCTCGACAATCAGGTGACGATCTTCTGGGTCGCGGTGATCCTGGGGTTCGTGGGCTGGGTGCTGCTCCTGGTGGCGATCGGCTGGCTCGTGTGGGCGGTCTTGTGGCTGTGGGTGCTCTGGCGGGCCGGCCGCGGGCTGTGGCGCGCGCTCGACGGCCGGCCCTATCGCTGAACGCTCGGGCGGGCGATCGTGGCCCCGCGGCTGCGCATCCACGCCGCGACCCGCGGCCAGAGTCGCGCGTGGGCGCGCCGGCCGAGCGCGGCCGCCAGATGTGCGAAGACGGTCCCGGGCTCGGCCGGCCAGCGCACCAACCGGGTCTCGCAGACGCGGGCGCGCTCCAGGAACGGCCTCACGGCGGCCGGCGGGGCGATCGCGTCCTGCGGGCTGGAGATCGCCAGCAGAGGGCGGGCCAGGTCGCCGGGATCGAGCCGTCGGCCGGCCAGTTGCAGCGTTCCGCGGCAGAGTGCATCCCGGGCCCACAGCCGCTCCCACACGTCGCGCACGAGCGCCCCCGGCAACGCGATCTCGTCGAGCGTCCAGCGCTCGACGAGGAGGTGACGATGGAACGCCTCGGCATCCCCGGCGCAGGCGAGCGCGTCGGCGATCCGCTGCGCCCAGAACGTGGCGGGCGCCGCGGTCGCGGCGAGGAAGCCCAGTAGCGAGCCCGGAACCAGGTCCGGCCGACCGTCGAGCGCCCGGGCCAGATGCACGAGCGCGTCGCGAAACGGACTCGACCCGGGCGCGAAGCTCAACGGCGCGTGCAACAGCACGAGGCCCTCGACGGGCTCGGGGTCGAGAAGGGTCGCGACCACCGCCAAGGTCCCACCCAGCGAGTGGGCGACGATCCAGGGTCGAGCGGTGCCCGGCCCGCGCACCGCCCGGATCGCCTCCGGAAGAGCCCGGCCGGCACAGTGCTCGAGGCCCAGCGCCGCATCGCCGGGGGAGGGCTCGCACCATTCCAGCGGGTGCACCACGAACCCGGCACGCCCGAGAGGACCGACCAGGCTCGCAGTGGGACACAGGTCGAAGATGTCCGCGCTTGATCGGTGCCGGCACCAGCAGCACCGGCCGGTCTCCCCCCGGGGGATACACCCGAAGGCGCCAGAGCCGCCCGCCGGCCGAGATGGTGTGGGCGCAGCGCGGCGGTGCGAGACCGGCGACCGCCAGCGCCGAGGCCTGGGCTCGGCGCAGGCTGTCGAGCAGGGCCCGGGCGCCGAAGCCGGCCGCGAGCGCCGCCACCGTGGAAGGCGTGCGCTCAGGCCGCGGCGGCACGGGCCGCTTCCAGGACCTCCTCGGCGTGACCCGGGACCTTGACGTTGCGCCAGGCCTTGACGATCCGGCCGTCCTTGCCGACCAGGAAGGTCGAGCGGTCGATGCCCATGTACTTCTTGCCGTACATCGACTTTTCGACCCACACCCCGAACGCCTCGACCGTCTTGCCCTCCTCGTCGGCCGCCAGCGTGATGGCGAGGTCGTGCTTCTTGCGGAACTTGGCTTTGCTCTCGACACTCTCGCGGCTGACCCCGATCACCGGAACACCCAACGCGTCGAACTCGCTCTTGAGGCAGGAGAAGGAGATCGCCTCCTTGGTGCACCCCGGCGTGTCGTCCTTGGGGTAGAAGTAGATCACGAACGGCTTGCCGCGCAGGTCGGCCGCCCTCACCCGACCGCCCGCGTCGGTCGGCAGGTCGAAGTCCGGGACGGGATCGCCTTCCTTGACGCTCATGCTCCTCTCCTCGCGCTCTCGGGCCGGGCCCCCGGGGGGCACAGGCCGTCGAAGAGCTGGCGCGCGGCCGCCTCGCTTTCAACGAGCCGCCGCTCGAGCGCCGCGAAGTCGGGCAGCGGCTCGTCCGGCAGCGCCCGGCGCGCCGCCGCGAGCAACGCCTGGCGCAGCCCCGGCGGGGCCCGCGCGGGATCGAAGCGCTCGGCGGTGGACAGCCGGAGCACGGCTTGCAGCGCGTGCAGCAGCCGCAGGGCCGCGACCGCCTCGCGGGCCGCGGCCGGCTCCAGGATCCCGGCTTCGCCGGCCGCCTCGAACACGGCGATCGTCCCGGTCCGGTGCAGGGCCGGGACCGCGTGGGCGTGGGCCAGGACCAGGAACTGAGCCGCGAACTCGAGATCGACGAGCCCGCCGCGGGTGTGCTTGAGCGCCCAGGGATCCTCCTTGCCGTGCTCGCGCCAGATCCGCTCGCGCATCGCCCGGACCGCGGTGGAAAGCGCCGGCAGCGGGCGCGGCCGCCGCACCGCGGCGACGATCGCCGCCTCTACGCGCGCGGCGAGCTCGGGATCGCCGGCCACGACCCGGGCGCGGGTGAGGGCCTGCTGCTCCCACACCTCGGCCGTCTCCAGCTGGTAGCGGGCGAAATTGGCGAGGGCGCAGGCCGGTGGCCCGAGATTGCCCGACGGCCGCAGGCGGGTGTCGATCTCGTAGAGCTGGCCACCGGCGGTGCGGGCGGTGATCGCCGCCACGAGCCGGTTGCCGAGCCGGCCGTACCAGGTGGCGGCATCGAGCGGCTTGGGCCCGGTCGAGCGGGCCCCCTCGGGCGCGTCGTAGACGAACACGAGATCGAGATCGGAGCCCACGGTGAGCTCGCGCGAGCCGAGCTTGCCCAGGCCCAGCACGACGAACGCCCCGCCCGGCACCCGGCCGTGCTGCGGCTCGAGCCAGGCCTCGGCGCGCGGCAGGAGGGCCCGCAGCACGGTCTCGGCGATCGCCGTCAAGGTGGCGGCCGCCTCCTCGGCCGAGGCGATGCCCAGGAGCACCTGCACCCCGGCCTGGAACTGCCGGCCGCGCGCCCAGCGGGCGGACAGATCGAGCGTGTCCTGCAGATCGCGCGCGTCACCGAGCCGGGCGGCGAGCTCGGCCGCGAGCCGTTCGGCATCGGGCAGCGGCTCGAAGAAGTCGGGTTGGATGAGCTGTTCGAAGAGATCGCTCTGGTGCGCGAGGTGGCGGGCCAGGCGCGGTGCCGCGCCCATGAGGTCGGCCAACAGGTCCAAGAGCTTGGGATTGGCGCGCAACAACGAGAACAGCTGCACACCGGCCGGCAGCGCGCTCACGAACTCGTCGAACAGCCGGAAGGCGTGGTCCGGGTCGGGCTGCGCGGTGAGCAGCGAGAGCAGCTTGGGGGTGAGCTCGGTGAGCAGCTCGCGCGCCCGGGTGCTGCGGGTGGCGCGGATGTGACCGTGATGCCAGGCGCGGATCCGAGCGGCCACCGCCGCCGGCTCGCGAAAGCCCATGGCCGAGAGGGTCCGCAAGGTGGCGGGATCGTCGTCCGTGCCGGTGAACACCAGATTGCCGCCGGCGCCGAGATCGGGCTCGCGTTCGAAGAGCGCCGCATAGTGCCGTTCGACGGTCTGCAGGACCTCGAGCACGCGAGCGGCCAGCGCCTCGGGCGAAGCGAACCCGGCGAAGGCGGCGAAGCGGGCGAACTCCTGCTCGCGCGCCGGCAGCATCTGGGTCTGCTTGTCGGCCACCATCTGCAGCCGGTGCTCGAGCGCCCGCAACAGCCGATAGGCGGCGGTGAGCTCCTCGGCCGTGCGCGGCTCGATCCAGCGGGCACGCGCCAGCGCCGCCAGGGTCTCGCAGGTGCGCGCGCTGCGCAGCGTGCGGTCGCGACCGCCCAGGATGAGCTGTTGGGTCTGGGCGAAGAACTCGATCTCGCGGATCCCGCCTCGGCCGACCTTGATGTCGTGGCCGTGGACCCGGATGCTGCCGAAGCCGCGATGGGCGTTGATCTGTCGCTTGATCGAGTGGATGTCGCGGATCGCCGCGTAATCGAGATTGCGGCGCCAGACATAGGGCTGGAGGGTCGAAAGGAACCGCTCGCCCGCCTCGACGTCGCCGGCCGCCGCACGGGCCTTGATGAAGGCGGCGCGTTCCCAGTTCTGACCGTGCCGCTCGTAGTAGAGCTCGGCCGCCTCGGTCGAGATCACGAGCGGATGGCCGGGCAGGTGGGGCCGCAGCCGCAGATCGATCCGGAAGACGTAGCCTTCCGGCGTGGGGTGTTCGAGGAGATGGACGAGCGAGCGGGTCAGCCGGGCGGCGAGCGCCATGGGCCCGTCCGCCGCCCGCGCCGGCATCCGCGCCTCGTCGAACAGCACGACGAGATCGACGTCGGAGGAGTAGTTGAGCTCGCGCGCCCCGTATTTGCCCATGCCCAGCACGACCAGGCCGCTGCCGCGAGCCGGATCGGCCGGGTCCCGGGGCGCGAGCTCGCCCCGCCTGGCGGCGTCGAGCAGGAGATGGGCCAGGGCCCGCTCGATCGCCCGGTCGGCGAAGGTGGTGAGCGTTTCGCTCACCTGCTCGAGCGGCCACAGCCCGGCCAGATCGGCCAGGGCCACGAGCAGCGCCACGCGGCGGCGCAGTCGCCGCAGCGAACCGGCCAAGCGGCCCCGCTCGGTCACCTCGAGGGCCTCGACCGCGGCCAGGAGCTCGGCCGCGGCGACATCGGGGCCCACCTCGTGGAACCGGCGCAGGACGTCCGGTTCGGCCATCAGGCAATCGGTCAGGAACGGGCTGCCGGCCAGGATCCCCCGCACGAGCGGGCCCGGTCCCGGGAGCTCCGGGGCGGCCAGGAGGAAGTCGCGCAACCCGGGGTCGCCCTGTGCACGGGCGAGGGTGGCGAGCCGGCGCAGGCCCGCCTCGACCGCCTGCGCGTCGGCCGGCAGCGTCGGGCCGAGAAGGGGCGCGCCGAGGCCGGGCGCGATCGGGGCCGGCCCGGGGGGCTCGGACAGCTGCCCCTCCGGCTCGCGCCGGTCGCCGGGTGGGTGCGGGCTCACACCGCGCGGACCAGCACGTGGCGCTTCTTGCCGGCCGAGAGCTTGAGGGCGTCGCCGCGGAAGGCGGTCAGATCGACGATCATGGTCTCGTCCTCGACCAGCCGGTCGTCGAGCCGAGCACCGCCGCCGCGCACCAGCCGGCGGGCCTCGGAATTCGAGGGGGCGAGCCCGGCCAGGTGGAACAGCTCGATGACCGGCACCCCACGGGCCAGACGCCGGCGGTCGAGCTCGACCACCGGCAGCCCGTCGAGGGTCCCGCCGCGATGCTCGAAGAGTGCCGCCGCCGCGGCCCGCGCTTTTTCCGCCTCCTCGCGCCCGTGGCACAGGCGGGTCGCCTCGAAGGCCAGGATCTTCTTGGCCTCGTTGAGCTCGGCACCACGCAGCTGTTCCAGTCGCTCGATCTCGGGCAGCGGCAACTCGGTGAACAGGCGCAAGAACCGGCCGACGTCGGCGTCCTCGGTGTTGCGCCAGAACTGGTAATAGTCGAACGGTGAGAGCCGGTCGGCGTTCAGCCACACCGCACCGGCCGCGGTCTTGCCCATCTTGGCGCCCGAGGCGGTGGTGATGAGCGGGGTGGTGAGGGCGAACAGCTGGCGGTGGTCGATGCGCCGGGCGAGCTCGATGCCGTTGACGATGTTGCCCCACTGATCCGAGCCGCCCATCTGCAGCCGGCACTCGTAGCGCCGGGCGAGCTGCAGGAAATCGTAGGCCTGCATGATCATGTAGTTGAATTCGAGGAAGGTGAGCGGCTGCTCGCGCTCCAACCGCAGCCGCACCGAATCGAAGGTCAACATGCGATTGATCGTGAAATGGGTCCCGATCTCCCGCAGGAACGGGATGTACTTCAATTCGTCGAGCCACTCGGCGTTGTCGAGCAGCAGCACCGAGCCGCTCGTGAAATCGAGGAACTTGGCGAGCGAGCGGCGCAGCCCGGCCTTGTTGTGCTCGATCTGCTCGTCGGACAGCAGCTGGCGAGTCTCGTCCCGGCCCGAGGGGTCGCCGACCTTGGTGGTGCCGCCGCCCACGAGCGCGATCGGCCGATGGCCGGTCCGCTCCAGGATCCGCAGCATCATGATCGAGACGAGATGGCCCACGTGCAGGCTGTCGGCGGTGCAGTCGAAGCCCACATAGGCCGTCACCCGCTCTCGGCAGAAGAGCGAGTCGAGATCCTCCGGCTCGCTCACCTGGTGGATGTAGCCGCGGCTGTCGAGCTCGTCCAGGAAGTCGGAGCGGAACCGGCGCATCGGCGATCCTCGGTTCGGGGCCCGCGGGTGGGCTCACCTCGCAAAGAGCTACGGGCGTCAGCGGGCCAGTGCCAAGCTCTCGCCGGCCGGCTTGAGGCGCCGCTCCAGATAGGCGTCGCAGATCTTCTCGACCACGTCGACCTTGCCCGTGAAGTGGTGGTCGGCACCCTCGATCTCGTGGAAGTCGATCGTGATGCCGCGCTGCTGACTCAGCTTGTTCACCAGCCGCACGACCGAATCGGTCGGGGTCACGATGTCGTTCTCACCGTGGATGATCAACCCCGAGGCCGGGCAGGGCGCCAGGAAGCTGAAATCGTACATGTTGGCGGGCAGGCTCAGGCAGATGAAGCCCTGCACCTCGGGCCGGCGCATGAGCACCTGCATGGCGATCCAGGCACCGAAGGAGAAGCCGGCCACCCAACAGGAGGTGCTGTTGGGATGGTGCAGCTGCATCCAATCGAGCGCCGCGGCGGCGTCGCGCAGCTCGCCCTGGCCGTGGTCGAACACACCCTGCGAGCGGCCCACCCCCCGGCTGTTGTAGCGCAGCGTGGCGAAGCCGCGCCGGGCGAAGACGTGGAACAGCATGTGCACGAGGCGGTTGTTCATCGTGCCACCGTGCAGCGGGTGCGGGTGCAGCACGATGGCCAGCGGCGGCGCCGCGCCGTGCCCGGGCAGATAGCGCCCCTCCAATCGTCCATCCGAGCCGTTGAAGATCACTTCCGGCATCGCGTCCACCTCGTCTCCCTACCTCGTCGACCGGCGGGGCCGCACCCGCCCCGTCGGTCGATTGCGAACCCTCTCGACGGCCTCTATATGGGTATCGGCGTCGCGAGATGCCGGCCCGTTCCGCGCCGACATCGTCCGCGCGCAACGAACCTCCGCGCCGCCGCCGGCCGCGGCGGCGGAGGCGGGTCTATAGCCGAGGCGCGGTGCGATGTTCAAGTCGTTGAAAGAAGACATCGAAGCGGTCCTGGAACGGGATCCGGCGGCGCGCTCTCGGCTCGAGGTGCTGTTGTGCTACCCGGGCGTGCACGCGGTGGCCCTGCACCGCATCGCCCACGCCCTCTGGCGGCGCGGCTGGCGCCTCTCGGCGCGCTTCCTCTCCCACCTCAACCGGTTCCTCACCGGCATCGAGATCCACCCCGGCGCCAAGATCGGCCGGCGCTTCTTCATCGACCACGGCATGGGGGTGGTGATCGGTGAGACCGCCGAGATCGGCGACGACGTGACGATCTACCAGGGCGTGACACTCGGTGGGGTGAGCCTCGACAAGGGCAAGCGCCATCCGACCATCGAGGACGGCGTCGTGATCGGCGCCGGGGCCGCCGTGCTCGGGCCCTTCACCGTCGGCAAGGGTGCACGGATCGGCTCCAATGCCGTGGTGGTCAAGGCGGTCCCGCCGGGGGTCACGGTCGTGGGCATCCCGGCCAAGCCCGTGGGCCCGCAGCCGGTGAGCGAGAGCGAGCGGGCCTTCCCGGCCTACGGCACCTGGCCCGGGGTGGCGGCCGATCCGGTGAGCCGGGCGCTCGAGCGCGTGTGCCTCCAACTGGAGGCGCTCCAGGCCCGCATCGAGGAGCTGGAACGCCGCCACGCCGAGGAGCGCGCCCCGCTGCGGCGGACCGGCTCCTGAGGGATCGTGCGCGAGGCGCTCGTCTACCTCGATTGGGCGGCGACCGCCCCGATCCGGCCTTCGGCCGCAGCGGCCGTGGCCGAGGCGGCCCGGGTGCTCGGCAACCCGTCCTCGATCCACGCCGCCGGCAGGCGGGCGCGCGCGCTGCTCGACGACGCCCGCCGGCGCATTGCCCGCGGCTTCGGCGTCGATCCCGAGGATCTGGTGCTCACGAGCGGTGGAACCGAGGCCAACCAGCTGGGCCTGTTCCAGGCCGGCTGCGGCCCCGTGCTGGTCTCGGCGATCGAGCACGCCTCGATCCTGGAAGCGGTGCCCGGCGCCCCGCGGCTGCCGGTGACCGCCGAGGGAGTCGTCGATCTCGCCGCCGCCGAGCGGCTCCTCGCCGAGGTCCGCCCGCGGCTGGTGGCCTGCCAGCTCGCCAACAACGAGACCGGGGCGATCCAGACGGTGGCCGAGCTCGCCCGCCTGACCCGCCGCGCGGGGGCGCTCCTGCTGGTCGACGCGGTCCAGGCGGCCGGCAAGCTCCCCTGCGCCCCCGAGGCGCTCGGGGCCGACATGGTGAGCATCTCGGCCCACAAGCTGGGCGGGCCCATGGGGGTGGGCGCGCTCCTCGTCCGCCCCGGCCTCGCGCTGCGCCCGCGCCAGCCGGGTGGCGGCCAGGAGATCGGCCGGCGGGCCGGCACACCCAATCTGCCCGGGGCCGTGGGCTTCGCCGCGGCGATCGACGAACTGCCCGGGATCGACTGGGCACGGGTCGCGCGCCTGCGCGAGCGCCTCGAGCGCGTGCTGGTCGAGATCGAGCCCGATTTGCGGGTGGTGTCGGCGGCGGTGCCGCGGTTGCCCACGATCAGTTGCCTGCTCACCCCGGGTCTGCCCGCCGAGACCCAGGTCCTGGCCCTCGATCTCGAGGGTGTGGCGGTGGGGGCCGGGGCCGCTTGCAGCTCCGGCAAGCTCGCCGCCTCGCACGTGTTGTGGGCCATGGGCTGGTCGGAGGCGCAGGCCCGCTCGGCCATCCGGGTGAGCCTCGGCTGGTCGACCACCGAGCAGGAGATCGATCGGCTGATCGAGGCCTGGTCGGCCCTGCATCGGCGTTGGCGGGGAAGGCGTGCCGCCTGACCCGGCGGGCGTGTGGAGCCTTGCCTCGCTGCCCGGACGGGCCCACTTGATGCACGGTATCGTCCGGCCGCTCGACGGAACGGAGAAACGGGACATGGAGCAGCCGATCGTGAACCTCACCCCGGCGGCGGTGCGCCGGGTCCGCGATCTGTTGGCGAGCCGCGGGCAGGGGGCCCGGGGGTTGCGTCTGGCCGTCAAGCCCACGGGCTGCTCGGGCTTCTCCTATCACCTCGACTTCGCCCGGACGATCGAGCCCGAGGACCGCGTGGTCGAGATCGAAGGGGTGACGGTCGTGGTCGACGCGAAGGCCGCCCCGCTGTTGGCCGGCACCGAGGTCGATTGGGTCGAGGATCAGCTGGGCGCGCAGTTCGTCTTCAAGAACCCCAACGAGAAGGCCCGCTGCGGCTGCGGCGAGAGCTTCAAGGTCTGAGCGCCTCGGGCTTGCCCACCGTCCGTTTCCTCTTGCCGAGCGGCCGTGCGGTGGCCGTGACCGTGGCCCCGGGCACGACGCTCTTGGAAGCCGCCCGGGCCGCCCGGGTCGACATCGAGGGGGCCTGCGGCGGCTCGATGGCCTGCGCCACCTGTCACATCCACGTGGCCGAGGACTGGTTCGCGGCGCTGCCGCCCGCCAGCGCCGAAGAGGAGGACATGCTCGATCTGGCCGCCGACTGGGCGCCGACCTCGCGGCTCGGATGCCAGATCCGCGTCGAGCCCGAGCTCGACGGGCTGACCGTGCGCGTGCCGGCCTCGAGCCTGCTCGGGGAGTGAGCCGGTGATCGCCGCCTGCCCCGATCTGCCGGCCGGCGCCCGGGTCGTGGTGGCCATGTCCGGTGGCGTCGACAGTTCGGTGGCCGCCCTGTTGTTGCGCGAGGCCGGCTACGAGGTGGTGGGGATCACCCTCCAGCTCCACGACCAGCGCGCGACCCGCCGCGACGGCCGCAGCTGCTGCGCCGGCCGCGACCTCGTCGATGCCCGCGAGGTGGCGCGGCGGCTGGGCATCGCCCATTACGTGATCGACCGCGAGCAGCGCTTCCGCGAGGCGGTGATCGAGGACTTCGCCGCCTCCTACGCGGCCGGGCGCACGCCGGTGCCCTGCGTACGCTGCAACGAACTCGTCAAGTTCGCCGATCTGTTGGAACTGGCCCGCGATCTGGGGGCCCAGGCTCTGGCCACCGGTCATTACGCTCGTCGCATCACCGGGCCCCTGGGCCCCGAGCTGCACCGGGCGGTCGATCGACGCCGCGATCAGAGCTACTTCCTGTTTGCCACCCGCGCCGATCAGCTGGCCTTATTGCGCTTCCCGTTGGGTGAGCTCACCAAGGAGGAGGTCCGGCGGATCGCCGCCGAGCGCGGCCTGCCGGTGGCCGACAAGCCCGACAGCCAGGATCTCTGCTTCGTGGCCCCGGGCGGCCACGCCGAGCTCGTGGGCGCGCTGCGCCCCGAGGCGCTCGCACCCGGCGAGATCGTCCACGTCGACGGGCGCGTCCTGGGGCGGCATCGCGGCATCGCGCGGTTCACGGTCGGTCAGCGGCGCGGCCTCGAGGTGGCGGCGGGCGAGCGGCTCTACGTCACCGCGATCGATGCACGGCGCGCCCGCATCGAGGTGGGCCCGCGCCGGGCGGCGCTCGTGGTCTCCTGCACCCTGGAGGGCTGCTCCTGGCTGGCCCGACCGGATCCGGACGAGCGCGTCGAGGTCCGCCACCGCTACAACGAGCCGCCGGTGCCGGCGCGCGTCACGATCACGGGCACCGATCGGGCCGAGGTCCGCTTCGAGGAGCCGCAGGTCGGGGTCGCCCCCGGCCAGGCCTGCGTGGCCTGGCGGGGCGAGCGACTCCTCGGCGGCGGGTGGATCGCCACCACGCGGCGGGCCGTCGCCGCGGTCGACCACCGGCTTGACGGGCCGATCCCCGCTCCATAGATCGGGCGGGCACGACGGTCCGGCGGAGTAGCTCAGCGGTAGAGCAGGGGAATCATAATCCCTTGGTCGGGGGTTCGAATCCCTCCTCCGCTACCAACCGTTCCCGATCCGGCTCGCCCCGCCCCCCCGCGCATCGCCCGGGTGAGCGCCGAGGGCTCGCTCCTGTGACGGTGGCTCGGGTCGTTCCGGCGCGCGGTGGCCCGTCGAGGGCGCCCTCGCGCGACGGTTTCCATCGACAGCCGCCGCGGCTCGCTCCAAGATCCTGGCCACTCGCCGCTGTTGGCGCGGACAAGGCCGATGAGCGAGATCGCCCGCTTCAACGTCGAACGGATCGACATCCTGCGGCCGGACGGCACGCTGGCCGCCCCGCTGCCCGCTTGGGCCCAGGATCCGCGGGAACTCGTGCGCCTCTACCGCGCCATGGTGCTGACCCGCACCTACGACACCAAGGCCGTCAATCTCCAGCGCACCGGCCGGCTCGGGACGGTCGCCTCGTCGCTCGGGCAGGAGGCGGTGGCGGTGGGAACGGCCGCCGCCATGCGGCCGGAGGACGTGCTCCTGCCCTCCTTCCGCGAGCAGGGGGCGATGCTCTGGCGCGGGGTGCGGATCGAGGAGCTCTTGACCTTCTGGGGTGGTGACGAGCGCGGCTCGAATTGGGCCGGCCCGGGCGAGGACTTCCCGATCTGCATCCCCGTAGGTAGTCACGCGCCCCATGCCGCGGGCGTGGCCACCGCCTTCAAACTGCGCGGCGAGCCCAGGGTGGCGGTGTGCGTCCTGGGCGACGGCGCCACCTCCAAGGGCGAGGTCTACGAGGCCTGGAACCTGGCCGGGGTGTGGCGGTTACCGTTGGTGACCGTGATCGCCAACAACCAGTGGGCGATCTCGGTCCCGCGCAGCGCCCAGACCGCGGCCGAGACCCTGGCCCAGAAGGGGATCGCCTGCGGGATCCCGGGCATCCAGGTGGACGGCAACGACGTGATCGCCGTGCGCGAGGTGGTCGGGCAGGCCGTCGAGCGGGCACGGCGCGGTGAGGGGCCGACCATCGTCGAGGCGGTAACCTATCGGCTCGCCGATCACACCACCGCCGACGACGCCCGGCGCTACCGCGACGACACCGAGGTGAGCGCACATTGGAAGGAGGAGCCGATCGCCCGGCTGCGCGGCTTCTTGGTCGCTCGCGGGCTGTGGGGCAAGGAGCAGGAGGAGGCGCTGCTCGCCGACTGCGCGCGCGAGGTCGAGGCGGCGGTCGAGGCCTATCTGGCCCGCACCCCGCCTTCGCCCACCGACATGATCGACCATCTCTTCGCCACCCTGCCCGAGCCCTTGAAGCCGCAACGCGAGGCCATCCTCGCCCGAGCCGCGGCCCGCGGCGCCGTCCGGGAGACCGCCGTATGAGCCGGCTCACCCTCGTCGAGGCCGTGCGCAGCGCGCTCGCCCGGGCCATGGAGGAGGACCCCGCCGTGCTCGTGTTGGGCGAAGACGTCGGGCGCGACGGCGGCGTGTTCCGCGCCACCGAGGGCCTGTTCGAGCGGTTCGGCCCGAACCGGGTCCTCGATACGCCGCTCTCCGAAGCGCTCTTCACCGGCCTCGCCGTGGGCCTCGGCGCGCAGGGCTTCAAGCCGGTGGTCGAGTTCCAGTTCGACGGCTTCATGTACCCGGCGATCGACCAGCTCGTGAACCATGCCGGGCGGCTGCGCAGCCGAACCCGTGGCCGGCTCTCCTGTCCCATGGTGTTGCGCGCCCCGTATGGCGGGGGGATCCGCGCCCCCGAACACCATTCCGAGAGCCCCGAGGGCCTGTTCGCCGCCGTTCCGGGTGTGCGCACCGTCATCCCGTCCTCCCCGGCCAAGGCCTACGGGCTCCTGCTCGCCGCGATCCGCGATCCCGATCCGGTCGTCTTCCTCGAGCCCAAGCGCATCTACCGATCGATCCGCGAGGAGGTGGTGGACGACGGAACGGCGCTGCCGCTCGACCGCTGCTTCCTGGTGCGCCCCGGGCGGGACGTGACGATCGTCGCCTGGGGCGCGGCCGTCACGATCGCTCAGGAGGCCGCCCGGCAGCTGGACGAGCTCGGGATCTCGGCCGAGCTCGTCGACGTCGCCACGCTGGCCCCGTTGGACTTCGCGACGATCCACGAATCGGTGAGCCGGACCGGCCGTTGCGTGGTGGTCCACGAGGCACCGCGCTCCTTCGGTCCCGGAGCGGAGATCGCCGCCCGCTTGGCAGGGGAGGGCCTGTTCGCGCTCCTGGCGCCGATCGAGCGGGTCACGGGCTTCGACGTGCCGACCCCGCTGCCGCGGCTCGAGGAGGTCTTCTTGCCGGCGGCCGCCGACCTGGTCGCCGCCTGCCGGCGGGTGATGGAGCACCGATGAGCACCTTCCGTCTGCCCGATCTCGGCGAGGGCCTGGACGAGGCCGAGATCGTCGCCTGGCACGTGGCGGTGGGCGATCACGTCGTGGCCGACCAGCCGCTCCTCTCGGTCGAGACCGACAAGGCGGTGGTGGAGGTGCCCTCGCCACGATCGGGCCGCATCCGCGCGCTGCTGGCCGAGCCCGGAGCGATCGTCAAGGTCGGGGCACCGCTCGTGGAGTTCGAGGACGCGCCCGGTGCGGATGCCGGCGCGGTGGTGGGCGAGCTGGCCCGGGCCGAGGCGTTGCCGGCCGGGCCGAACGAGGCGGCCGGCCCGTCGGTGCGGGCGGCCCCGGCCGCGATCAGCCCGG